>Ga0255336_101065_pt1 | contig 25166 bp, 22 predicted proteins | sample MeOH1_35cm_T3_17_FD_189102 | JGI IMG/M metagenome (GOLD analysis project Ga0255336, IMG submission 189102) | Sandy soil microbial communities from University of British Columbia, Vancouver, Canada - MeOH1_35cm_T3_179 | ecosystem: Engineered > Artificial ecosystem > Sand microcosm > Unclassified ...
ATGCGTGGTTCGCCGAAGCACCCGGAAGGATCGTCCGTACAGTGGGTGGCGCGGATCGCGAACCTGAATCACCTCGATCGATGATTCGTCAGACTCATCAGAGGGGATATTCCTGAATGCCTTCGAGGATGTCACGCAATTGCTGGAAGTTGACTTTGAACTGGTTGGCTCCGTAGCGCAGCGCCGCGTTGTCGTCGGCGATCGTTTGGTCTGCTTTGTAGCCGAGGCGGATGAGATCTGCGCGGGTGCAATCGAAATGATCCTTCATGACGCCGAATCGCAGCCGTGACAGGAGGCGCCGAAGCTCGACGATGTGCTGCGGATCCTCCGGGCTGACGAACAGATGGAGGTTGACGAACCCGCCTTTCGCTGTCGCCACATCGAGCCTGAGCTCCACGTTCGGGAAGATCAGCTTGGCGTTCGGCAATCTGCCGGCGCCCTGGTGCCGGAGCACCTCTTCGTAGGTGTCAGTCACATAGTAGTCCGTGACCGCGATCGCCTCGATCACAGGCTGGGCCCGTTCCAGGGCGGTCAAGTAGTCGGACCAGGCATTGGGGCCGCTGAACTGGTTGTTCATGACGGTGCCCGGCGCATGAATATGGGGTTCCCATCTTCGCCATTCCGACCCTCGGTTGAGCATTCTCCCCTCCCTTGCGCACAGGTTCGCGCCGACGGTCATCGGCGTTCCTAATCTTCGATCCGGTGGGGTCTCGCTCCTCGCAGCCATTCGACGGCAGCAGGCTGAAATGCTGCCTTCCCCTAGGAATGTAGTTTGCGAACGAAGACAGAGATTTGCGCGCATGTCGTGCATCCCGACTTCGGCGACGGACCCCGGTCTGCTCTTTGAGCGCTCCCCCAAGCACGAATTTCAGGAATTATTACTTGCAAATCGGAGTTCGTCTAGGACTGGATCAATGGAATTTCCGCGCCTTCGGCTTGATCGTGTCGAGGTGCAAGTCCGGAATATAGATGTCCTGTGTCCTCAAACCCCTCGGTGGCAGCTCCCGGGGATCCTGGCCGGAGCCGCCATGCGTCGCCTGGTCGCCGCGCCCATGCGGTACCGGCAGGACGCCATCGCACTCGCCGACGCTGGCGAGATCGCCGGATAGATCCGTGACGCGCTGCACGATGAGATGGACGACTTCGCCTTCGCGCTGGATCGGCCCTTTGACGGCGACCATGCCGGCGGTGAGGATCGCGCGCCGGAATTTCTCGAAGACCGTCGGCCAGAGGATCAGGTTCGCGGCGCCCGTCTCGTCTTCGATCGTGACGAAGAGGACGCCCTTCGCCGATCCCGGCCGCTGGCGGACGAGGACAAGGCCCGCCGTCTCCAGCCAGGTATCGTCTTTCGCCGCCATGACCCTGGCACAAGTGCCAATCCGGCGTTTGGCCAGATCCGCGCGGAGGAAGCTCACCGGATGCGCCCGCAACGTGAGGCCGGCATGCCGGTAGTCCTCGATAACCTCGCCGCCGGCGGTCATGGGCCGGAGCTCGACGGTCGGCTCGTGGACCTCGCGGACAACCTCTTCCTCGCGCGCCGTTGCCGCCGCGAAAAGCGGCAGCGTGTCGTCCCTCAAGCCCTTAATTGCCCAGAGTGCCTCGCGTCGCTGTAGCCTCAGAGACGGCTGGAAGCCGTCGGTTTCGGCGATCTTCTCGATGGCCGACACCGGAACCGCTGAGCGAAGACGGACGTCGTCGACGGAATCGAATGGCCGCTCGGCCCTCGTGGCGACAATCATAGCGGCGTGTTCAGCGGAGAGACCGCTCACCTGCCGGAACCCAAGACGAACGGCGAAACGGCCCTCGCTTGCCGTCGGCTCCAGCGTACAGTCCCAACGGGAAGCATTGATGCAGATCGGCCGGACCTCGACCCCGTGATCCCGCGCGTCCCGGACGATCTGCGCGACCGCGTAGAAGCCCATAGGCTGGGCGTTGATGAGGGCTGCGCAGAAGACGTCCGGATGATGGCATTTGAGCCAGGACGAGGCATAGGCGATCAGGGCGAAAGATGCTGCGTGACTTTCCGGGAAGCCGTAAGAGCCGAAGCCATCAAGCTGCTTGAAGGTCTGCTCAGCGAATTCCTGGGTATAGCCGTTGGCGACCATGCCGGTGATGAGCTTCTCGCCGAACCTGGAGACGCCGCCGGTATGCTTGAAGGTCGCCATGGCGCGACGCAGCTGGTCGGCCTCCGAGGGCGTGAAGCCGGCGCATTCGATCGCGACCCGCATCGCCTGCTCCTGGAAGAGCGGAACGCCAAGCGTCTTGCCCAACACCTTCTCCAGCTCCGGCTTCGGATAGACGACCGGCTCCTTGCCCTCACGCCGGCGGAGATAGGGATGGACCATGTCGCCCTGGATCGGGCCCGGCCTGACGATGACAACCTCAATCACGAGGTCGTAGAAGGTCCGGGGCTTGATCCTGGGCAGCATCGACATCTGCGCCCGGCTCTCGATCCGGAACGTCCCCAGCGTGTCCGCCTTCCGGATCATGGCGTAGGTCCGCGGATCCTCGGCGGGGATGGTAGCAAGATCGAGCTTGATGCCCTTATAGGCTTCCAGGAGCTCGAAGCCCCGCTTCATGCAGGAGAGCATCCCGAGACCAAGGACGTCCATCTTCATGAACTTGAGGACGTCGATGTCGTCCTTGTCCCATTCGATGACCTGGCGGTCGTCCATGGCCGCCGGCTCGATCGGCACCAGCTCGTCCAGGCGGTCGCGGGTCAGGACGAAGCCGCCCGGGTGCGGGGAAAGGTGCCGAGATGCCCCCATCAGCTGCCTCGCGAGATCCGGGCAGAGCCGCAGGCGCCGGCTGCACGATTGGCAGCGCAGCGCTGGGATCTTTTCCCCTTTAAACGAACGTTCAGCGTCAACTAAATCTGCATGTCACCGCCGCGCTCGCTCTGCTTGTTTTCCATCTTCGATGTCGGTTTCCACCCGGGCGCTTCGACGCAGCGCCTGTGGCGGCTTCCCCAATGCTCGTACAAAGGCACGCCGCATCCGTTCGTCGTCGCCGAAACCAGTTTGCCGAGCGATGACCTCGATCGGATGCCTGCCGTCTTGAACAAGCAGGCGGGCTGCCTCGATTCTTAACTTCTCGATTGCTTTTGAAGGCGAAATACCGGTTTCGGCCCGGAAAGCTCGGCTGAACTGCCGCGGACTGAGATGCGCGGCCTCCGCGAGGTGCTCAACCGTCAGCGGCGTATGGAGATTATTTCGCGCATAAGCTAAAGCGGCCTGAATCCTGTCGGACTTTGGTCCGATGTCAAGCAACGCCGATGATTGAGGCTGACCGCCGGTACGCCGATTGTGGAGGATGAAGCTCTTTGAAACCGCGTGGGCGATTTCAGGGCCCAGATCCTTTTCGACCATTGCCAGAGCCTGGTCGATACCAGCCGTCATCCCGGCCGATGTCCATATCGAGCCATCGATGATGAACAGCCGTTGGTCCTCCAACCTGACCTTGGGGTACCGCTTGCGAAAGTCGTCAGCGTAAAACCAGTGCGTGGTTGCTCGGGAACCGTCGAGCAGCCCCGCTTCCGCCAGAAAGAAGGCCCCAGTGCAGGTCGCAGCAAGGCGTCGAGCCTCCCTGGCGGCCCCGCGCAGATAGACAAGAAGGCCGGCTGAGAATGGCATTTCGCCGCCGCCGCCAATGATGATGGTGTCGAAGACATTGTCGCCGAAGGCTTCGGTCTCGACGACGACGCCAATCGAACTGCGCACAGGACCTCCGGTCTCCGAAAGAAGGCGGACATCGTAGTATCGCTCACCCTTCTCCGTGTTGGCGGTCTCAAAAACCGACATCGCAGAGAAGCTCATGACGCCGAAGCCAGGGAATATGATGAAGCCGATGCGTAACATGTTAATTCCTAGCCGGTGGATTATTGAGCCGAACGAACTAACGATATGAAAGCACAGAAATTATGGCATCCGACCACTTTAGAGTGCGGTACGGGTAAAAATTGAACTATGGCGATTCCTCTCTTCCGTTTCGCTTTCGGCAATGAGCTAGGATATTAGCACATACATTTGACGATCAGACCGGGTCGTTCGCGGGACCGGAGATGGGACCTCGGCTCATCTTTCGCAAGCCAAGCTCAGCGCCCGGCGATGGTGTGTCCGAAAAGGAGGGGAATCCGACATTCGAGAGGGCAAATACGGCGTGTAGGGTACTCATCGACGAGCGGCGAATATTTGTATGTCCGCAAGAAATGAGTCATGGGCCGAGACAAGACGATCGTCAACGTCGCATCGATCTCCACGCTGGCGCACGAGTGGTTGAGTGGCCTCTTCAAGGCAAGCGGGGCGTCGGTTCTGACGCTTTCGCAGTCGTGGCGCCATGAATTTGTCGATAGGGGAATGCGCATGCAGGTCGTCTTGCGCGGTGTGGTCACGACCGGGGCCCCGGGAATCAGCAGTGTTCGGGCAGCGCGTTTTTCCGAGGAAACTATGATGTCGGCTGACGATATGGAAGACGCCGCACTTGCCGGGCTCGATCCAGGCGAGTTGGAGACAATTCCCTCCTTGCCCGATCTTAACGAGCCAGCGCTATAGGAAGGATGAGACATGACCGGCACCTTGAGAAGCTTAGATCACGCCATCGGCGGCAAGCCGCGCTTTACTGAGCATCGCGTTCCGCGCGAACAGGGCTACATCTATGCTCGTGACTACGAAGGCGTCGGTCCTGCTTTCGTGGCGATGCACGGCTTCCCCGACAACCTGCATATCTACGATGATCTGATACCATATCTGGTCGCTGGCGGGCGCCGGGTCGTCGCGTTCGACTTCTTGGGCTTCGGCGCCTCCGACAAGCCCTTAGGTGCCAAATATAGTTTCAAGCAGCAGCTGGGTGACCTTCATTCGCTCGTCGAGGCGCTGCACCTCGGTAAGATTGTTCCCGTCGCGCACGACTCGTCTGGGCCTGCGGCGGTCAATTTTGCGATCGAACACCCGGAATACGTCGACTCCCTGTGCATTCTCAATTCGGTCTACGCCGCAGCGCCTACCGTCCGGTTTCCCGAGTTCATCGAGCTCTTCGCGACCACGAACCTCAAGGCGCTCACGCGCGCCATTCTGCAAAGCCCTGAGCAACTTGCTTGGGTCCTGAACTTTCAGCGAGCACGGTTTCAGGAGGCCCTGCCGGAATACCAGAAGGCATATTACTCCTCATTTCTCGGCCCGATCATCGACGGCAATTTCAGCAAGCAGCCCAGTTCCGCCCCCGCCTTCGCACAGATGACCGCAGAGCTTTTCGGGGAGGTCGCCAGAAACACCAAGCGCCTTCACGAGATGGAGGCGCTTGAAATCCCGGTCAAGCTGATCTGGGGAGAGACCGATCCTTATCTCAATACAGGCGTGGCGGAGGACTTCCGGTCGCATCTGAAGCATCCTTCTCTCCATTTGCTGCGAGCGGGGCACTGGGTGCAAATCGATGCGCCCGAGCAGGTCGCCAAGGTCATGCTAGGAAACGCGTAAGGACCAACGGGCATCCTCCCCCCACGCTGTCGGTTGGATTAAGACGGCCGGCACGGCGATCATCACCGCCACGATGAGTCCAAACACCTCGCTCGCTCACGCCGACAGCGACGCGAAACCGGAAGTATCGGCTGCGTCCGCTGTTCCGACCGCAAACCGAGACACCACCGGCGCTCGCAAAGGAAATGAAATGTTAGACAAGACGATTCCGATCAGCGACTCTGACGGAGACCCGTCGAGGCCAGCCTCTTTTGCTGTTCCGACGACAAAGATCCTTGCAATCGGACAATGGACGGCCAAGGGTGCTCCAGACGCGAGAGCGTCGCTCTTACCGACCGAGATGCGCGAAACCGCCCGCCTCTATCTCGCCGGTAAAGTCGACCAGTGGTACTTCAAGACGGACGAAAGCGGGATCGTGCTCGTGATGAACGTCACTGACCTTGAGGAAGCGTATGCGCTTCTGGAGCACCTTCCTTTGGGCCAAGCCGGCATGATGGAATTCCAATTCTTTCCGCTCGGTCCGATCAAGCCGCTTGCTTTGCTACTGAACGAACAGGGCTGAGTGAACTGATGGCGTGAACGCCCCTTTGCGGGGGGGCGTCGCATGTTGCCTGGCGTCCAGCACCTCACGTAAATCTGTCGCGATCGGTCGCTGCCACAGGCAGCAACGGGCTCGATACGTATCCATTTCTCGTCGGTCAGATCCATCGGATAGCGCTTGGTCGCCTTGGAAATCTCGGCCATCCGGCCACACGTCGATACGGTCCAATCAATCGCTTGAATCACACCGCGCCACTTCGACGGCGGAGCCGCTCTGTACGACGGGCCTTCTTTGGTCTTGAGCGAGACGACAGGATGCTCGCTGGAGGCGTTGGATCGCCGTCCAATAACCGTCGGAATGCGCCGATGTCCGAAAAGGAGGGGAATCCGACATTCGAGAGGGCGGATACGGCGTGTAGGGTACTCATCGACGGCCGGCAAATATTCGAATGTCTGCGCAGGAGTTGAGTCATGGGCCGAGACAATAAAGGGACCGCTCTCATTACCGGCGCCTCTTCAGGTATTGGCGCCATATATGCTCAACGCCTGGCCAATCGTGGCTATAACCTCATCCTCGTGGCGAGAAACTCGGATCGACTTTATGCCCTGGCGACCCGATTAACCGACGAAACGGGTCAATCCATCGAAATTCTCAGCGCCGATCTGACCGACCGAAGCGATCTAGCCCGGATCGAAAAAGTGGTCCGAATGGATGCCAGTATCACTTTGCTCTTGAACAACGCCGGTGTTGGTGCCGCTGCGACCCTCCTTGCTGCCGACAGCGATAAGATTCAGGCGATGATCGCGTTGAACGTAGTTGCTGTCACTCGTCTCGCCTGCGCGGCTGTGCCGGGATTCGTCGCACGCGGGACAGGGACGATCGTCAACATTGCGTCCATCTTAGCGATCGCGCCCGAACTTCTGAACGGAGTTTACAGCGCAAGCAAGGCGTTCGTGCTGACGCTCTCCCGGTCGTTGCACCATGAGTTCGCCGCCAAAGGAATACGTATTCAGGCCGTTCTGCCGGGCGCGGTCGCGACCGAGTTCTGGGAGATCGCCGGCACTCCGCTGGAGGATCTTCCTGAGGGGGTCGTCATGTCGGCCGATGACCTTGTCGATGCCGCGCTTGCCGGGCTCGATCAAGGCGAATTGATCACAATCCCATCCTTACCGAAATCGAGCGATTGGGTGGCCTATGAAACGGCGCGGCGCGCGCTCGCACTCAACCTGTAACCCGCATTTGCGGCTCAGCGCTTCGGAACCGGCTGACTGAGGGGGAACATCTTTCGGAGCAGTACCGATGCGACATCGCCTCGTCCAACCATGAACGCCAATAGATGGAAAGAATTCAAATGACCGCTGGTGACCCCACGAACAATTTCTTGACTTCACGACGCGGACTGCTGGTAGCGAGTGGCAGCCTGGCCGCGGCGCTCAGCATCCCGACGATCGCGCGCGCCGAGACGACGAAGTCCAGCACCACTTCACCCTCCAAAGCTTCTCACAAAGGAAATGATCCGATGACGATGGCAACCATGAAAGACGGCACCAAGATCTACTACAAGGACTGGGGCACCGGCCCGGTCGTGACCTTTTCCCACGGCTGGCCACTGAGCGCGGATGCTTGGGACGCCCAGATGTTGTTCCTCGCCGATCATGGTTACCGCGTTATCGCGCATGATCGCCGCGGCCATGGCCGATCGGATCAGACCTGGACCGGCAACGACATGGACACCTATGCCGACGATCTGGCAACGTTGCTCGAAACCCTCAACATACGCGGCGCGACGATGGTCGGGCATTCAACGGGCGGCGGCGAGGTCGCCCGCTACATCGGCCGCCACGGCAGCCATCGCGTCGCAAAAGCAGTGCTGATTTCCGCAGTGCCGCCCTATTTCGCACAAAGCGCCAGCAATCCCGAAGGCGCGCCGATGAGCGTCTTCGACGGACTGCGGGCAAGCCTTGTTGCCGACCGCGCGCAGTTCTTCAAAGAATTGGCGATGCCGTTCTTCGGCTATAACCGGCCGGGCGCCAAGGTCTCCCAGGGCCAGGTCGAATCCTTCTGGCGGCAGGGCATGACAGGCAGCATCAAGGGTGAGTATGACTGCATCAAGGCGTTCTCCGAGACCGACTTCCGCGAAGACCTCAAGAAGATGACGATCCCGACGCTCCTCATCCAGGGCGACGACGATCAGATTGTTCCGATCGACCTAGCGTCGCGCCGGCAGGTCAAGACATTGCCGCACGCCACGCTGAAGGAATATGCCGGTGCCCCGCACGGGCTGTGCGTGACCCATGCCGACCAGGTGAACGCCGACCTCCTGGCGTTCCTGAAATCATGACGAGCGATCTCCTATCCTTCGCGGTCGAGGCGCATGGTGGCCTCGACCGCTGGAACGCCTTTACCAGGCTTCGAGCCGAGGTTTCGATCGCCGGTGCGATCTGGGATTTCAAGCAGCAGCCTGGGCTGCTGCTGGACAAGGTCTTCGAGATCGACACCCATGTAGAGCGTCTGACGATCACGCCCTTCTTGCAGCCCGATCGGCGCTGCGTGTTCGTACCCGGTCGTCTGACAATCGAAACCTTGGCCGGCGACATTGTCGAGACCCGTCACGATCCGGAGGCGGCCTTCGGCGGCCAGGAGTTCGCCGACCCATGGGATCCCCTGCAGGCGGCCTTCTTCAGCAGCGAGGCGTTGTGGACGTACCTGACATCGCCGTTTCTCTACACCTATCCCGGCTTCGAGACAGAAGAGATCGAGCCATGGCATGAGAATGGTGAGGAATGGCGGCGGTTGAAGGTCACTTTCCCGGATTACATCGTCAGCCACACCGAGACGCAGATCACGCATTTCGGCCCCGACGGGCTGATGCGGCGCCACGACTACACGGTCGATATCCTGAACGGAAACAGCGGTGCGAACTACACCTCGGACTACCGCGACTTCCAGGGGATCAAGATGCCGACCACACGCCGCATCTTTGCCTATGACGACGCCTTGCAGAAGGTTCCCGAGCCGCTCCTGGTGACACTCGATTTCGGCACGCTGACATTCAGCTGATTGCGGCGCGGGGCGCTGGCCCCGCGCCTAGAACCTTTTCGAAAGGCGGACAATGTCCACTGATATCCTCTTCGCGCCGCTTCAGCTCGGCGCACTTGCTCTTCCCCACCGCGTCGTCATGCCAGCGCTGACGCGAATGCGGGCCAGCCCCGGAGGCGTTCCTCAGGCGATCAGCTCGGAATACTACGCGCAGCGTGCGTCGGCCGGGCTCATCATCACCGAAGCGACCGCGATCAGCGTCCAGGGGCATGGCTATCCGCAGATGCCTGGCATCCATACAGCCGAACAGATCGCTGGCTGGCATGCGGTCACCGACGCCGTTCATGAGCGCGGCGGACGCATCGTTCTGCAGATCGTCCATCACGGCCGCTGGTCACATTCGAGCTATAATCCCGACGGCAGTCTGCCGGTGGCGCCATCGGCCATCGCACCGCCGGGCAATGCCTATACCCCCAGCTTCACCCAGCTCCCCTATGAAGTCCCGCGCGCGCTGGAGACCGAGGAACTGCCGGCCATTGTCGAATCGTTCCGACAAGCCGCGAAAAACGCCCGCGAAGGCGGATTCGACGGCGTTGAGATCCACGGCGCGAACGGCTTCCTGCTCGATCAGTTTCTGCAGGACGGCAGCAACCACCGCGCCGACGCCTATGGTGGCACGATCGAGAACCGGGCGCGGCTTCTACTCGAAGTCGTTGATGGCATCAGCGCCGACATTGGCGCCGATCGGACCGCGGTTCGCCTGTCTCCGCACGGCAATCTCGGGGGCCTCAGCGACAGCGATACCGTTCCGCACTTCAGCTACGTCATTGGCGAACTGGGTAAGCGCGGCGTTGCCTATCTCCACCTGATCGAGCCTCGTGCCTCATCAATCGGTTTGGCGGACGATGCGAGTGTCGACAGTGCGAACAATGCCGCTTTGTTCAGGCACCTGTTTACTGGGCCCTTGATCACCGCTGGGGGCTACACGACCAAGATGGGTATCGATGCGATCGCGACCGGGCTCGCCGACGCCGTGGCGTTTGGCCGGATGTTCATCGCCAATCCCGACCTGCCCGAGCGTATACGCGTCGGCGCTTCGCTCAACACCTTCGATCGTTCAACCGCCTACGGCGGTGGTACGCACGGCTACACCGACTATCCGGCCTTGGCCCTCGAACAAGAGATGACGACCGCATGACCGAGAACCCAACCGCCATACCGGGACAGGATTGGCTCGAGATCATCCGGCGCCCAACGCAGGTGACCTTCGCAGCAGCCTTCACCGATGATGTCACGCTCGTCACCTCAGTTGCGAGCAATCGAATCGTGGGGCCGGTCGACGTGCGGCATTTCTTCGACGCTACCCGCACGATGTACGACACGATCGGCTTCACCCATGAAACGAGCGAAGGTTCCCGGACCTGTCTGGAGTGGCAAGGCATGTTTCAGGGGCGAGAAGTCGCCGGCGTGACGATCCTTCGTCGTAATGGCCAAGGCCTGATCGAAGCAATCCAACTTTTCCATAGCCCCTATGAGCAGGTGGTTGCGTTCTCGGTAGAGCTAGCGCGGCGCCTCGAAGGCAAGCTCCTCCCGCTGCCCTTCCCGAGGCAATGACGATGCGGCGTCCTTTCATCGATCAGACCGATTTCGATCCACTTCGGAAGGCACTTTCCGACAACATGCGCGCGGGCATTGCCCTAGGCTTCAGCGCATTCAAGACCCGACAACCCGACGGGAAAATGTTTGGGTTTTGGAATGTGTTGCTCCGCCATCTTACCATCGGCAAGTGATCTTGGGAGCACGCCGAAAGTCACACGCGATCAGGTCGGCTCTCACCTCGGCATAAGTACCAGCAACAGTGATGCGGGCTCATGGCGTCGTCAATTGCGTGGTCGCCGATGCGGACCTCCTCGCCAAGGCGACGGCGTCCGCCCACAAGGCGGCCAAGCGTCAAACCTTTCCCACGGCGCCCATAAGGCGCTGCTCCGTGTCTAAGCAACCAGAAGGGCCGCTGCCACCGACGAGACACTGTTGGACATCACCATGCCGCTTTTCGAGACCGCCGACGTGTAGCTGGCGCTCCAGACCTAGGTCGAGGCGTTCCTCGCGGCAAAGCCAGACCGGCCTTTCCGGTCAAAGGCCAACGATTGAACAATTCGGCGACGCGGCGGCTTCGCGCGTCAGCCCAAATTGAGATGGGAAGAGTGATCCATGCCTGACAGAAATTTCAAAGCATTAGTTCTTCGCCGCCCCGGCGAAACAATCGAGGCCTCCATAGAAACGTTAAGCGATGACGACCTGCCGGCGGGCGACGTTCTTATCCGCGTTCACTATTCCGACATGGGCTATAAGGACGGCCTTGCGATTACCGGCGCGGGGCATCGTCAGCTCGTTCAGAGCTTTCCCTTCGTACCCGGCGTTGATTTCGCGGGCGTGGTTGAACTGTCCGATACAACGAGATTCAAGCGAGGCGACGAGGTGATCGTCACCGGATGGGGCGTCGGCGAACGGCATTGGGGCGGCTATGCCGAAAAGGCGCGTGTGCGATCCGAGTGGCTGGTCCCTGTCCCCGTAGGGATGACAATGCGCCAGGCCATGACCTATGGGAGCGCCGGCCTATCAGCCATGCTATGCGTCAACGCTTTGGAACGATACGGCGTCGCAGCCCGAAGCGACATCCTGGTGACGGGAGCCACCGGCGGGGTCGGCAGCGTCGCCGTCATGCTGCTGCACCGGCTAGGCTATCGCGTGATCGGGTCAACGTCCCGAGCCAACGAGGAGAAGGATTACCTCCGCGCGCTCGGCGCCGATGAGGTGATAGCCGCAAAGGACATCGGCGGGCTGCCCGCGCAGCCGCTGCTTCCCGAGCGCTGGGTTGGCGCGATCGACAATGTCGGGGGCGCGACGCTGGCAAACGTATTGGCCAGCACGGCCTACGGCGGCGCGATCGCGGCGCTCGGTCTGGTCAGTGGTGCCAATCTTCAGACGACGGTTCTTCCGTTCATAAAGCGCGGCGTTGCACTTCTCGGCGTGGATTCGGAGAAATGTCCGAACGAGACCCGTATTGCAGCCTGGCGCCGGCTGGTTGAGGTCATACCGGAAGGACTGCCGGACGGCGTAGTCGAGGAAGTCGGACTTGAGACGCTTCCCGCCCGGGCCGACGCAATCATCCGGGGGCAGGTTCGCGGTCGCACGCTGGTGGCCTTGTGACGGAGACTTGTCGCGTCGGCGATCGCCGACGATGTCGTGGAGATCCTGGTTCTCATCACCTTCACCCGCGAGCTTCCCAGGAAGCCAGCGCGGGACAATACATCCCTGATCAACCAGACGCTTGTCCGTGGCGTCGCCGGATGGCGTGTAACGGCGATCCTGCCGATTACGAACACAGAAACCAAACAGGTGCGAACCGCACCCAATGTGGAGAAATCAACATGACCAAAATACTTTCCGGCAAGGTTGCGCTCGTTACGGGCGGTTCGCGCGGCATCGGAGCGGCTTCAGCGCTGGCTCTCGCCGATCTCGGCGCGGACGTGGCGATCAGTTACTCCGCTAGCGGCGGCAGGGCCATGTCTGTTGTGTCCGAAATGGTGCGGAGGACTGTTCGCGCAAAGGCGTTCAAAGCCGATCAGGCTGATCCGGCGCAGGTGGCAGCGCTTGTCGCCGACGTCCACCGGGAATTTGGACGGCTCGATATTCTGGTTGCGAACGCCGGCGTCTTCGAGGCCGCCCCGATCGACGCCGATGACACAGTCGCGCTCGATCGCATGCATGCCATCAACGTCATCGGCGTCATTGCTGCCATACGAGCGGCCTCGCGGCTCATTGGAGATGGTGGGCGCATCATCGCGATGTCGTCTGCCTCAGCAACGCGTGCCGGTGCTGCGGGATTGGCCGACTACGCGTCTACCAAAGCGGCGGTTGCAGGCTATATCACTGGCGCTGCGCGCGACCTTGGGCCGAAGCGGATCACCGTCAATGCGCTGGCCATCGGCCCGGTCGAAACGGAGATGAACCCGGACAGCGGCCCGTTCGCCGATTGGCTGAAGTCGAACACTGCGCTCGGTCGCTATGCCCAGCCGGAAGAGATCGCCGCTGTGGTCGCGTTCCTTTCCTCCCCGGCGGCGAGCTTCATCACGGGTTCGCTGCTGGCCGTCGATGGCGGCATCGGCGCTTGACCGGCGCACAGTTGGCGCCTCCAGAGCAGACCTGCATAACTTGGCTGGAATATGGCTTGTAAATCGGAACCTATCGGAAGTTCCGAGGCCTAGGATCGATGCTCGGCATAGTCTCCGGCTCGGGATAGATCCCTTTACGCCGAATTCGTCGTAAAGGAAGGTAGATGTCGCGTCTCTGCGAGCTACGCTGTGAATCAGCGCCGAAGTAGAACTCCTATGTAAAGCCATCTAACCTGCTGAAATGAGCACGGATATTCCGAAGATGATGGGGTCCCGATCGGCGCCGATCGGGACCCCACTCACACCGAATTTGTGATCACAATATCAGCAACTTAGCTTTGGTCAGCGGTGCGGTACCATTCAGGCGCTGATTCACAGTCAATGGAACCCTCCGCGACCTGTCCCCTACCTTTGAGACCGCCCTTCTAGCCGCTTCGGCAATGCGGTCCGCCGGATCCATACCCCCTTGCTGAACACGGCGCATTTCGATCGAGAACGCGGAATGCAAAGAAATCTACGTCCTCGTCGTCGACGAAGACGGCCCCACTCCGTTCCGGCGCTTTTGATTCCCTGATAGCGGCCTCATTCGATGCGGCTTCCCACTGTCGGACCGAGCTGCGCTGACTCCGAGTGTGAGGATTTTGGAATAGGATATTCCTCTTATCTATTTGGACGTGTATAATGTCAGAGGGGATGGCGCACTTCAGGATGACATTGAAGGGGCCAAAAGTTGGGAATATTCGAAAATGCCCTACAAGACGGTTTATTTGACTGGCGCCCCGGCGACGGGGAAGAGCACCACTGTCAGGCGCCTTCAAGACGTGATTCAACCCTTAGAGGTATGGGTGTGAATAGGCTCCGAAGTGTGACCCCATCTGATTCTGCCGTAATAAACTGAATTTCCGGGGCGAACCTGCTTACAGCTGGGGTCCCGATCGGCGCCGGTCGGGACCCCTTCGATTTGGACTCCTATTTTTATAAATCAATGTGTAAGGCAAATTTGAGGTGGGGTCACACTTCGGAGCCTATTCACACCCAAACTCAGAGACGGGCAGTGAAACAAAGCGTCGGCGGATACGACGCAGCTCGTTAGATCGATTGGAAGTAAGTGCAAATCGGGGGCGAGATTTATCGGTTTCGCCGTTGACGCTCGGGTTTCGTTGCCCCTCGGTCCGAACGGTCAGTGCATCCAGATGGGCGAGATAAAGGCCCGTCCCGAACTCAGGCAATCCGGCTCAAGGGCAGCGCGGGATTCGCAGCCGGCAGAAGACGGGCGAATTGGCCTATCGCCTCGTCGATGCGCAAGGACAAGCTGTCCTTGATCCTGTCATAACCATTGAAGTCCACCTCGGCGGCAAAGATGCCGGCCGGCGCCGAGACGACATTGAAGAACGAGAACAGCGGACGCAGATGGGTCTCGATCACCAAGGCATGACGGGAAGAGCCGCCCGTCGCCGTGAGGATGACCGGCTTGCCGGTCAGTGCGGCCGGTTCGAAGAGATCGAAGAAGTGCTTGAAGAGGCCGCTATAGGCACCCTTGTAGGTCGCCGAACCGACAACGATGGCATCGGCCTGTTCGATCGCCGTAGCGACCCTCTGTGCCTGGGCCGAGAGATCAGCCCGGCGATAGGCTCTGGAGAATTCAGGACCGACATCCACCAGGTCGAAAAGCTGCGTCTCCCCAAGGTTCCGGGCGGAGATTTCGCCGAGCACCGCCTTCACCAATCCGCGCGTGCGGGACGGGCGGGAAAAATTGCCGCTGAAACCGACGATCCGCACCTTACTCATGGCACTGCCTCTACTGAACTATACTTCGTTGCCAGATGCCCGGGGACAAGTATCGCTCACCGAAGTGGCATGACGATCTCAAGGCCATATCCCTGCCTTAACGGCAAGAACACTTCCATGTTCTTAATCGGAGGCGCCCTGTAAACTGAGAAATACTTGGCAGCCGGAAAGAAAAACTCTCCGCTTTGCTTTGAGATTCCGGCTTATATTTCTTGTCCAGCATATTAGGCATCCCTCCTGATTTCGCCCCTGATGGACCGGCGGATCCTTACAAGAACCACCGCTAACACCTCGCCTCCTTGTTTCGCCGCCTATCGCATTCTGTTTTGAACGAGCGCACAATCCAGCTGGCCGCGTCTCATCCGTAACCCGAGATTTTCTCGTTCGCCCCAAAGAATTGCTCGATTTTACCGATCTGCGTTTTGACCAATAGTCGCCGTGACCAAACGGAACCTGCCGCGTGCCAATGTAACCGCTGGGCAATCGCGGCATCCGGCCACAACGACAGATCACAGGGAGCTTGAAATGAGCAAACGGACAGCCTCCGGCTCGGAAGGAACGTCAGTCCAGGCAGCGAAAAGCGGAATCGATCGCCGGAATCTTTTGAAAGCCGGTGTGCTGGCCGGCTCGTCGCTCGCCCTCGGCGGTGCAGGCGCAGTGTCGGGTCTCCTCTCGCGTCCCGCCGCAGCGGATGAGCCGCAGCTATCGTTGAAAGGCAAGACCATCGCTATCAGCGCCACCGGCACAGATCACTATTTCGACCTCAAGGCCTATCAGGCGCAGATCGATGAAGTGAAGGCGCTCGGCGGCACGCCGCTCGGCCTCGATGCCGGTCGCAACGACAAGACGCTCGTCACCCAGCTACAGACGCTGATTTCGCAGAAACCTGATGCCGTCATCCAGACCCTGGGCACGCTTTCCGTCATCGATCCCTGGCTGAAAAAGATCAGGGAGGCCGGGATTCCGCTCTTCACGGTCGATGTGCCGAGCGCCAACAGCATCAACAACGCGACCTCCGATAATTTTCAGATCGGCTCGCAGCTCGGCCTGCAGCTCGCCTCGGACCTGCACGGCGAAGGCAATATCGTCGTCTTCAACGGCTTTTACGGCGTTCCGGTCTGCGCCATCCGCTACGACCAGTTGAAGGCTGTGCTCAAATACTATCCGAAGATCAAGATCATCGAGCCGGAGTTGCGCGACGTCATCCCCAACACCGTCCAGGATGCCTTCACGCAGATCACGACGATCCTCAACAAGTATCCGGACAAGGGCTCGATTTCGGCGGTCTGGTCGGCCTGGGACGTGCCGCAGCTCGGCGCCACCCAGGCACTGGCCAATGCGGGACGCACGGAGATCAAAACCTATGGCGTCGACGGCAGCCCGGAAGTCGTGGAGCTCGTCAAGGATCCGGCTTCGCCTGCCGCGGCCGTGGTCGCCCAGCAGCCGGCCTTGATCGGCAAGACGGCAGTGCGGAACGTGGCCCGCTATTTCGCCGGTGACAAGGATCTGCCGGCGCAAACCTTCGTCCCCGCCGTTCTGGCGACGAAGAAGAACGCCGCCAATATCCAGAAGGAGCTGGGTCAGGTCTGATCCGGACCTGACCGGCCTTCTCGCATGGCCGACCCGGTCAGTGCATCCGACACCGCCGCCACTACCGCGCTCTCGCTGCGAAGTCTCTACAAGGACTTCGGTGGGACGCGGGCGCTTGACGGCGCATCGCTCGAGGTAACCAAGGGCAGTATCCACGGCCTGGTGGGCCAGAATGGCGCCGGCAAATCGACCTTGATCAAGATCCTGGCCGGTCTTCATCGCCCGGACGGCGGCACCATTTCAGTGCATGGAACGCTCCAGGACCATCCGACGCCGCATCGTGCCGAGAGCCTCGGTATCCATTTCATCCACCAGGAACGACTGCTGGTGCCGAGTTTCACGGTCGGCGAGGCCCTGTTCGTCGGACAGGAAAACCTTGCTGGTACCACCCGCCTTCTCAACCGGCGCAAGCTGCAGGCAAAGGCGGCATCGGTCCTGCGCGAGCGGTTCGATATTGGCCTGCCAGCGGATGCCTTGATCGGCGATCTCACGGTGGCGCAGCAGCAGATCGTGCAGATCACCCGGGCTTTGCTGGCGAAGCCGTCGATTCTCGTCTTCGACGAACCCACCGCGGCGCTGGTGAAGCGTGAAGTCCATGTGTTGTTGGAAACCATCCGTCGTCTGCGCGAGCAAGGCCTGACGATCGTCTATATTTCCCATTACCTCACTGAGATCGAGGCGATCTGCGATCGCGTCACGGTATTGCGTAACGGCAAGGATGTTGCGACCGTCGATCCGCGAGTCACATCGGCGAGCGAAGTCGCTTCCCTGATGATCGCGCGCAATGTAACCGAGCTTTTTCCAAAACAGGTTATACAGCTGGGCGAGCCGATCCTCAAGGTCAAGGGGCTCGCCAGGTCGCCTGCTTTTACCGATGTCTCCTTCACGATACGGCGCGGCGAGATCGTCGGCCTGACCGGGCTGCTCGGTTCTGGTGCAAAGGAATTGGTCCGCAGCCTCTTCGGTCTTGAGAGGCCGCACCAGGGCACGATTGAAATTGACGGCGCCGTCCGGTCGATCCCTACACCGAACACGGCCGTGGAGAATGGCATCGCCTTGGTACCGGAAGACCGGCGCGGTCAGAGCATCGCCGCCGATCTGCCCGTGCGCGAGAATATCGGCCTCGCCAGCCTGCGCCGCTTCAGTCGCCTCGGCTTGGTCAAGCGGAAGCGGGAAAAAGCGCATAGCGATCGCCTGATCGAAAGATTGGGCATTCGCACCGCTGGTGGAGAGGCCCCCGTCAAGTCCCTGAGCGGCGGCAATCAGCAGAAGGTGGCCCTGGCAAAGTGGCTGAGCCGGCAATCCAGCCTCTATATCCTGGATGAACCGACCATCGGCGTCGATATTGGCGCCAAGGCGGATATCTATCGTCTCGTCGGTGAACTTGCCACGAACGGCGCCGGCATTCTCATTCTGTCGACCGATCTCATCGAATTGACGGGCATCTGCGACCGCGTCCTGGTGATGTTTCGCGGCCGCATGATCGGCGATTTTGGGGCGGCGACGACCAGCGGTGACGAGATCTTCGACGCCGTAACCGGTGCGGGAGAAGTGCAGCATGTCGGTTAGCTATAGCGCCGCTGCGGTGGATCAGCGTAGCGCGTTTGCAAGCGGCGAGACGCCAGCCAGGCCGGCACGACGGCCAGTGCATCGAAGCCTGTTGCGAACCGGCTCCCTGCTCGCTTTTATCGCGGTCTTCGTTGCCTTCTCGCTCGCCTCGCCGCTCTTTCTGACTTTTACCAATATCGCCACGGTGATCGGTCAGTCGGCGATCGTCGGCATTCTCGCCTTCGGCCTGACCAGCGTCATCATTGGCGGCGGTTCCGATGTCGTGCGCGGCGGCATCGATCTGTCGCTGGCCAGCAATCTCGGCCTCGGTTCCGCCGTCTATGCCTCCCTCATTCAAGCCGGCTATGGCGACGCGACGGCAATCGTCGCAACTTTGGCCGTCGGCCTATCGGTCGGCCTCGTCAATGCGGTGTCGATCGTCGGTATCGGCATCCTGCCTTTGCTGGCCACCGTCGCGGTGATGAATATCTGCAGCGGGCTGGAACTCGTGCTGACGCAAAACACGGCCATCTCCGTGAGCACGCCATGGCTCGATCTGCTGTCCGGCGCGGATCGTTTCGGCATTCCGTATCTGGCCTATGCGATCGGTGCCGTCGCCGCGGTCCTGATCGTCGCCCTGCAATACACGGCTTATGGGCTCCGCCTCTATGCCGTCGGGGAACACCGGGAAGCAGCACGCGCGGCCGGCCTGCCGGTTCCGGCCTATGTCGTATCCAGTTATCTGATCAGCGGCCTGTGCGGCGGCATTGCCGCCATCCTCTATACCGCCCTCCTCAGTGGCAGCACGACCGGCTCGAGCGAGATGTTGTTGCCCGTCGTTGCCACGGCACTGCTCGGCAATGTCTTCTCCGGACGCCTGCTGCCGACGATTGGTGGCACTTTGCTGAGCACGCTGCTGATCGGCTTCCTCGCCAACGGCTTCCAGCTCCTGCACGTTTCCAGCTACTGGGTCAGCGGCATCCAGGGGTTGCTGATCCTGTCGGTGGTCGCCGCAACCTCGCTCGCCCGGCGCCGGAGGTCCTGAGATGACCGTTGTCGCGTCCAATCCTCCTGCAGCATCCAGGCGGGAACAACGCCCTGCCCGCCAGGATTCGCCCCGGCTCCGGCGGTTGCTGCAATATGGTCTGATGATCGCCCTCATTGGCGTCTCCGCCTTCTTTGCATTAATGTCGCCGACCTTCCTGACACCGGCCAATTTCGGCAGTATCCTGGTCAACAGTTTCGCCCTGCCGGCCATCATCGCCATTGCCATGACGCTGGCCGTCGGGTCCGGCGGCATCGATCTCTCGGTGGCAACGGCCATCGATCTCGCCAGCCTCGCTTATGTAAGCGCAGTTGCGGCGGGCTGGGCCTTTCCCGTCGCGGTCCTGGCCGGCCTGGCTGCCGCCGCTCTGACCGGAATCTTCAATGGCCTGCTGATCACCGGCCTCAATATCACGCCATTCCTGGCGACACTTGGCACCCTCTTCATCGGCCGCAGCGTCCAGCAAGTGCTGGCCAATGGCGGTAACCCCGTTTATCTGTCGCCGTCAAAGCTGTCCACAGCCGTGAAATTCCTCGCCCATGGCAGCTTCCTCGGCATTCCTCTCCCGCTTTACGTCGTCGGTCTCATCGCCCTCGCCGCCTTCATCCTCCTGGAGCTGACCATCTTCGGCCGCAGCGTCAGGGCGATCGGGGCAAGACCGCAGGTCGCATATTTTTCCGGGCTCAAGGTGCGGCGCGACATTGCCTGGATCTATCTGCTCAGCGCCCTCGTCAGCGGCAGCGCCGGGATCCTGCTCTCTTCGACCGTGAGCGCCTATATCCCCTATTCGGGAAATGCCTTTCTGCTCAATGCCATCGGTGCGGCTTTCATCGGCACGACCTTGGGCGCGCGCGGCCATGCCAATATCCCGGGCACGATCCTCGGCGTTCTTCTGCTCGCGATCATCGCCAACGGCTTGTTGTTGATCGGCTGGAACTTCTATTGGCAGCAGGTTGGGACAGGCGTCTTCATCTTCCTGATCCTCACTTTCAGTTTTGCCAGCAAGCGACGGCAGCAGGGATGAACCCGACAACAGCAGCCTCCACAACGCAGGTACGGTTGGCGGCGCGCGGCATCGTCAAATCCTTCGGCCCGACCCAGGCCCTTGACGGCGTCGATCTTGAGGTCAGGAGCGGCGAAATCCTCGCCTTGATGGGCGCCAACGGCGCCGGCAAATCCACCCTCGTCAATATCCTCGCCGGTGTGCTGGCACCGGATCAAGGAACCATCACCCTGAATGGTGCGGCCTATCTGCCACGCTCACCGCGGAACGCCGTGGCGGCCGGTATCGCCACCGTGCATCAATCGACGGACCGCATCGGCGCCGCCGGATTGACAACGGCGGATGCACTGCTGCTCGATCGTTTCGCCAGCCGTCAGTCCCCCCTCTTCTTATCGCGTCGTTCGGTGCGCCGCCAAGCCGAGGCGATCATCGCCCGCGCCGGCATCAGCTTGCCGCTGGACCGTGACTTCGGCGATCTCGGCCCCGCCGACCGTCAGCTCGTCGCCATCGCCCGGGCGATATCCGCCGATGCCTCGGTACTGATCCTCGATGAGCCGACGGCGAGCCTGTCGCAAACGGAGGCGGCACGACTGTTCGATCTCCTGACCGAACTGAAGGTCCGCGGCCTGGCGATCATCTATATCTCGCACCGCCTGAGCGACCTCGCCACATTGGCCGACCAGGCCGTCGTTCTGCGCGGCGGGCAGATCGTCTATGACGCGACGCGGCCAATCGATTTCACCGCCGCCGTGACAGCCATGATCGGCCGCCCGCTGGCCCATGCTCATGCCATCGCACGGAATATCGCACATGAGGTCGTCTTTCGCTTGCGGCAGGCGCGCCTCGGCCCAGACACTGCGCCGATCGATCTCGATCTGCATGCCGGCGAGGTCGTTGCTATTACCGGGCCGCTCGGTGCCGGCAAGAGCCGCCTGTTGAAGACCATCTTCGGCCTGCATCCTTTCGCGTCCGGCAGCATGGAACTCGACAGTCGCAGCTATGCGCCCGGCGGTCCGGCGCAGGCGATCGCCGCCGGTGTCGTCCTCGCCGGTGAAGACAGGCATCGGACGTCATTCCTTCCCGCCGACTGGCCGGGCGGAACCATCGCCGGAACCATTTCGCTCCCCTATCTGCCGCGCTGGTTCCCGCATGGCTGGCTGCGACGCGAGGTCGAGGACAGCGCTGCCGAAGCAGGCATCCGTCGTCTCGGTATCCGGGCATCGGGCCCGTGTGCGACGCTCGACACGCTGTCGGGCGGCAACCAGCAGAAAGTCGTGCTTGCCCGCTGGCAGGCCGAACCTGCGCGCCTGCTGCTGCTCGACGAGCCATTCCAGGGCGTCGATGTGGGTGCACGCGCCGATATCATCGCCGCGATCCGCGACAACCGCCAAAGCGCCACGCTGATCGCCACCAGCGATACCGAAGAGGCGCTCGAAATCGCCGACCGCATCTTCACCCTGGAGCATCACAGGCTGCGCCCCTGGGCAGGAGACAATCTCCTGCCTGCCGGCCCAACCGGCCGGTCCGAGGTTGCCTGACATGACATCTTCCCTTGAGCAGGCACAGGCCTCCACACCTGAAGCCGGGCTTTCCGCGGTTGGAGTTGCGGGCAGCAAGCCGCAGGTGCCGCCACATGTTCCGCTCTCCGTCGCCGCACGGCGATGGGCGATCTTCCTGCTCCTGCTGGTGCAACTCGTCGGCTTCACCTTCGCCCAACCGGCTTTCCTGACGGCCGCGAATCTGCTCAGCGTCCTGCAGGCCGTCTCGGTGGTCGCCATTCTCGGTGCCGGCGTCACCGTCACCATGGCGGTCGGCGGCTTCGACCTCTCGATAGGCGCCGTTGCCGCCTCCAATGTCATGGCGGCCAGCTATGCCATGGTGGTGTGGGGCCTGGGTGCAGTCGAGACCGTTCTCCTGGTGCTGTTGTTCGGCATCGTTATCGGCCTGATCAATGCCCTCCTCATTGTCAGGCTGCGAATCCCCGATCTGCTGGCGACCCTTGCCATCAATTTCCTGCTGACCGGTCTGCAGCTCATTCCCACTGCCGGCCGCTCGATTGCCACCGGCCTGATCCTGCCGGACGGCAGTTCGGCAACAGGCAGTTTCGTGGCCGGTTTCCTCGCCATCGGCCGCGCGCATGTTTTCGGCATTCTGCCTTTGCCGGTACTGCTGATGCTGGTCGTCGTGGCACTCCTCTATGTTCTCACCGAGCATACCCGCTTCGGTCGCTTGTTCTTCGCCGTCGGCGGCAACGAACTGGCAGCGCGCCTGGCCGGGGCGCCGACCCAGAGGCTGCGGCTTGGCGCCTATGTGATCTCGGCGACGCTGGCATCGATCGGCGGCTTGATCGTCGCCGCCCGGGTCGGCCGTGGCGATGTTTCCTCCGGTGCCTCGCTGCTGCTGGATTCCGTTGCCGCGGCGCTGATCGGCTATGCGGTCCTCAACATGCGGCGCCCCAACGTGCTGGGTACTGCGGTTGGCGCTGTCTTCGTCGGCATCCTGCTCAACGGGCTGACGATGCTGAACGCGCCCTATTATGCCCAGGACTTCGTCAAGGGCGCCGTTCTCGTCGGCGCCCTGGCGCTGACCTATGGGCTGGGGCGACGGCCGGCCTGACACAATTCCCGCACCTCTCTGAAATGGAATGACGATGACACGGAGAACAAGATGAAATCCTTTCTAAGATACCTGCTGGTCGCCGGCCTTGTCGGTGGCGCCATCGCCCTACCTGCCTTCGCCCCAGCCGCTTTCGCCGACGGCATCAAGGGCGCGCCGCCACCCTTCGACAAGGGCGGCGTCAAGGTTGCCCTGATCAGCTATCTCTCCGCCGGCGATTTCTTCCAGGCCTATCAGGCCGGCGCGATCAAGCAGGCCAAGGCGCTTGGCATCGACCTGCGGGTCTTACCCGGCCGGCAGGATGCCGCCGAGCAGCGCAACCAGGTCGAGCAGGCGATCAATCTCGGCGTCGCCGGCATCGTCATCGATCACGGCCTGCCGGAATCGCTGAAAGATGTCGCCCAGGAAGCGGTCGACAAGGGCATCAAGGTCGTCGCTTTCGATGTCAATCTCGACAATACCAAGATCCCGCAGGTGGAGCAGAGCGACCATGATCTCGCCCGCATCGCATTGGAACAGGCGATCAAGGAAAACGGCAGCAGCTTCAAGGCGGGCTATGTCTATGTCGCCGGCTTCGCGCCGCTCGATCGCCGCGACGAAGTCTGGCGCGACGTCAAGGGTAAGAATCCGAGCATCGTCGAGAAAGTCCGCTTCGGCGTCGTCAACGACACGACGGCTGCTTCCGTCGCCGACCAGGCCAAGGCGGCCTTGCGCGCCAATCCGGAAATTTCCGTGATCTTCGCACCCTATGACGAGTTCGCCCGTGGCGCCAAGCTGGCCCTCGGCGAACTCGGGACCGCGGACAAAGTGAAGGTCTATTCGGCAGATGTCTCGACCGCCGATATCCATGAAATCACCGAGCCCGGCAGCCCCTGGGTCGCCACTGTCGCGACCAATCCGGCCGTGGTCGGTGCCGTCTCCCTGCGCGCTGTCGCCCTTGCCATCGCCGGCCAGGATCCCGGCCATAACATCACCGTTCAACCGGTCCTGCTGACGCAGCAGGCGCTGCGGGACGGCGATATCAAGACGGTCGAGGACCTGAACGCCAAGCTGCCGGCTTTCGGGCGAAGCGATGCCGCAACGGCCAGCTGGATTCCGATCAATTGACGATGTTCCCGCAACGAGCGACCACGGTCACGGTCGCTCGTTGCACTGCCTCTTGCAAATGAAGCAGGCGCGCTGCTTGTGCGCCACGATCGGCAACAGTCCGATATTGCAGAAGAGATGCTTCAGGCGACCGAGATGCGCGCCGCGGTGAGATCATCGCCATCGGCGCCATCCGGCTCCAGCGCCGCGGAGCTACCAAGATCGAAATGTGGCGTATCGCGCATAAGACGCCTGGTCTCCGCCGCCTGGGGCCGGCCGAGGACCGTTGCGACACTGCCCTCTTCGACAATACGCCCACCCTGCAGCACCGCCACCCTTTGCGCGATATTGCGCACCAAGGCGAGGTTATGCGTCACGAAGAGCATGGCGAGGCCACGTTCTGCCTGCAGCTTGCGCAGGACATCGACGACCACCGCCTGCACAGAGACGTCGAGCGCCGAGGTGACCTCGTCACAGACCAGCAAGGCAGGATCGACGATCAGCGCCCGGGCGATCGCGGCGCGCTGCCGCTGGCCGCCCGACATTTCATGGGGATAGAGATCAGCGAAGCGGGCCGGCAGGGCGACACTTTCCAAGGCGGCAATGATCCGGTCGCGCCGCTGCTGGCGCGGTGGCCGTTCGAATTCCAGCAGAACCACCTCCAGCGAGCGGCCGATGGTGCGACGCGGATTGAGAGAGGCATAGGGATTCTGGAAAATATACTGGATGCGCCGGCGCAGCTCACGCGTGCGATTGCGCGATCCGACCGGCAGGGGGATACCCTCCAGCGACAGCGAACCGGTCAGATTGCGGTGGAGACCAGCGATGCAGCGCGCCAGCGTGGTCTTTCCCGACCCCGATTCGCCCACCAGCGCAACACAGGCATGGGACGGCACCTGCAGGCTGATGTCCCGTAAAATCTGCCGATCGCCATGCGACGCATTGAGCCCGTCGATACGCAGCACGGGAACGGCGGAAGACGTGCCAAGCTGCGTGGGCCGGTCGAAACCTGCCGCGGCGGTCTGCCTCGGGACGCCCGGGAACAGGCATTGGACGAAATGGCCTTCACCAATCCGGCGCGTGCCAACAGCGCCTTGTCGGCAGGCATCGGTGGCCAGATCACAGCGCGCCGCGAAAGCGCAGCCGGCCGGCCGGTGCCGCGGATCCGGCGCCTGCCCGGCGATACCCTGGATGACGGTGCGCCCCTCGATATCAGGCACGGCACGGATCAAGGCGCGGGTATAGGGATGTTCCGGATGCTGCA
>Ga0255336_101066_pt1 | contig 25162 bp, 26 predicted proteins | sample MeOH1_35cm_T3_17_FD_189102 | JGI IMG/M metagenome (GOLD analysis project Ga0255336, IMG submission 189102) | Sandy soil microbial communities from University of British Columbia, Vancouver, Canada - MeOH1_35cm_T3_179 | ecosystem: Engineered > Artificial ecosystem > Sand microcosm > Unclassified ...
ATGCCCGCACGGCGCCCGATCCGGAAGCCATGGCGGCTGCCCGCAGCTGCTGCTCGCAGCTCGCCCATCTCTCCGGTGAGCGGTTGCGGCAGGAAACGCTGAAATTGCTGCGTGCCGAGCATGGTCCTGCGACCTGGGCGGAGATGCTGGCTGGCGGCATCGTCGATGCCTATCTGCCGGAGGCCCATGCCATCGACCGCTTGCACCTGGTCTCCGAACGCGAAGCCATTTGCAATCTGCCGGCTTCGGCCATCCGCCGGCTGGCGGCACTCCTCGGCAGCAAAGCGGATGCGTTGGCTGTCGGCACGCGCTTGCGCCTGTCGCGGCGCGAGCAGGAGCGCTTGGCCGGCATTGCCAGCGGCCCCGGGCAGCTCCTGGAACTGCACGCACCGGCTTTGCATTGCCTGGTCTATCGCCACGGCAACGAGCTGGCGCTCGATCTTGTGCTGACGCATGCGCCGATGGGGGCAGTGGATGCGGATCTGCGGGCGGCGGCGCAGATCATCGCCGATTGGCCGGCGCCGAAATTGCCGCTTGGTGGCCATGATCTGATGGCGCTCGGTATCGAGCCGGGTGCTGCCCTCGGGCGCTGGTTGGCGCTGGTGGAATCCTGGTGGATCGCCGGCGATTTCACGGCCGATCGCGCTGCCTGCCTCGATTGGCTGAAGGTGCAGCGCGCGCTGTCATAGATGCCTTAAGGCCAGAGCACTTCCGGTGGCATTGACATCAGGATGGCCTCGGTATTGCCGCCAGTCTTCAGGCCAAAGGTGGTGCCGCGATCATAGAGCAGATTGAACTCCACATAGCGGCCGCGGCGGATCAATTGATGGCGGCGCTCTTCCGGAGTCCAGCTCTTGTTCATGTGACGGCGCACGATCTCCGGATAGATCGCGAGAAAGGCTTCGCCCACGGCCTGGGTGAAGCCGAAATCCTGATCCCAGTGGCCGGTATTGAGGCTGTCATAGAAGATGCCGCCTAGCCCACGCGGTTCCTGGCGATGCGGCAGGTAGAAGTAATCGTCGCACCATTTCTTGAAGCGCGGATAGTAGCCGGCATCGAAGCGATCGCAGGCACCGCGCAAGGCGGCATGGAAATCGGCCGCGTCCTGCGCATGGGCCTCGACAAACATTGGCGTCAGATCGGCGCCGCCGCCGAACCAGGCATGGTTGGTGACGATATGCCTTGTGTTCATATGCACGGCCGGCACCAGCGGTGAACGCAGATGCGCCACCAGGGAAATGCCGCTGGCCCAGAACTGACCGCTTTCGCCGGTGCCGGGAATCTGCTTGCGGAATTCCGGCGAGAAGACGCCATGGACGGTGGAGATATTGACGCCGACTTTCTCGAAGACGCGGCCGCGCATCACCGACATGACGCCACCGCCGCCCTGGCCATTGGCCGCGGCTTCATCGGCTCGTTGCCAGGCTTGGCGCTCGAAGCGGCCGGGGGCGAGGGCGGCATGTTCGGTGCCGGCGAGTTCGTCCTCCAGTTGCTCGAAGCTGGCGCAGATGCGATCGCGCAGGGTCACAAACCAGGCAGCGGCCAGGGTCTGGTGGTTTGTCGGGTAATCGTTCATGCTCGACCTCTTCGCTATTCTTTGTTCTTTCTTGTCCGCGTCTCTCGCCCGCGGATCAGCCGGCCGACGGGAAACCAAGCTGCCGCTGTGCCTCGCCGATCACCAGGGCGGCCGCCACCGCGACGTTCAGGCTGCGGAATCCGGGGCGCATGGGAATCGTAATCCGGCCATCAGCCTTGTCATGCACATGCTGAGGGACACCGGCACTTTCCTGGCCGACCAGCAGCGAATCGGTCGGTTGGAAGGCGATGTCGCTATAGCGTTTAGCGGTCTTGGTGGTCAGCAGCAGCAGGCGGCCTGGATGCTGTGGCCGCCAGTCGAGATAGGATTCCCAGGAGCGGTGCCGCGTGAGATCGACACCGTCCAGGTAATCCATCCCGGCCCGCCGCAAACGCCGGTCATCGAAGACAAAACCGCAGGGTTCGATGAGATCAACCGACAGCCCGAAGCAGGCCGCCAGCCGCAACATGGTTCCGGTGTTCTGCGGGATATCCGGCTGGAAGATGACGAGACGCATAATCTGCTGATCCGTTCGGTTCTTTGCTGCTTTACGCCGGTGTCCAGGCTATCGGCTAAGTGCAAGAAATTACATGGCTTATTAAGGTAAATACCGGCCTGCCGCGACGGCCAATTCGAGGCCGCGATACACCGCCGCCGATGCGCCGAGCGCTTTGCAAAGGCACGCGAATTCCTTTATACCCAAGCGGAGTCCGCGCCGAAAGCTGCGCCGGGGTGGTGGCTCATGTCTGGCCTCATGCGGCGGTTTGTCGCAATGTGCCGGCCGATGACGCCCCCAGCAGCGTGATATAAGGCGTGCGACCAAAAAAGGTCTCGTCCCTTTGCGTCGGCTGATCGAGGGTTGATGCAACAGGGGCGGCGATCGCAAGAGGGATGGATTATATGGCCGAACAAGCGCATGCGGCTCCCGATTCCGGGTCTGCCGGCGGCACGCGCCGCGAATTTCTCTATCTGATGACGGCTTCGGCCGGCGCCTTTGGTGTCGCGTCGGTGGTCTGGCCGTTCATCAGCAGCCTCAACCCGTCGAAGGATGTCCTGGCGCTGGCTTCGACCGAATATGATTTCGGTGCCGTGCAGCCGGGCGAAGGCGTCACCATCAAATGGCAGGGCAAGCCGCTCTTCATTCGCCGCCGCACGCCGGAAGAAGTCGCCAAGGCCAAGGAAGCCGATCCGACGGTCGATCCCAAGGACCCCACCAAGGTCATCGCCAATCCCGCCGGCCTGCGCGATCCCGCGACCGATGCGTCGCGCGTGCAGAAGGCGGAATGGCTGGTGCTGGTTGGCGTGTGCACCCATCTTGGCTGTACCCCGCAGGGTGAGAAGTCGTCGGAAATGCGCGGCGAGTTCGGCGGCTATTACTGCCCCTGCCACGGTTCGCAATACGATACCTCCGGTCGCATCCGCAAAGGCCCGGCGCCGCTCAATCTGGCTGTGCCGCCCTATACCTTCACCAGCGACACCAAGGTCAAGGTCGGTTAAGGGGAGCGCACCGAGATGAGCAAGCATTTCAATAATCCGGTGATCCGCTGGATCGACCACCGCCTGCCGATCTTCTCCTATCTGGATCACGAGGCGAACGAATATCCGACCCCGAAGAACCTGAACTACTGGTGGAATTTCGGCTCGCTGGCCGGCTTCATGCTGATCACCATGATCGCTACCGGCCTGTTCCTCGCCATGCAGTATACGCCGCATGTCAGCATGGCCTTCGATTCGGTCGAGCGCATCATGCGCGACGTGAATTACGGCTGGCTGCTGCGCTATCTGCATATGAATGGCGCGTCGATGTTCTTCATCGTCGTCTACATCCATATCTTCCGCGGCCTCTATTTCGGTTCCTACAAGGCGCCGCGTGAATTGCTGTGGCAGATCGGTGTCCTCATTCTGCTGCTGATGATGGCGACCGCCTTCATGGGCTATGTGCTGCCCTGGGGCCAGATGAGCTTCTGGGGCGCCACCGTCATCACCAACCTGTTCTCGGCCATCCCGGTGTTCGGCGGCAAGATCGTGACCCTGCTCTGGGGCGGCTTCTCGGTCGATAACCCGACCCTCAACCGCTTCTTCGCCCTGCACTTCCTGCTGCCCTTCGTGATCCTGGGCGTCGTCATCCTGCACATCATCGCCCTGCATCGCTTCGGGTCGAATAACCCGATCGGCATCGACACCAAGGGCAAGCAGGACACCATCCCATTCCACCCGTACTACACCACGAAGGACATCTTCGGCCTCGGCATCTTCATGCTGTTCTATGCCTTCTGGGTGTTCTACTTCCCGAACGCCTTGGGTGATCCGGACAACTACATCCCGGCCAACCCGATCTCGACGCCGGAACATATCGTCCCCGAATGGTACTTCCTGCCGTTCTACGCGATCCTGCGCTCGATCCCGAACAAGCTGGCCGGCGTGCTCGCCATGGGTGCGGCGATCATCGTGCTGTTCTTCCTGCCCTGGCTCGACCGGTCGCCGGTGCGTTCGGGTACCTTCCGTCCGGTCTTCAAGTGGTTCTTCTGGATGCTGGTCTTCGACTGCGCCATGCTGATGTTCATCGGCAAGAACCCGCCGGATTGGTTCTGGCAGCCGGCGGCCCTGCATGTCACTCCGTCCGAAGAGCTGGTGAAGCTCGCCGGCGTGCCGGATGCCGATAGCCTGGGTTCGGTGACCTTCGCTGGTGGCACGCTCGGGATCAAGATCCTGTTCCTGGGCCAGCTCGCCACGCTGTTTTATTTCGCCTACTTCCTCATCATCCTGCCGCTGCTCTCGATCTTCGAGACGCCGAAGCGCCTGCCGCTGTCGATCAGCGAGCCGGTGTTGAAAGGCGGCGGTCGTGCGGTCGCTGGGGCTACGAGCAAGCCGATGGAGAAGGCGTGATGAGTATCGGTTCAAACATCCTGAAGCTTGCGACGGTTGCTTTCGGTGCGACGGCCGTCCTCTTCATCATGGCTGAGCAAGGCGGCCATATCGAAATCCCGCAGCGCAGCTGGTCATTCGATGGCTTCTTCGGATCCTTCGATCGCAAGGACCTGCGGCATGGCTTCCAGGTCTATTCGGAGGTCTGCTCCGGCTGCCATTCGATGAATCTGGAATCCTACCGCAACCTGGAAGATATCGGCTTCACCCCCGATGAGGTGGCGGCGATCGCCGCCAAGGTCCAGGTGCAGAACGAGGATCCCAACGACCAGGGCGAGATGTTCGAGCGCCCGGGCAAGCCCTCGGATCACTTCAAGGCGCCGTTCGCCAATGAACAGGCGGCCCGTGCCGCCAATAACGGCGCCCTGCCGCCGGACATGTCGCTGCTGGCGAAGTCGCGCGCCGGCAAGGGCTTCGGCGCCAATAACGGTGCCGATTACATCTACGCCCTGATGCATGGCTATAAGGAAGCGCCGGCGGATGTGAAGCTCAATCCGGGCATGAACTACAATGAATACTTCAAGGGCCATCAGATCGGCATGCCGCAGCCCTTGCAGGACAACTCGGTGACTTATGCCGATGGGACGCCGGCCACCCTTGATGAAGAGGCGAAGGACATCGCCACCTTCCTGACCTGGGCGTCGGAGAGCAATCTGGAGCAGCGCAAGCATACCGGCCTCAAGGCCATGCTGTTCCTGGTTGCCTTCACGCTCCTGGCCTATGCCGCCAAGCGCAAGGTCTGGAAGCACATCCACTGATACCGCAGGTTCCGCGCAGACTGCTGAAGACGACATGACGACCGCCGCCGAATGCCTTATGCTCGGCGGCGGTTTTCTTTTGCGCAGTGGGGGCTGCGGCCGGACGGCCATGTCGCCGCCGATGGGTCTGGTTCCGGATGATCGGAGCCGTCATCGGGAGCGGGGCGGCAGGATGCAGCGAAAAGACGAGTGGGGATGAGGGAATGACACCCGGTTGCGGTATAACCGGCATTGATCATACGCTGATCGGCGTGCGGGATCTGGAAGCGGCGCGGACAGCCTGGGACCGGCTCGGCTTTACCGTGACGCCGCGGGGACGCCATATCGGCTGGGGCACCGGCAATTACTGCATCATGCTCGATAGCGGCTATATCGAGCTGCTCGGCATCATCGATGCCGGCCAATTCACCAACGATCTCGACAAATTCCTCGACCAGCGCGAAGGCCTGATGGGTATCGCTTTCGCGACCGATGACGCCGCCGACTGCCAGGCGCGGCTGACCGCCGCCGGCCTACATCCTGACGGTCCCAAGGATCTGTCGCGTCTCCTCGAACTGCCGGAAGGGACGGTGGCACCTTCCTTCAAGCTGGTCTTCCTGCCGCCGGCGGAAACACCGTCGGTGCGCGCCTTCGTCTGTCATCATCAGACGCCGGAACTGGTGCGCCGGCCGGATTGGCAGCGCCACGCCAATGGTGCCACGGCCCTCATCTCGACCACCATCGTCTGCGAAGATCCGGTGGCGACAGCCTTCGGCTATCTGCCGATCTTCGGGCCTGAGCGGCTGAAGGTGCTGGACGGCGTCACCGCGGTCAATTGCGGTTTCGGTACCTTGCGTTTCGTGACGCCGGAAAATCTGGAGATGCTGCATCCGGGCCTGGAAGCGTTGCCGTCCTATCCGCTGCCCTGGATGGCGGCGATGAAGCTGGAAGTGCAGGACCGGGCGCGCTGTGTCGGCCATCTACAACGGGCCGGCATCGACTATCTCCAGAACGGTGACAGCTGCCTCATCCATCCCAGGGATGCCAACGGCCTGATCCTGGAACTGGTCGGCCACTAAGCCGTCTTTCAGCGCTCGCTCTTCAGCACGCGCCGGAGCCGCCTGACGCCGAGCCAGACCGCGGCCAGCACGATCGGCACGGCGATGGCGGCGATCGCATGTTCGCGGTCGGCTGGTTCACCCGGCATCAGGCCCTCGATGAGGATCTTAAGCAAAGCGATCAGGTAGTAGCTGATGGCGAAGACCGAGAGGCCCTCGACCGCTTCCTGGATGCGCAATTGGGTGCGGCTGCGGCTTTCCATGGCCCGCAGCAGGCTGCTGTTCTGGGCCTCGAGGTTGACGTCGACGCGGGTGCGCAGCATGTCGGCCGCCTGGTCGATGCTGCCGGCCAAGACATCCATGCGCCGCACGCAGGAGGCGCAGGTTGAGGTGGCCGGCTGGAAGCGGCGCTCGAGAAAGGCGCTCACGCGCGACAAGCCATCGATGCGGTCTTCGCGCAATTCGCTCAGGCGCCGCTCCACCAGTTGCGCATAGGCCGCCGTGGCGCTGAAGCGATAACGGCTACGCGCCGAAAGCGCTGCCGCTTCGGCGGCGATGCCGGTCAATTGATCGAGCAATTCATGATCCTGCTCATGGTGGCTGGAATCGGCGGTGCGTGCCGCGATTTCGGTCAGGTGCTTTTCCAGCTGTCCGAGTTCGTCACTGATCTCGCGGGCGAGCGGCAGGCCAAGCAACGCCATCATGCGATAGGTCTCGACTTCCAGCAGGCGCTGCACGGCGCGGCCCAGCCGTCCCGGCATCATGCGGATGTTGCGCACCAGGATGCGGCCGAAGCCCGCGGGATCCAGGCAGAAATCGGTCCACACCATCCCATCGCCGGCACCGATCGAAGAGCCGACGAGATCGCCACTGGGGAAAATCTCGGCGAGGCGGGGCGTGTCGAAGGCGCCCAGCATGTCGGCGGCGACCCGCAGCACCAGGGCGACCAGGCAATTACCCGGCAGGCTGTTGGCGAACTGGGCGATATCGGCGGGCAGGCTGGGCCACAATTCCGTCGTTTCGTGATCCGGCCGCAGGAAGCAGCAGGTGACGAATTCGGTATGGCATTCCCATTTGATCCAGCCGTCATTCTGCTGGATGAGGCCATGGCGACGGGTTGGCGAGGGGCCGGGCTGCTCATGCTGGCGGCACAAGGCGGTCAGGGTCTCGCTCGCATCATCGCCGAGCCAGGCGAAGTGAAACAGCACGGTCGGTGCGGAAAGGCCCAGCGGCGGACGGGCATGAACCTCATCCGTCAGGATGTGGCGCAGCGGATGCTCGATCCGCTTATCCAGGCTCAGCGCGGCCACTTTCCCCTCCACCGGCTAGCGATCTCCCCGCAGCCCATCTAGGCAATACGGGAGGCAGCATAACAGTGCGGTCAGGCCAAACTAAGATACGATCGCCCGGCAGGTCATTTTGTCGCGCACCGGCGCTGGCGTTCTGACTATCCGGTCAGAAGAGCTGCGATGCCGGTGCGCTTATACGATGTCCGCGGGACTTACACGTTGAAGCGGAAATTGAAGATATCGCCGTCGACGACGACGTATTCCTTGCCTTCCGCCCGCATCTTGCCCGCTTCCTTGGCGCCGGCCTCGCCGTTACAAGCGACGAAATCGTCATAGCCGATGGTCTCGGCGCGGATGAAGCCGCGCTCGAAATCGCTGTGGATGACACCCGCCGCTTCCGGTGCCTTGGCGCCGGCGCGGACCGTCCAGGCGCGGGCTTCCTTGGGGCCGACGGTGAAGAAGGTGATGAGGCCAAGGAGGCCATAGCCGGCGCGGATGACGCGGGCGAGGCCGGTTTCCTCGAGGCCGAGCTCGGAGAGGAATTCGACCTTCTCCTCGTCGGTGCCAAGCTGCGCCACTTCCGCCTCGATGGCGGCGGAGATGACGACGGAGACGGCACCTTCGGCCTTGGCTTTGGCGGCGACCTTCTCTGAGAGCGCATTGCCGGTGGCGGCCGAGGCTTCCTCGACATTGCAGGCATAGAGCACCGGTTTGCCGGACAAGAGCTGCAACTGCTTGAAGATCGGCCGCTGTTCCGGCGTCAAGCTGGCGACGACGGTGCGGGCGGGCTTACCCTCGCGCAAGGCGGCCAACACCGGCTCGGTGATCTCGATCAGCGCCTTCGCTTCCTTGTCACCGCCCTTGGCCTTCTTGACGGCACTGTCATGCCGCTTCTCGAGGCTTTCCATATCCGCCAGCATCAATTCGGTTTCCACTGTCTCGGCATCGCGGATGGGATCGACCGAGCCCTCGACATGGGTGACTTCACCCTCGAAGCAGCGCAGCACATGGACGATGGCATCGGTCTCGCGGATATTGGCGAGGAACTGGTTGCCGAGACCTTCGCCCTTGCTGGCGCCGCGCACCAGGCCGGCGATATCGACGAATTCCAGCTGGGTGGGGACGATCTTGGCCGATTTGCCAAGGAGCGCGATCTTGTCGAGGCGGGGATCCGGCACCGACACCCGGCCGACATTGGGCTCGATGGTGCAGAAGGGATAGTTGGCTGCCTGGGCGGCGGCGGTCGAGGTCAAGGCATTGAACAGGGTGGACTTGCCGACATTCGGCAGGCCAACGATGCCACAGTTAAAACCCATAACGGAAATCCTTGTTCATCAATGCCTTGGGTCGAGCGCGCGGCCGAGCGCCGGCAGCCCGGAATACTGGCGCTGACCTATCAGGAAAGCCCGGACCGGACAACCGTTTCTTCCGCAAGAATCCGACCTCAAGGGCTGGGCAGATAGACCCGCTCGATCCAGCGCTCGTTCTCGAAGGTGAGCAGCTTGACCCGCCGGATCGTCACTTCGACGGCGCGGAAAAGCGGTGCGCGCGTATCGCCAACGGAGGTGGCATCCGCCGTCGCATCGTCCGCGGCCCGGGAAAAGACATAGTCGCTGCGGGCACGCGGCCTGACACGGCGCCAAAGGTCATCGAGCAGCGCGGGATCAGTCAGATTGGCAGCCGCTCCGGCAAGCCGCAGCTGGCGATCCGGATCGCGCACATAAGAGACCAGCTCGACCGCCGGATGCGAGGCGATCTCACCGAATTTGGCATCATCGGCGCGGCAGAAGAAGACCAGCCGCATCGTCGGTTGCGAGAAGCTGCGGATGATGACATGGCGGACCTGCGGCTCATGGCCGGCGATGGTGGCGAGGGCGGCCAGGCGTAACGGACCCGTACCGGCCGTCGTCTCCGCCGCCAATTGATCGAGCACAGCACGAATCTCGGCGGCGGGCTGCGTCACTTGTCGTCGCCTCGGTCTGCCGTCGGCGTTGTCGCGTCGCCATCGACGGGCTTCTTCGCTTTCGGCTCGCGCGGTGGTGGCGGATTGAGGATCAGGCTGGTCTTGGTCATGAAGCCGTTATCGTTCCAGCCGCCATCTTTGCCAATCAGCAGCGGGAAGGTTTCGCCAACCGTCTCGACCACGGATTTCACCACGGGCCATTCCGCCTTGGCGAAATCCTGCAGCACGTAATGCTTCACCAGTTCCTTGACGCCGGGATGGTCGATGCCGAGGCGCAGGCGCCAGTAGTCATTGCCGAGATGGGCATCGATCGAACGCAACCCGTTATGGCCGCCGGCGCCACCGCCGCGTTTCACCTTGAGGCGGCCAAGCGGCAGGTCAAGCTCATCATGGATGACGATGACGTCGTTCGGCTGCAGCTTGAAGAACTGTGCCGCCGCCTGCACGGCGCGGCCGGACTCGTTCATATAGGTGAGGGGGCAGAGGAGGACGACCTTCTCGTCCTTGATCGTGCCCTCCCAGGTGACGCCGTGAAAGCGTTCGCGTCGCCCGGAAAAGGAATGGCGGCGGACGAGATCGTCCGCCGCCATGAAACCGATATTGTGGCGGTTGCCGGCATAGGATGGGCCAGGATTGCCCAGACCGACAACCAACCGCATTGTCGGGCCTTACTTCTTGGCCGGGGCCTTGGCAGCCGGGGCAGCCGTCTTGGCGGCAGCGGCCGTCTTGGCAGCCGGAGCCGCGGTCTTCGCCGCAGCGCCCGCCGCCGGAGCGGCAGCCGCAGCAGCCGGAGCGGCAGCGGTTTCCGCTTCGGCCTTCAGGCCGCTGGGGGCGCCGATGGTGACAACCGTGAAGTCACTCTCACGCAGATTCGGCGTGGCACCCTTCGGCAGCTCGATCGAGCTGATATGGATGCTGTCGCCGATATCGAGACCGGTGAGGTCGACGATGATCTGCTGCGGAATGTTCTCCGGCGAGCAGGTGAAGGGGATCTCATGGCGAACCAGGTTCAACACGCCACCGCGCTTCAGACCCGGTGCGGCGAGTTCATTCTTCACCACGACCGGCACGTTGACGTGGATCTTGGTGTCCTTGCCGATGCGCTGGAAGTCCAGATGCTCGATCACATCGGTGACCGGATTGAACTGCACGTCGCGCGGCAGGACGCGATGCTTCGTACCCGACAGCTCGACATCGAGCAGGGTGGCGAAGAACGCCTTCTTAAGGACCAGACGTTCAAGTTCCTTGGGGGCCACCGAAATCAAGGTGGGTTCCTGCTTTTCGCCATAAATCACGGCGGGGACACGGCCTGAACGACGAGTCGAACGAGCGGCCCCCTTCCCGGCGCGCTCACGGGGAAGCGCGCTGATGCTGATAACTGCGGACATGATAGCTCCTATAATCTCGCAGTTACTGCCGGTCCGGTATTGAACCGACAGACCGATCGGCCTCCAGGGGTGCCAGATCGGATTGACCCGGCCGGTTGCTCAACCTGTACGGCAAGAGCGCGCGACGCGGATATTCGCCGGCCCGCAGTCGAAGCGACAGGGCCAGTATTTCTTGCGGCCTCAGTCGAACAGACTGGAGACCGAACGCTCCTCGCTGATACGGGCCATCGCCTCGGCCAGCAGGGGCGCGATCGTCAACTGGCGCACCGTCTGCGACACGCGCACGGCTTCGGTGGCCTGAATGCTGTCGGTGATCACCAGCGATTCCAGCGGCGAGGCGGAAACGCGGGCAACCGCACCGCCGGACAGTACGCCATGGGTCACATAGGCGCAGACCGAGGTGGCGCCGGCTTCGCGCAGGGCGACCGCGGCATTGCAGAGCGTGCCGGCGGAATCGACGATGTCGTCGACCAGGATGCAGCGCTTGCCGTCGACGTCGCCGATGATGTTCATCACCTCGCTGACACCGGCGCGCTCGCGGCGCTTGTCGACGATGGCGAGATCGGCTTCCAGGCGCTTGGCGATGGCACGGGCGCGCACCACGCCGCCGACATCCGGCGAGACGATGCAGAGATCGCTGCTGCCGCCCTTGGCGACGAAACGCTCCTGGATGTCCTTGGTCAGGACACCGGCCGCGTACAGATTGTCGGTCGGGATATCGAAGAAGCCTTGGATCTGGCCGGCATGGAGATCGACGGTGAGGACGCGGTCGGCGCCGGCGGTGGTGATCAGGTTGGCAACCAGCTTCGCCGAGATCGGCGTGCGCGGACCCGATTTCCGGTCCTGGCGAGCATAGCCGTAATAGGGGATGACGGCGGTGACGCGTCGCGCGGAACCGCGTCGCAAGGCGTCCAGCGTCACCAGCAATTCCATCAGATTGTCATTGGCCGGGAAGGAGGTCGGCTGCACCACGAAGACGTCCTCGCCGCGCACGTTCTCCTGGATCTCGACAAACACTTCCATATCCGAGAAGCGCCGCACACTGGCATTGACCAGCGGCAGGTTCAGGCAGGCGGAAATGGCTTCAGCCAGCGGCCGATTGCTGTTCCCGGTCAGGATCTTCATCCGATTCCATTCCTCGCGCGCCGCCCGACATCGCGACAGGCCGGCTGCGTCATGCTCAGCGTTCATATAACAAGCGGGCGACCGGCTTTCGCCTGTCCGCCCGTGCGCTCGGTGCTCTGCTGCCTCTATCCGGCCTGTGCCGGAACAGCCAAATCGGCCGGATTTACAGGCTAAAAGCGGGCGGAATGTATCAAGGCGGGGTCAGGCTGTAAATGCCCGTGGCGCGGATTCGTCACATTTATGTATGTGTTTGATCAGGATCGATTTTTTATTGAAAAGCGACGCCAATGGGAGGCTGTTCAGGTGGCGATGAAAAGCACCGTCAGCCCGATCGCAAATCCGATCATCATCAGCCAGATATAGGGCATTGGAACACTCCCCCGACCAGTCCCTCAACGGCAGACGAGATCGGTGCCGCGCTGGGACAGGACCTCGCAGGCGCCCTCCGTCACCAGGCAGGTCTGGCCATTGGTCATGGCGAGGCCGCGATCGCTGTCGAAAATGATCAAATGGATGAAATAGACCATGCCCTGCTGCAGGATTTCCGGATTGCCATGATAGAACATCGGCCAGTCCATCCAGTTCGGGGCGAAGGTGGTGCCGAGGCTGTAGCCACAGGCATTCATGCGATGGGCCTGATAGCCGGCCTGATCCAGCACCTTGGCATGGGCATCGAAAACCGCGCCGACGGTATTGCCGGGACGCAAGGCCTCCTTGCAGGCCTCCAGGGCATCGACCGCCACCTTGTGCATCTCCAATTGCCGGGCCGGTGGGGTGCCGATCGGGATCGTCCGCATCAGGGCCGCATGGTAGTGGCGATAGACGCCGGCGAATTCCAGGGTCAATTGGTCCTGGGGCGAGAGCTTGCGCCGGCCGGTCTTGTAGCGACAGAGCAGCGCGTCATTGCCCGAGCCGATGATGAATTCGTTGGCCGAATCGTCGCCGCCATTGCGGATGATGACCGATTGCATGGCCGCAAGGATGTCGCCCTCATCGGTGCCGGGAGCGGCGAGGCGATGGGCTTCATCGAGGGCAAGATCGGCAAGGCGGGCAGCTTCGCGGACATAGGTAAGTTCGGTCGGGCTCTTGATCAGGCGCAGCCGGGTCACGAGGTCGGAGGCATCGACGAGATCGGCGAAGCTGTCCATCGCCGCCTGCAGGCGCATGCCGCTGCGGGCAGTGAGACCATAGGATTCCCATTCAACGCCGAGCGTCTTGCCGGTGAGGCCGAAGCGCCGCAGATATTCACGCAATTCAATCGCAGGATCGGCATTCGGGGCATCGATCCAGACGCGGATATCCTTGATGTCGGACGTATGCTGGGCCTGCCGCAGATCGGGCGCGCGGGTCAGCAGCATCAGCTGGCCATCGGCGCCGAGATACAGACACTGGAAGAAGACATAGCCGAAGGTGTCATAGCCGGTCAGGTAGTACATGCTTTCCTGCCGGAAGATCAGCAGGCCGTCGAGGCCGCGCCGCTGCATCGCCTCGATGGTACGGCGGCGGCGTTCGGCTAACTCGGCTTCGGCAAAATGCAGGGCCATGATGGTCAACTCCCTTTCGGCATGAAGCTGGACAGTGCGGCAGCTAGCTGTCCAATCGTATTGTGATAGCGCCGGTCAGAACAACCGGCCGCCATTCGGCACGGCCTGGCTGGGCGCGATCAGGACGACCTCGCCATCACCATCCGGAAAGCCGAGAACCAGCACTTCCGACATGAATTTGCCGATCTGCTTGCGGGGAAAGTTAACCACGGCGGCGACCTGGCGACCGATCAGACTGTCGGGGGCGTAGTGCCGGGTGATCTGTGCCGAGCTGCGCCGCTGGCCGAGTTCGGGGCCAAAATCGATGGTCAGTTTGAAGGCTGGCCGGCGCGCTTCGGGGAAGGGCGCCACATCGACAATGGTGCCGACCCTGACATCAACCTGACGGAATGTCTCGTAGGTGATTTCGGGGGTAATTTCGGGGGTGTTGTCGGAACCGGTAACCGCAGATTGCACGGGCTGACCTTGACTCGCTGATGAAAGGCGGGTCAGGCTAACAGCCGTCAAAGTCGGAGGCAATGCTGCGCCGGGAAGCTGGCGCGGCTTGGCTTTGCGGATTGGGCTTTTCGGGGCGACCGGCCTTCAGCGGACGGGGCGGCGGAGACGCCGTAGAATGATCCCGAAAAAAAGAGGCCCGTCTGGACTTGGGTCCAGACGGGCAATGCTGCCTGTCCTCGTGCGGGGAGGCTCTAGGACATTGGCAGGATCTCAACTCTCAAAGGCTCCGCCTCGGCGGGGCCTTTTTCGTCATCGGCGCCTGCTACCATCCAGCGCCGATGACGAATACGCTTTAACCGTTACTTCTTCACCTTGGTGAAGACGTCCTTCAGCTCTTCGAGGCTCGCCACCACGCGCTTGTTGATCAGCGACGCGGCTTCGGTATTGGCCTTCTGCAGGGTCTCGCTGACATCGCGCAGATTGGCGATCGCAGCTTCGAAACCAAACTTCGCCAGCTCGGTCTGCTTGACCAGCTTCTCTTCCGGCGTGCCCACAGCGCTCAGTTCCTTCGCAGCCTTGGTGAAATCCTCGATCGCCGTGCGGACGATCTCGGCCTGACGCTGGGCAACAGCCTTGACGCCTTCGAAAGCAGCCTGATTGGCGGCGGTGATCGCTTCCACGTTCTTGCGCTGAGCAGCGAAAACACCGTCGAAATCGAGGCTCGGGGTCTTGCCGGTGACGAAGAACTTGGAAACGTCGTTGAACCACTTGTTGAAATCAGCCTGAGCCTGGGCGAAGTCCGGGAACTTCGTGAAATCAGTCTCGGCAGTCGTGCTCTTGGCCATGTCGCCATCTCTCCAGATTTGGGTGGGCGCCTGCATCAGTGTGCGGCGCAACAATCTGGAGCTAATATGCTGCGGCGCAGCGGAGACGTCAAGGGATTTGTGCTGCGCCGCAACAAAAAATTTTTATGACATTAAATCAATGGGCTGCCGCCGTCTGGCCGGTGTCATCGGGGCTGCGGTGATGCGGCCGGACGCGGTGAATGAAGCCCAAAGTACGTTCCACCTGCTCCAGGCGCTTATCGAGCAAGGCCATGGTGGCGGCGGAATCGGCACTCTCATCCTTCAGCCAGCGGCCAAAGACGTGGAAATAGAGTGCCGCCAGGGCCTTGGTGCGCAACAAGCCGCGCAGCCCGGAACTCGGCACGCCGGCAAGGTCCAGCAGCAGGGCCATCGACCGTTCGACCCGGGCCGTCAGGCAAAGTGCTTCCAGCGGGTGGTGGCGCAGATCGCGCAACAGGGCGGAAAAAGCGGGCCTGTGTTCGCCGTGCTGATCGAAGCGCCGCATGATCAGGTCAAACAGACGGTCGCGCGGCGAGCCGTCCAAAGGCTCCTGATCGAGGCTTTCCAGTAGTGTGCGGTCGGTGGCGCCAACGACACCCAGCAGGACACCCATCTTGGACTGATAGATCCGGTAGGCATCGGCCAGCGGCACGCCGGAAGCGGCAACGATATCGGTGTAGGTGAGGTCGCGCCAGCCAAGCGTCGCCATTTCCGCCAGCAAAGCGGCCCTTAAGCTGGCGGCAGCATCGCCCCGTGCCGAAGTATCACCCCGTGCCGAAGCACTGGTACCCGCTGCCTTTTTTGCTGCCGCTTTTTTCCTGCCCGCCGCTTTACTTTTGGGCGCTGCCGGTTTCTTTGCCGGTCGTCGTGCCATGATGATCCTCCTCAATCGCTGGTCCTGTTCCAGCCGCCAGCATTTTTTTGGCGAAGGCGGCCGTCAGTTTAGGTGACAAAACCAGCCTGGTTGAATGACGGACGATGATCAGTATCGGCCATCGGTTCCCGCTCGCCAATGGCAAAACCGGCGCAATACGGCCATGCACCAGCCGCATTGCCCTCATTTCTCTGTGATCCGGTCTTTGTGATCCGGCGGCCGCGCCTGACATCGCTTGGCCACCAAGGCCGGGTAAGCTGGAAGCCGCGATCAGCCTGCGAGTTCGCGTGAACGCTGCGTCGCGGCGGCGACGGCCCGGGTCATGAGCGGCTGCAGGCCATCCGGCGCCATCAGCACGGCAATGGCCTGCTCCGTCGTGCCCTTTGGGCTCATCACAGCCTTGCGCAAGGCTTCCGCCGGTTCGCTCGATCGATAGGCCAGTTCGCCGCTGCCGCAGACCGTCGATCGCGCCAGCTGCATCGCCATCTCGGCGGGCAGACCCGCTTGCCGGCCGGCTTCCGCCAGGCACTCGATCAGCAGGAAGACATAAGCCGGACCGCCACCGGAGACGGCAGTGACGGCATTGATCTGATCCTCGTCATCGACCCAGGCGACCTCGCCGACAGCCGAAAGAAGATCGGCGCAAAGCTGCAAATGCACGGCACTGATGCCAGGCTGGCGCACGATGACGCTCATGCCGCGGCCGACCGCAGCCGGGGTATTCGGCATCGCCCGCACGATCGTCGTCTCGCCAAGCTGGCGGCGCAAATAAGCCAGGGTCTTGCCGGCGGCAATCGACAGGAAAAGCGTGCTGGCATTGGCGAAGCGGCGATAGTGCGGCAGCGCCTCGTCCATGAATTGCGGCTTGATCGCCAGCAGGACGATGCCCGGTTTCAGCGCCGCTGGCAGCGCAGTCGGCGCGGTAACAACGCTCACGCCGGCGGCGATGACGTCGTCAAGATCGCGCGGACTGTTATCGACCACGTAAAGCTGGTTGCCGGGGACGCCGCGGGCCAGCCAGCCGCGCAACATGGCGCCACCCATCTTGCCGCAGCCCAGCAACAACATCGGTCCCGGCAGGCGCAACGACGATACCGCCGCTGCCTGCGGTTGCCCACTCATTCCAGTCATAACGCCTCAAGCTTCGCCGACAGTCTCAAAGAGCGCGGCTTCCAACGCCTCTTGCGGCTTCTTACCGCCCCAGACGACGAATTGGAAGGCGGGATAGAAACGCTCGCATTCGCTCAGCGCCGCTTCCACCAGGTCTTCGAGCTGCTCGACAGCGATCCCAGGCGTGCCGCGCAGCAGAATCGTATGGCGGAACATCGGCGCCATCTCTTCCGAGCAGAGATCGAAATGGCCCAGCCAGAGCCGTTCATTCACCAGAGCCAGCAATTCCGTCACGTCATGGCGCCGGTTCGGCGAAATGCGCATATCGAAGAGGCAGGAATAGTACATCGCCCCCAGGTCTTCCTGCCAGACGAAGAACATGCGGTAGTCACACCATTGACCCGTGAATTCGACAATCATCTCCTGATCGGTCGAGCGGTCGTAACGCCATTCGTTGGCGTTAACCAATTCTTCCATGACATCAAGGGGATTGATTTCCGCACGGGTCGACTCGGCTGGGAGTAATGCCATTGCAGCGCCCTCCATGGTCGGCCCCTGGGCGCCCAGATACGCGGTGGGGCTAAGGCCCCAGGATTTGATGATGAATCAAAAAACCCCACCAAATCTAGAGTCTCAGATTTGCGACTCAGGTGCAAGGGCTCTTTTTAAGAAGTTTTAACTGAGCCTGCTGTCCGCTCGGCCGGCGGGCTCAATCGCGCTGCTTTTCGGCCAGGGCGGCCAACCGCGCTTCCAGATCGGCAACCCGCTTTTCCAGGCGGATCTGTTCCTCGCGGGCGGCCTGGGCCACCGCCTTGATCGCCTCGAATTCGTCGCGGCTCACCAGGTTCATGCGTCCGACAATGCGCTCCAATTGCTGCTGCAGGCGCTGTTCAACTTCCTGACGCACCCCGCTCAGGGAGCCGATGGCGCCAGTCGCCACCTTGGCGAGATCGTCGAGCAAGCGGTTGTCGGTCTGCATTCTGGAACTCCTGCAACATCGGCCGGTGCGGCGCGGGCTATCGGGACGGTAACTTGCCGCCGGTCCGGCTCTCCCCTATATAACGAAGCTCCCGGGCTTAATGAACCCCCGCTCTGACGACTCCTGGTTTCAACGACACCCGGGTTCATCGACAACTGGCGCGACGAGAGTTCACATGGCTGCCGATTCGACCGGCTATTTCGTCTTTCCGAATTTCGACCCCGTCGCGCTTCATCTCGGGCCGATCGATATCCGCTGGTACGCGCTGTCCTATATCGCCGGCATCCTGCTCGGCTGGTGGTATTGCCTGCAGCTGATCAAGCTGCCGCCGCAGCGCATCAAGCGCGCACAGTTCGACGACCTGGTCACCTGGGTCGTGGTCGGCATCATTGTCGGCGGGCGCCTCGGCCAGGTGCTGCTCTGGGCGCCGGGCTATTACTTCTCGCATCCGCTGGAGATCCTGCAGGTCTGGAAAGGCGGCATGGCCTTCCATGGCGGCTTGATCGGCGTCATCCTCGCCATGTACTTCTATGGCCGCAGCCAGAAACTGGGCTTCTTCGCCGTCGCCGACATCGTCGCCTGTGCCACGCCGATCGGCCTGTTCCTCGGGCGCATCGCCAATTTCATCAATGGCGAACTTTGGGGCCGCGTCACCGACGTGCCCTGGGCGATGATCTTCCCCAATCCGGCGGCCGGCGGTTTGCCGCGCCATCCGAGCCAGTTGTATGAGGCGGGGCTTGAAGGCCTGGCGCTGTTCATCCTCATGCATGTCTGCTCGCGGTCGCAGCGCATCCGTGAATCGACCGGCATGCTGAGCGGCATCTTCCTGATCGGCTATGGCCTCGCCCGCAGTTTCAGCGAATTCTTCCGCGAGCCCGAGGTCAATCTCGGCGCCAATGCCGTGACCACCTGGGGCCAGATCCTTTGCATCCCGATGATTCTCTTCGGCATCTATCTGGTGCTGCGCGGCAGGAAACTGTCCGCCAAGCCGAGAGAAGTGCAGTCGTAAGCGAGCCGGGCGCAGGGCCGCGTAGACGATGAGCCGCAAACCGCAGAGCGAGATACAGGCACGGATCGCCAAACAGATCCGCGCCCAGGGTGCGGTCACCGTCGCTGATTTCATGCGCCTGGCTTTGTCCGCGCGCGAGCTTGGCTATTACGCCAGCCGCGATCCGCTGGGTGCTGGCGGCGACTTCACCACCGCGCCGGAAATCAGCCAGATGTTCGGCGAAATGATCGGCCTCTGGTGCGTCGATACCTGGCAGCGCCTGGGATCGCCGCAAGAGATCAATCTCATCGAGCTTGGACCCGGCCGCGGCACCTTGATGGCCGATGCCCTGCGTGCGGCGAAACTGGCGCCGGATTTCCTCGCCGCGATCCGGCTGCATCTCGTCGAAATCAGCGCGCCGCTGCGCGCGCGTCAGGCAGCCAATCTGCAGGCTTACCGGCCGCAGTGGCACGACGGCATCGAGACCCTGCCGCCGGGCCATATGCTGCTGATCGCCAACGAGTTCTTCGACGCGCTGCCGATCCATCAATTCGTCATGACGGAGAGCGGTTGGCGCGAACGTGGCGTGACGCTCGATGGCGATGATCAATTCGCCTGGACGCTGTTGCCACCGGGACCGCAGCTCGCTTTGCTGCCAACAGCATTGCGCACGGCGCCGCTTGGCGCGATCGCCGAATGTTCACCGGCCTCGCAGCGCATTCTCGGCATCCTGGCGCAGCGTTGCTTGCAGGCAGCGGGCGCAGCCCTGTTCATCGATTACGGTCCGGCGGCGAGCGGCTTCGGCGATACGTTCCAGGCCTTGAAGGCGCATCGCTATCATGATCCCTTGCGGGATGTCGGTGATGCCGACCTGACGGCGCATGTCGATCTACCGAGCCTGGCGCGGCTGGCGCAGGAAGCGGGCTGCAACAGCTTCGGCCCACTCGGCCAGGGCAATTTTCTGCGCGCCCTTGGCATCGAGACGCGGGCAGCGATGCTGTCGCGCAACCAGGATCAAGCGACGCAGCAGGAGATCCAAACGGCATCGCACCGCTTGATCGATGCAACGCAAATGGGCACTCTGTTCAAAGTCGTGGCGATCAGTTCGCCGACCATTGCTGAACTGGCAGGATTTGCATGATCGAGGCAGCGGAGCTGGGCGGTTTGACGGGCATTCGCCATGGTTTCATGACCCGTGGTGGCGGCATCAGCACGGGCATCTATGCCACGCTCAATTGCGGCATCGGCTCGAAGGACGCGACCGACGCCGTGCTGGAGAACCGCGGCCGTGCGGTGGCGGAGATCGGCATGCCGCGGGCCTCGCTGGTGACAGCCTATCAGGTGCACAGCGCCAAGGCCGTCGTGGTCGATCGGGTCTGGTCGTGGGAAGAAGCGCCACAGGTTGATGGCATGGCCACGGCCAAGCCCGGCATCACGCTCGGCATTCTGACGGCGGATTGTGCGCCGGTGCTGTTTGCCGATGAGAAAGCGCGCGTGATCGGCGCGGCGCATGCCGGCTGGAAGGGTGCGATCACCGGCATCCTGCAGGACACCGTCGCGAAGATGGTTGATCAGGGGGCCAAGGCCGGACGGATCCGGGCAGCGGTCGGTCCTTGCATCGGCCAGATGTCATATGAGGTTGGCCCGGAATTTCCCGCCCCTTTCCTGGCGCAGGATCCCGCCCATGCCCGCTATTTCATTCCCTCGATCCGCGACCAGCGCTACATGTTCGACCTCGGCGGCTATGTGCGCGACCAGTTGCGGGGCATGGGGCTCGCCGGCGTCGAATTGACCGGTGGCGATACCTGCGCCGAGGAGGAGAAATTCTTCTCCTATCGCCGCACGACCTTGCGACAAGAGCCGGATTACGGCCGGCAGATTTCGCTAATCGGCCTGCCGGCCTGATCCGTGCCGCTACAGCGGCAGGCGCAGGCTGGCCCGCAGGCCGCCCAGAGGCGATTCCCGCAAGGTGAGGTCGCCGCCATGGCTGCGTAGGATATCGCGGGCGATGGTCAGGCCGAGACCGGTGCCGCCGGTTTCGGTGTTGCGCGACTCTTCCAATCGGAAAAATGGTTTGAACACATCCTCCCGGCGTTCCGGCGGCACCCCCGGCCCGTCATCATCGACGAAAATATCGACGCTGCCATGGCTCTTCTTCAGGCTGAGGCGCTGGTGCAGGGCGTAGCGGTGGGCATTGCCGATGATATTGGCCAAGGCGCGCCGGAAAGCATCGCGCCGCAGTGGCAGAATGATCTGTTCCTCGGCAACGTCGACCTCGATCTGCGCCCCTTCACGACGGGCATTGGTGACGGTCTCGTCGATGATGCCGATGAGATCGGTTGGGAATGATTGCTCGGTGCCTTCGCCGCGCGCGAAGGCCAGATAAGCGCCGATCATCCGCTCCATGTCGAGCACATCGTTCTTCAGCTCGGCGATTTCTGGCGCATCGCCCATCATGGCGAGCTGCAGCTTCATGCGGGTGAGGGGGGTCCGCAGATCATGACTGACACCGGCCAGCATCTCGGTGCGCTGGGCGATCTGGCGGCGGATGCGGTCGCGCATCAGGTTGAAGGCACGGCCGGCCAGCTCCACCTCCACCGCGCCGCCGGGCCGAAAGTCCTCGACATCGCGGCCCTTGCCGAAATCGTCGGCGGCCTTGGCGAGATGCTTGATCGGCTCCACCTGGCCCCGCATGAATTGCGTGGCGATGGTGAGGAGCGCGATCGAGGTGCCGACCATCCACAGGAAGAAGACATAGGTCGTCGAGCTGAACAACCGGTGGCGGTTGACCAGTACGTGCAAGACGCCGCCCGCGAGCTGCACGTGGATCTCGACATATTTCTCGAGCGACCGGCTGTCGATCAGGAAGGGCAGGTTGATGCGGTCGTGCAGGGCGCTGGCGAGCTGCCGGTCGACCAGATTCTGGCGCATGATGGTGGGATCATTGGGCAGGATCTCGCCGGGATTATAGGTCAGTGCCAGCTTCATGCTGTTGGCGGCGATGCCAAGGAGATCGATATCCGGGTCCGTGCCACCTTGCTGCAGGTTGGTCGAATGCGGCAAAAGCGAGATCGTGGCGGCGACATCGCCGGCGACCGCCTGGGCCAGGCGTCGGGTGACGGTATCCCAATGGCTGTCATAGAAGACCCAGGCCGAGACCACCTGCAGGAGGACCAGCGGCGTCACGATGATCAGAATCGATCGGCCGAGCAGTGAACGCGGCAGGATGCGCTCGAGATTATAGATCGTTTCGCTGATATACTCGCTCATCCGCCAGTACCTGAATTAGTCGGGCTGCAACACATAGCCGCGGCCGCGCACGGTCTGCAGATAGCGCGGAAATTTCGGATCGTCCTCGATCTTCTTGCGCAATCGGGTCATTTGGATGTCGATGACGCGGCTGCCGCCGATATCGCTGCCCATATCCGACAATTCTTCCCGGGTCATGGGCGTGCCGGAGCGTTCGGCCAGTTGCGCCAGCAGGTCCGTCTCGGATTCCGTCAGGTAGACAAGCTCGCCCGCGCGTGTCAGCCGCCGTCGCTCGAGATCGAAGACGAAAGCGCCGAATTTGATATGGCGGGCAAGGGGCTTGGCCGGAACCGCCGGGCGGGCGCGCTTGAGAATCGACTGAATGCGCAAGACCAGTTCACGCGGTTCGAACGGCTTTGCCAGATAGTCATCGGCGCCGACCGACAGGCCCTTGATGCGGTCTTCGGATTCACCCATGGCTGTCAGCAGCAGGATCGGCACATGGTTGTCCTGGCGCAGATGCTCGGTCAATTGCAGGCCGTTCTCGCCCGGCATCATGATGTCGAGCACCAGCAGATCGAAGGTAACGCTGCTGAGCTTGCTGCGGGCTTCCGCGGCGTCGATGGCCGTGGTGACGCGAAAACCCTGGTCGGTGAGATAGCGGCCCAGGAGATCGCGCAGGCGCCGGTCGTCATCGACCACCAAGACATGGGGCGGGGCGGCGGTATCGGCGCTGGGTTGCAGTTCCTGGTCACTCATCTCGGTTCAACGATCTTTGCCATACCCGCTTCAGCGGACGCCGCCGGCGCGGAATTTAGCCCGGTCGGCCTCATTGATCATGCCCAGCATCACCTTGCGGAAGCCGTCGACCGCCTCGGCCCCGGCGGCCTTATAGGCGCGTGCGACGAGGGCACGCTGCTCCTCGGTCAGCTTGCGTTCAAGATCGGCGCCGAGCTCCGTCAGGCTCAACAAACGCTGGCGGCGGTCGATGGTGCCGGGGCGCTGCACGATGAAGCCTTGGCGCACCAATTGCCCGAGTACCCGACTCAGGCTTTGCTTGGTGATCTTCAGGATGTCCAGGAGATCCGAGACGGTCATGCCGGGATTACGGCCGACGAAATAGATGACCCGATGATGTGCCCGGCCAAAGCCGTATTGCGCCAGGGTCTGGTCGGCCTTGGCGGTGAAATCGCGGTAGGCGAAAAACAGCAGCTCAATGCCCTGGCGGAGATCGTCTTCCCGGAGGAACAGCGGATTTGCTGGTGATTTTATGTCAGCCATGTTGACTTATTTTTCCGAATGTTTTAAATCTGGGGTCCATTAAGATCACTTTATAACCCTATACCCATCCCCGGTTTGGAGTAATCCCTGATGAGCATCCTGCCCTTTGACGATCGCGACGGCTTTATCTGGTTTGACGGCAAGCTGGTGCCGTGGCGCGATGCCAAGATTCACGTTCTCACCCATGGCCTGCATTATGCCTCCTGTGTGTTCGAAGGCGAGCGCGCATATGAGGGCAAGGTCTTCAAATCTCACGAACACAGCCAGCGTCTGCATCGCTCGGCCGAGGTTCTTGGTTTCAAGATTCCGTTCTCGGTCGAGGAGCTCGACAAGGCCAAGGATGAGCTCATCGCCAAGATGGGTTTCAAGAACTGCTATATCCGTGCTGTCGCCTGGCGTGGCAGCGAGATGATGGGCGTCTCGGCCCAGCAGAACACCATCCATGTGGCGGTGACGGGCTGGGAATGGCCGTCCTATTTCTCGCCGGAACTCCTCGAAAAGGGCATCCGCCTGAAATGGGCGAAATATCGTCGACCGGCGCCGGATACGGCGCCCACTGCCGCCAAGGCTGCCGGCCTCTATATGATCTGTACCATCTCCAAGCATGAGGCCGAAAGCGAAGGCTTCCAGGATGCGATGATGCTCGATTACCGCGGCCAGCTGGCCGAGGCGACCGGCGCCAACGTCTTCCTGGTGCAGAACGGCGAGCTGCACACGCCGACCCCGGATTGCTTCCTCAACGGCCTCACCCGTCAGACGGTGATGGAATTGGCCAAGCGGCGCCAGATCAAGGTGGTCGAACGCGCCATCATGCCGAGCGAGCTCGCCAAGACCGACGAAGTCTTCCTGGTCGGCACCGCCGCCGAGGTGACCCCGGTCGGCCAGGTCGGCGAATACAATTTCAAGGTCGGTCCGATCACCAGGCAGCTGCGCGAGGACTACCTCAAGGAAGTCCGTGCCCATGTGAAGAGCGCTGCCGCGGAATAACCGTTCAGGCACACCATCGCTCAAGCAAGCGCCCCGCTCCGGTTTCCGAAGCGGGGCGTTTCGTTTCTATCGCGGTCAGCTCTTCCGTTGCGCGGCCTGGCGCTGGGCGACCTTGGCCAGGGCGGCGAAATCCTGCTCGCCATCGCCGACGGCGACAGCGGACAGAAGATGATCCCGCACCAGGCTCGCCATCGGCAGCGGCACATTGGCCTGCTCGCCGGCGGCCAAAGCAAGACGCAGGTCCTTGAGGCCGAGATGGAGCTTGAAGGCGGCTGGTTCATAGCGGTCGGCGGCGATCAGGCCGCCATAACCCTTATAAACCGGCGAGGCGAAGAGCGTGTTGGTCAGGAGATCAAGGAGATCCGCTGCCGGTACGCCATAGCCGGCGGCCAGGGTGGAGGCCTCGGCCATGGCCTCGATGGCGGCACCGATCATGAAATTGCCGGCGAGCTTCACGGCATTGGCGCGTCGTGGCTCCTCCCCCATGCGCCAGGTCTTCTGGCCGATGAGATCGAAGAGCGGCTGTACGCGATCGATGAGAGCCGTCGGACCGGCAGCCACGATATTGAGCTTGGCCGCCGCCGCCGCGTCAGGCCGCCCGAAGACCGGTGCCGCCACATAGCCCTGGCCGAGCTTGGCATGCAATTCGGTCAGTTCCTCAGCGAGGGCGACGGAGATTGTCGCCAGGTTCACATGCAACAGGGTCTTCGGCGCGGCTGCCAGGGCACCGCTCTCGATCAACTGGCTGCGCAGCGCCGTGTCATCCGCCAGCATGGAAATGACGACATCACCGGTCAGGGTATCGC
>Ga0255336_101067_pt1 | contig 25148 bp, 22 predicted proteins | sample MeOH1_35cm_T3_17_FD_189102 | JGI IMG/M metagenome (GOLD analysis project Ga0255336, IMG submission 189102) | Sandy soil microbial communities from University of British Columbia, Vancouver, Canada - MeOH1_35cm_T3_179 | ecosystem: Engineered > Artificial ecosystem > Sand microcosm > Unclassified ...
AGCCCGGCGATACGCTCTACGGCATAGCACGCGCGCAGAAGCAGCGCCCATCCGATCTCATCCAGTGGAACAACCTGCCCGAAAGCAAGCAGGTCAATATCGACCAGTTGCTGCGGGTTGCGCCGCCAGGCAGCGCGCCTTCGGGTACACCCTCCGCCAGCATCGACGACGGGAGCAAACAGGCGTCGTCCGCGGCGGGATCGAAGTCGGGGCCGCCGATTATCGGCGTGCCGGCGGCTACGGCGAGCAACAACAGCGCGCCCGACACCAGCACGCCCGCGATCAGTTCGAAGGGCGCGTGGTTGATGTGGCCGGCACAAGGCGACGTGATCACGAAGTTCGGCGAGGGCGGCAGCAAGGGTATCGATATCGGCGGCAAGCTCGGCGAGCCGGTGAAAGCCGCCGCAGCCGGACGGGTCGTCTATGCGGGCAGTGGCTTGCGCGCTTACGGGCAGATGATCATCGTCAAGCACGGTAACGACTTCCTCACGGCCTACGCGCACAACAGCAAGCTGCTGGTGAAAGAAGGCGATACCGTGCGCCAGGGCGCGCCGATCGCGGAAATGGGGACGGGACCGAGCAATAAGCCGCTGCTGCACTTCGAACTGCGCAAGTCGGGGCAGGCCGTCGATCCGGTTCCGTCGCTCAAGAAGGCGGGATGACGAATTGCGTGCGCAGCGTGCGCGCAACAAGAGGGCTGCGGACATGAAACGACTCATGCTTGTCGCCGCGTGCACGGCTGCCGTGTTGCTCACCGGCTGCAATGACCAGCAAAGCGAGGACGCCATGAACAAGCTGAAAGCGCTGTTCAACGCTGTCAAGCCGGACACGTTATTGCTGAAGGATCTGACGCCCGGCGTGACGACCGAGGCGCAGATCCGCGATCAGATGGGCGAGCCGGAGACGGAGAGAAACTACACGGACGGTTCGAAGCGTCTTGAATATCCGCGCGGTCCGGCGGGTACGAACACCTATTTTGTCGACATCGATGCAAACGGCAAGTTCGTCGCGGTCATGCAGGTCCTGACGGCGGAAAACATCGCGAAGGTACGCCCGGGCATGACGCAGGACGAAGTGCGGCGACTGCTGGGCAAGCCGACGACCATCGCGGAATATCCGCTCAAGAAAGAGCGCGTGTGGAGCTGGCACTGGGAAGAGGGCGGCGTGACACGCGATGCGATGTTCAACGCGCATTTCGGCCCGGATGGCATTGTGACGACCACGTCGCGATCCGAAGCGCAAGGTGGCGGCAAGCATTGAGCGGGGCACCGGGCATAGCTAAATCGATGCACGATCAAAAATCAAAACACGCGCATGAGCGCGAGGCACTGGTGGCGCTCGCGGCACGTCATCGCGCGGACCGGGCGAGGGCGCTGGAGGGGAGCGATGCGCTCTGGCAATGCGGGCGCGGTCATGCATGGGACGGCGGCGTCAGCGCGGCGCAAAACGTGCGCTGCATGAACTGCGCGACGCAGCGCCGCGAGCAGCATACCGAGCGATTGAAAGCGTTGGTGCGGGAGCGCGGCGGGCGGTTGATATCGGCGCTCTACGCGAATGCCGCTACGCCCTTGCACTGGGAATGCGCGTTCGGGCATACCTGGGATGCATCGCCGGATGAGGTGACACGACACTGGTGCGGGCAGTGCACGCGCCGAGGCGTGTACGACCCGGCGCGTGCTCTAAAAACCTTACCGTAGCCACGCGCAAATTATTTTCGAATCATCCGGAATAGACGGGAAAAAAATGGGTTCGCCCTAGTACCAACCCGATAAACACTCTGGAGTCGAAAATGAAAAAGATTGCCCTGTTCGTGATGTGCGCTGCTGTTCTTGCATCGTCGAGCGCATTTGCTCAAGCTCAAGGCCTGACCCGTGCCGAAGTCCGCCAGCAACTCGTGGAAGCGCAGCAGAACGGCTCACAACTCGTAAGCAACGCTTCGTATCCGGACGTGGCACGTATCTACACGAACCAGGTTGCGCAGGCCAAGCACGGCGCTTCGGCATACGGCGGCGTGGCGGCAGGGTCGAGCGCGAGTTCGGCGCGTGTTGCGATCGGCGGCAGCCCGAGCCACGAAGCCTGTGTGGGACCGGTTAGCTTCTGCAATATCTATGCAGGTTCTTGATGGCTGCATGGACGGCTCGTTCATGCTCAGCATGGGTCGCGGGTCGCCCTTGCGTGATCTATTGCAGAAGGATCAATTGAGGTACGGTGTCCGCGCCACACCAGACAATTGCGTTTTGTCCATGTCGCGCGCCGAGTTGTTTCGCCGCGTCCAGCGGTAAGCCCAGGATCAGGAAGCTCGGTTCACCCGGCCATTGTCCCGACGGATGCTCGCCTATCCCTTCGATAAACCTCAAGCCCTCGCGGTGGAGTTTATCTGCGAGCGCGGCTTGCCGGAGCGCGTTGGCCTCTGCATCGATTAACGTACTAAACGGATTCGCAGCGGTCACAAACGCGCTGCAATCGACGCTAAAGGCCCGATGAAGTTCGGCGAGAGCGGGATTAGGGATCCCTATTCGCAGCGTCGCAGGGGCATCGCCCAGGACGCGATAATGTGTTTCCTCGTAAGCCCGGAGCGTGTCCGGGTCGATGGCCGAATTGCGCTGCACATCAATCTCCTTGCGCCAGCATGGAATCCGGCTGGACGCGCCTTTCGATACGAAGCCTGCCGCATTTTGTGGAAATCGTATCAGACCGGAAACGTGCGCCGTTGCATACGGGTCTTTCGCGTCAAGCGTTCGATGAAAACGCCCGACATACCAGAGTTCCACCATCCATTGTGCGCGCTGACGAACACACCGTATCGATGTGACAAAGACCGCTGTGTGGGCTACCCATCGCTCAGCGTGAATGTCCTGGGACTGGGGGGCAGCGCGTCGCCGGGCGCCTGTACGATGCTTCTTTCATCGCACTTGAGCGCTCTGACAGGCGCCGCTATCGAGGGACATATGGATTCGCAGATGCTGGCGAAAGAGGCCGTGAAGAGCACGCCGGCTAACGTTCACGTTCACCTTTACTACGGTGTCGATCCGAGCCGGTATCGCAAGGACGAGAACGTCGGGTGCTTGTACGGGTACCACTACGCCGAGTCGGAGTCGATGGCGCTTTCGTATTCCCAGGATCACCCCGAAGGACGCGTTCTCCGTACTATCCGGCGCGGCTTGAAAACGCTTCTTGGCTGCGATCTCATCCATACGTTTCGCAACCGCGCCGCGTTGCTTGACGCGGACGTGATCTGGACGCATACGGAGCGCGAGTATTTATCGGCGGCGCTATTGCTCATGCTCAAGCGTGGCGCGCACAAACCACTTTTGCTTGCGCAAAGCGTGTGGCTGCTGGATATCTGGGAATCGCTTAGCGTGTTCAAGCGCATTCTCTTCAAGAGGTTGTTAGGCCGCGCGGACCTGCTGACGACGCATACATACGACAATGCCGTGCTAGCGAAAAAGTTCTGGAATCGCGAAGCGACGGTGGTTCTCTACGGCATCAGTACAGACGACTTTCCGTTGCAACCCGTATCCGAGTGGCGCCCTCACGAACCCTTGCGCGTGGCAGCCATTGGTAACGACCGAGATCGCGATTGGCAGACCTTCATGGCTGCATTCGAAAACGATAAGCGCTTTAACGCGAGGCTGGCGACCCAGCGCAAGGTCGCGCGTCCTGATCGTGCAGATAACATTGTTGTCGCGCCGGTGTCGGGGTTGGCCGAGCAGCGCGCGCTCTACGAATGGGCCGATGTGATCGTCGTACCGCTTCATCCCAATCACCATGCATCGGGTATTACGGTGCTGCTGGAAGCCGTGATGGCCGGCAAGGCGGTGGTTGCAACGGGCATTGGTGGCCTGTCGGACTATTTCTCCGACGACGCCGTTTCGTACGTACCGGTCCACGATCCACGAAGCTTGCGCGAGGCCGTCGCCGCGCTGGGCGCGGATCCGGAAGGCACGACCGAGCGGATTCGTCGCGCGCAGCGGGAGCTGGTATTGAAGGATCTGACAACGCGTGGCTTCGCGCGGCAGCATGTCATGCTGACTCATCGGATGTTGCGCAATGAAGAGTCGAGCGAACGAGTGGAGCCGCTTGTAAGCGCTTAGTGTGCGGCGGGACGCGGTACATAACGGCACGGTGTAAGGGGTGAAATGCGCCTGCATAACCCCCGGGCAAATGAAAAAGGCCCCCATTTTTGTCGGCTTTTTTATTCCGTTAAGCGCGCGCGAGCCGGGACCAAGTAGCAGTCGGCTGATGCTCTGAGAGGGGGAGGTTTTCGCGTGTTACAGATTTGCTACAGCAATCGTAGGAATCCGTATCTTACGGGCCTTGCGCCTGTCATTCCCCCTGAACTATTGGCGCCCGGGAAAACCCGGCAAAGTGACTTTGAACGGCTCAGTTCGCCCCGTTCGCGACATCCGCCTTTTGACCAGGTATATTCGAACGCCCACTGAATGCGGACGTTCATAGCTCCCGTCACAGTGAGGACCACACGCTGAACAACGTCCGTAGCGCCATTTCCTTCGTGTGCGACGGTACCAGTATTGGATTGTTATTGACAGATTAGTCCATAACAAATAATCTCGAGTCATGGCTAGACCTAGAGAGTTCGATCGAGAAGATGCACTGGACCGCGCTACGCGCGTGTTCTGGGCGAAAGGCTACGCCTCAACTTCAACTGAGGACCTGCTCGCTGCGATGCAAATTGGGCGACAGAGCCTCTACAACGCGTTCGGTGACAAACGAAAACTCTACCTGGAAGCGCTGGAGCGATATCAACAGGAAAGCACCACGGGCCACCTGGAGCGTTTGAATGGCGCTGCGTCGCCGGTAGACGGTATGGAAGCGCTTTTGCTTGGCCTCATTGCCGAAGACGAGAGCGTTCGCGCACTTGGGTGTATGGGCGTCGGCGCCGTCGGTGAATTTGGGGCTGCGGATCCGGAACTTGCGATGCTACGGAGCAAAGTGGGCCCAAGGCTTTTCAGACGCCTGACTGAACGCGTCCGTGAGGGGCAGGCATGCGGAGAAGTCGATCCCACCATCGACGCCCGCGAAACCGCCGCCTTTCTACAGATGACGATGCAAGGCATTCAGCTCGGCGCCCGCGCGGGCGGCGACGCGAAGAGCCTGCGCATGCTGGCCAGATTTGCAGTCAACCGCCTTAGATCGCGCTAGGCAACGAAAAACCTGGCGTGGCTTACGCGCGCCCTATTATGGACTGATATGTCAAAAATGGAGATGGAAATGAACGAGAGTCGCAAACTTACGGGAAAGGTCGCCATTGTCTTTGGCGGTTCGCGAGGCATTGGTGCGGCGGCAGCGAGACGTCTGGCAAACGAGGGGGCCGATGTAGCGGTGACCTACGTGTCGGCGCCGGAACGAGCGGCCGAAACGGTCGGGGCGATAGAGGACGCGGGACGAAGCGGCCTTGCCATCAAGGCAGACAGCGCCGATCCGGCAGCGATCGAAGCGGCTGTCGCGCAGGCCGCGGCTCGCTTTGGCAGACTGGATATTGCGGTTGTCAACGCAGGCATCCTGTTGCGTGGCGACGTCGCGTCGGTGAGCGTGGAAGATCTTGACCGGATGCTGAACGTCAACGTGCGTGGCGTCTTTCTCGCCATCCAGGCTGCGGCTGCGCGTCTCACTGACGGTGGCCGGATCATTACGATCGGCAGCAACACCGCGGTGCGAAGCGGCTACCCGGGCTCGAGCGTTTACTCAATGACGAAGGCCGCGGTTGCAGTCATGGTGAAAGGTATTGCTATCGACCTCGCGGGCCGTGGCATCACAGTCAACAACATTCAGCCCGGGCCTACTGTAACGGATATGACAGTCGATCATATCGAGACGATCAAGCAGCTCAGTCCGCTCAAGCGTGCGGCAGATCCGGACGAGATTGCCGGCCTGGTTGCGTACGTCGCCAGCAAGGAGTCAGGCTACATGACGGGCTCCAGTATCACCATCGATGGTGGCTTGGCGCTATGACTGTCCGATGACGGTCCGGGGTCGTCAAGGACCGGTATGCACGACAGCGTTTCTACGACCTGCTTCGCCGAAGGACAGCTTCGGCGCAACGAGCGGACGCTCGGAAATGGATTTCCGCCGTTCGCTTGTGGCCGGTCACTGCCTGACGGCGATCGGGGGGCACGCGACCCACGGCCGTCATTCAATGATTGCCCACGAACGTCGCAAATCCAGCCGGCGATCACTCGGTAGAATGGCGTCTGCGCCGATCCCAACCACGGCGGACCCACCTGGAACCCGAACCGGTGTAGCCCCTCATGACCTTGTTTCAAACCGTGACAGTCCTGATCGCGCTGACTGCGTTGGGTGGCTATCTGAACCACCGCCTTCTGCATCTGCCGCCCACGATCGGCCTCATGGCAATTGCGCTGGTGTCCTCTCTCATACTGGTCCTCCTGGGAGAGACCGGCATTGTCGAGGTCCACAGGTATGCCCGTTTCGTTCCCAGTATCGATTTCAGCGATCTGGTTTTTCACGGCTTTCTCGCTTTTCTGCTGTTCGCCGGGGCGCTGCACGTCGACCTGGGTGATCTATACAAGGTCAAGTGGACCGTCACCGTCCTTTCCACGCTTGGCACCATCATTTCCACGTTTGTCATAGGCGCCTTGTTCTGGTGCGCAGCTTATCTGCTGGGATACGAGCTGCGCTTCATCTTCGCCTTGCTGTTCGGCGCACTGATCTCTCCGACCGACCCCATTGCCGTGCTTGGCATCATCAAGAAAGCTGGAGCGCCGAAGGATATGGAAACCCGGATCACTGGCGAGAGCCTGTTCAACGACGGTGTCGGCGCTGTGATCTTTCTGACGATCCTTGATATTGCTACCGGTCGGAGTGAGCCGAGCGTTACCAGTGTGTCGTGGTTTTTTGTCCAGGAAACGCTTGGCGGTATCGCGCTTGGCTGGCTTCTCGGCTGGATTGTATTTCGCCTGCTTCGCAAGATCGACGATTACCAGGTCGAGGTTCTGCTTTCCATCGCGCTATGCATGGGCTCATATGCGCTTGCCGACGCGATTCATATGTCAGGGCCGATCGCCGTGGTCGTCGCCGGGCTGTTCCTGGGCAATAACGGACGAAACCTGGCGATGTCCGAACAGACGCAAGAGTATCTGGGGAAGTTCTGGGAACTGATCGACGAGATTCTGAACAGCTTGCTGTTCCTGCTGATTGGGCTGGAAATTCTCGCGATCAAGGAGACTGGAGCCTATCTCGTTCTCGGATTACTGGGCATTGCGTGCGTATTGATCGGGCGCTACATCAGCGTCCTGATCCCGATCAGGATCATGAATTTCGTTATATCGTTCCCGAAGGGCACCATCACACTGCTGACATGGGGTGGGCTGAGAGGCGCTCTTTCAATCGCGCTGGCTTTCCTGCTACCTCAAGGTCGTGAGCGTGAACTAATCCTCACGACCACTTATATCGTTGTGATCTTTTCAATCCTGGTTCAGGGGCTGACCTTCGGTCCGCTGCTCAGAAAAATCGTTCCTCCGGCACTGGACCGCTGACGGTCTGCAGTTGTCTGGGGCAGTATTGAATAAACGCCTTGAGAGAAGCTTCGTTCGTCTGCGCCGCACGCAATCGTCTGAAACAGGCGCGACTCCTGACGCGCTGCGCGTATCGATGGGTGGGTTATGGCAAGCGGATTCCAGCGTCCGGCGCAACGCGTTGGAGAAATGGCGGTGCCGGATGCAACATGAACGCGTGCAGATTGGCGTGATCGGAAGCACCAGCGAGCGTCACAACTAGTGTGCTCCACGATCCCGTGACGTGCGGGGCAACTTGTTCAAGCCCATCAACATTGCTAACGAAATCGCACCGACCAGGATACGTTTGCGGCCGATGCGGTCAGACAGGCGCCCCATGAGGATCGAGCACGCGCCCCATGCGAGCCCGAGAATGCCGATGAGGCTGCCGAGTTCCTGATAGCTGAGGTTCAGATCCTTCATCATGAACGGAAACAGTGGCGCAATGATCCATCGGTCCAGTCCGACGAGGCCGAAGCCGAGCGCGAGCAGAATCAGGGTCTTTCTTTCGTAAGCAACATCGTGCTGTTGCGCAGGTGCATTCATGATGGTTGTCTCCCGGTTCTGTCATGGTCTTCACGCGTTTCTGTATGGCACGTGCGGCAAACGTCACCCCTCGGGATGCCGAAGCATCCCGTTGGTCGTGTGATCAATAAGCGAGGAAGCGGGCGCGCGTGAGGGTGCCCCGGCAGGTCAGATCGGGTAGTGCTGCGGTCCGGACTGGATTGTCTCCGTTCAGGGTTATCCAAGCCTCATTCATGCCGCGATGGACACCGTCTTGGAGGAAGCTTCTGAAGAATTGCGTCGTCCAGATCCGGGGCGCTCCTTAAGGGGGCGTATGCGGCAACCTGATGAGATCGTCCGAATCGCCGCAAGACGCTTCATGTCTACTCCGGGGCTCACAATCGGAAACACGCGGAGCTACACCGATCTCTTTGAGCGCTTCAACGTCATCTCCTCACTCATGTACGAGGGTGCCAGAGGAATTGGTCATATGGTGCTCGTGGCCCCTGAGAACGACGCGATTGAATACATATTGCGCTTCAAAGAGCCTGTTCCATTCCACGAGCCGCGCTGGGCAAGAAAGGTGTTGCAAATGGCTGCTCCAGACGTTGCCCTCATTGCAGACAGCGAGAATATCTTCGGATTGGGTAGGTTGAGCTACAACCATAACGCGTCTGCCCAAGATGCCTTTACGATCGACTTCCTAGACCATTACCACTGGGAATTGCGCTGTGGTCGCCAACCGATGCTGCGCAGCCGATATGGCTTACCGAAATTGCCCCAAGAACCCGTGAGTCGCGTTGCGTTTACGTCGAACTATGCCCGACTGTTCCCTAATTCTTCCGAACAGGTTCGAGATCATATCTGGACGCTCTTTAATGTGGCGACTGGCCAAGAACATGGCAGCATGATTCTCATCGCTGCAGATGCCGCTGACGAAGCAGCGCGTTTGGCGCAGCAAGGAACGGGTATCGAACCGACACTACTGACCGAGGAGTTGTTAAGGCGCGTGAGCGGGATTGACGGAACGATTATTTTGGACCCGCATGGCATTTGTCACGCCGTTGGCGTAATACTTGATGGCTCAGCAAACCCCGAATGTACGCCGTCCCGAGGATCCCGTTTTAACTCGGGTCTCCGTTACGTGGCTGCTGCTCGGGTCCGCCGACTCGCAATTGTTGTATCGGACGACCATACGGTAGACATCATCCCCATGCTGCGTCAGCAAGTCAGCCGGACTTTGATTGACCACAACGTAGCAGCGCTGGAAACGGCAAGTCTGGACGATTATCATAAGCCGCGGAATTGGCTCGATACGCACCGGTTCTATCTGAATGCCGGGCAATGTGCTCGAGTCAATGCAGCGCTTGACCGAATCGAAAAGCTGCCGCTGGATGTTGGCGAATTTGTCATTCAAACCACTCGCCTCCAACCCGATCCCGAGATGGACGACAGTTATCTGGTTTAATAACTGAATGCAATGCGTCGAGGCCTGGCGTGGGATAGAAGCATGTTGATGGCTAGCTTATGCCTCATATGCAGAAAATCGGCTTCGGCATACCGCGATCACACATCTGGTTCAAGCAGGGATCGACCTGCCGACCGTGAAGCGCATCAGCGGTCACAAGACCTTGGCGATGGTGGAGCGGTATTCACACCAGAACGGAGAGCACATTCAGGAAGCGATGGACAAGCTGCAAAGCCGCCTGAAGCTCGCGTGACGCGCCATGTTTTTCCGACACGGTTACACAGGAATTACACAAACGGAAAAGGGTTGCGTCGCACTAGGCAACGCAACCCTTTGATTTCTTTGGTAGGCCGTACGGGATTCGAACCTGTGACCAACGGATTAAAAGTCCGCTGCTCTACCAGCTGAGCTAACGACCCAAAGAGCCGAAATTATAGTCACATCGACCGTAAGTTGTCAACGGAGTGCAAAAACGCAGCGCATCACGAACCAACAAAACAACCCAAAGAAAAAGCCCGTAGCAACCACGCTACGGGCTTTTTCAACGAGAGGCGCGGAGATCTGCTTCGCTTTACTTCACTTGCGACATTTTGCTTTCAGCCGACTGCGCGGCTTCCGTTCCGCCGTACTGCGAGATGACCTGATCCAGCGTCTTTTTCGCAGCGGCTTTTTGACCTTGCTCGATCTGGTTGTTCGCGATTGCGAGCAGCGCGTCGGGCGCTCGCGGATGCGTCGGGAAACTCTTCACCAGATTTTGCCAGGTTGCCGTCGAACTCTTGTAATCGCGCAGAGCATACTGCGCGTTGCCGAGCCAATACTGCGCGGTCGGCTGGTACGGGCTCTGCGGATACTTCGCCACGAACGTCTTGAACGACGCAGCGGCGTTTTTGAAATCGCCGCTTCGGAACTGAGTCGATGCCGCGTTGAACGCTTCAGTCTCGCCAGGCTGCACCGTACCTTGCACGCCATCCACCGTCTGCTGCTGCGGCTCGAACTTTTTCAGCCGGCCGTCGAGGTCGGTGTAATAGTCCTTCTGCTGCTTCTGCAACGTGGTCAATTGGTTGGCCATGTCCTCGTTCTGTCCCCGAAGCGTGGCGACCTGCTGATTCAACTGGTCGAGACGATTCGATTGATCGAGGATCGTGCGCTGAGCGGCGGACAACTGGCTAGCCAGGCTGTCCGTTTTCGTGCGCAAATCGAGCACCGCTTTACGCGCTTCATTGTCATCGAACAATGCCGCATGCGCCGTTCCACCGACCACGGCCGAACCTAGCAAACAAGCAACTGCGACCGCGCGCAGCGAGGGGAAGCGATACCACATACGGCGACTCACCCGTGACTGGTTACGTTACTGTTGATAAGCGAGGTCAGCGCGGCGATTCTGCGCCCACGACGACTCGTCATGACCGGTCGCCTGCGGCTTTTCTTTGCCCAGGCTCACGGCTTCCATCTGCGTGTCGGCTACACCCAGCAACGACATTGCGCGACGCACGGCTTCAGCACGCTTCTGGCCCAGTGCCAGGTTGTACTCGCTCGTGCCGCGTTCGTCGGTGTTGCCCTGGATCAGGACGTGACGCTCCGGATGGCTCTTCAGATACTGCGCGTGTTGTTGCAGCAGCGGCTGGTAGTCGTCGCGAACTGCGTAGCTGTCGAAGTCGAAGTAAATGCTGCGCTTCGCCAGCGGGCTGTTCGGATCGTTCAGCGGGTCAACATTGACCTGTTGAACTGCGTTCGCGTCGGGTTGCGTGCCGATCGCGCCTTTGTTTGCACCTTCATCCAGCTTAACGCCGGAATGACATGCCGCCAATGCACCGACCATCGCCACTGCAAAGCCGATACGAATTTTAGACATCATGGTTACTCTCCTTGTGTGTTGCTGCTTAAGTTATTGCGTGAGGTTATTGCATGAACGGACCCCAGGACGGCTCGCGTACGCTGCCCCCCTGAAGCGACAAGACTTGCCGCGTACGACCGTCGGTCGACACAGCCGCCAACACGCCACGCCCGCTCACCTGGGTGGCGTAGAGGATGTACTGACCATTCGCCGCAAAACTGGGCGATTCGTCCTGCGTCGTGTCGGTCAGGCCGGTCGCCGTGCCGGACGAGAGGTCCAGCAAATACAGCTTGAAGCCGCCGCCAACACGCGAAATGTACGCAATCTGCTTGCCGTCCGGGCTCACTCGCGGGCTTGTATTGTAATTGCCCGTGAATGTGACGCGCTGTGCCGAGCCGGCGCTTTCGCCGTTCGCCGACATCTTGTAAATCTGGGGCGCGCCGCCGCGGTCGCTCGTGAAATAAATCGAATTGCCATCGGGAGAGTAAGCCGGCTCGGTATCGATCGAGCTGCCCTGCGTCAGGCGACGCAAACCGCTACCGTCTGCGTTCACCTGGAAAATCTGCGTGTTGCCGGTAGTCGACAAGGCGACCGCAAGCTTGCGGCCGTCCGGCGACCACGCCGGTGCACTGTTATTGCCTTTCTGGTTCGACACGATCACACGCTTGCCTGTCGGCAGGTCGTGGATATAAACAACCGGTTTTTTCTTTTCGAATGAGACATACGCGACCTTGGTGCCGTCAGGCGACCAGGCCGGCGAGATGATCGGCTCGGGGCTCGACAGCGCGATGCGCGCATCCTGGCCGTCGGAGTCCGAAATCTGCAACTGGTAACGGCCGCCGGTCTTGATCACGTAAGACAGGCGCGTCGCGAACACACCGCGGTCGCCCAGCAACTTTGCATAAATGTAGTCGGCGACCTTGTGCGCGCTCATGCGCAAACCACTTTCCGGACTGACGAGGGACAAGCCACCCAGGCTTTCCTGCTTGACCGTGTCGTAGAGACGGAAGCGCACTTCATACTGGCCGTTTGGCAGGCGATTCACGCTGCCGGACACAAACGCATCGGCGCCTTTGGCTTTCCAGCTGCCGAGATCGACGGAATCGGTCTCAGACACCGGCGTTGCGCCCGCATCGATATTCGTAAATTTGCCGCTGCGCGCCAAGTCCTGGCGAACGATCGCGCTGATCTGCTGCGGCGAATTCGCTTCGTTGGCAAACGTGGCGGTGGCAATAGGAAACTGGGTCGAACCCACGCCCGTCACGAGCACATTCAACTGCGCCTGAGCGGCGGTACCCGCAGCGATCAGGCAGGACGCAACAAGCGTTTTCAGGCCAAGCTTCGTCATCAAACTCATGTATCTGGTTCCAGAAAAAGCGATTTTTAAACTATCGACGGCTGCAGAACAGACCGCCGGATGCACAATTCGTTCCCGTCAAGGCCCAATGCGCGCTGTCGTTTTACCATGTCCGTTCAACCGCCCGCCGGACGCAATGTGATCGTAAACGACGAAGGCGCCTGGCCGTTGGTGTCTACGGGCATCGGGTCCGAGCGCTGAACTGCGCGCAAGGCGGCCTGATCCCACTGCTCGTTGCTGCTGGAGCGCTGGATGGTTGCCGACAGCAACGTGCCCGTCGGCGAACAGCGCACCGCGACCACCGTCTCGAGTCCGGCCGTTTCCCCCGCCCACACGATATTCGGACGCACCCGGCGCTGCACCTTCTCAGCATATCCCGCCGATGTCGCTGTCCCGCCCGCGCCGCTACCCGTGCCGCCCTTGGCCAGTCCATTGCCGCTCGATTCCGTGCCGCCGCCAGCCTGTCCCTGCAACTGCGCGAGCCGGGCGCTACGTTCCTTGTCGAGCTTGGCCTTCGCTTGCGCGTCGGCCTGAGCCTTGGCTTTCGCCTTGGCATCCGCCAGAGCCTTGGCCTTGGCATCTTCCTGGGCTTTCGCGTCAGCTTCCTTCTGCTGTTCCGCGGCTTTCGCTGCGTCAGCTTCTTTCTCTTTGGCCTGCTGCGCCTTCTGCTGGTCAAGCTTTTGCTGAGCCAGCAGCTTCTGCCTCTCGGCCTGTTTCTGTTTGTCCTGTGCCGCTTTTTGCGTCGCTAAGGCGGCTTGCTGCGCGGCCTGTTGCGCAGCAAGTTGCTGACGCTTGGCCTCCGCTTCCTGCTCGGCCTGTTGCTGCGCACGCTGCTGCTCGGCGAGTTGCGCGGCCCGCGCCGCCGCTTCCTGCTGTTTGCGCTTCTTTTCCTGCAACGCGATGTCAGCTTCCTCATCCTTCGCCGGCGGCGGCGCAGGCTGCACCTTGACCGGCGGCTCGGGCGGCGGAACAGGGCGCGGCGTGGGCGCCGACAGATCCGGGATCTCGGTCCACAACTCGGCCTCGGCGCCCGCCGGCGTGTTGTTCTGCCAGTTGACGCCGTGGTACAGCAGGATGCCAAGCAGCACGTGCATCAGCGCGGCGAGCGCAAACGCCTTCCATGTCCCGCGTTCACGCGGCGGACGGATGGGGCGCGCGCTGGTCCGCGCGCCAGGGTGCCCGCTGGGCTGCCGTTTCATCATTGCGATTTGACTAACAATCCGACCCGTTTGACGCCTCGCGCCTTCATATCGGACATCACGTTCATTACGACTTCATATTTCACTGTCTTGTCGGCGGCAATCACGACGGGCTGATCGGGATGCGATTCCTGCCGGTTCAGCACAAACGAGTTGAGTTCCGTCTTCGTCATGTTCTGCTGTTGCGCCGCGCCGCCGCCTTCCTTGTAGCGCACGTTCATGCTGCCGTCCGCCTTGATATTGACCACGACCGGCGGCGTTTGATCCTGCGGTTGCGCGTTGCCGACCGTTGGCAGGTTGATGATGGAAGGCGAGACGAGCGGGGCGGTCACCATGAAAATGACGAGCAGCACGAGCATCACGTCGATGTAAGGCACGACGTTGATGTCGGACATGGCGCGCCGTGAACTGCCGCGCATGCTGGAACGCATTGGACCTCCGGCCATACTAGACTCCTTAGTGGGCCTGGCGCTGCAGGATATTCGAGAACTCTTCGATAAACGTTTCGAAGCGAATCGCGAGGCGGTCGATATCGTGTGCGTAGCGGTTGTACGCAACCACCGCCGGAATCGCGGCGAACAGGCCGATTGCCGTAGCGACAAGCGCCTCGGCAATACCCGGCGCCACGTTCGCCAGCGTGGCTTGCTGCACGTTAGCGAGGCCGCGGAACGAATTCATGATCCCCCAGACCGTACCAAACAAACCGATATACGGACTGACCGAACCCACCGACGCGAGAAACGCGAGGTTGACCTCGAGCACATCCATTTCACGCTGGAACGCGGCGCGCATGGCGCGGCGGGAACCGTCGAGAATGGCCGCCGGGTCGCTCATGCGGCGCTCCTTGCCTTTCAGGAACTCGCGCATGCCCGATTCGAAGATCCGTTCCAGTGCACCGATGGTGTGACGGTTATTGGCAGCACTCTGATAAAGCGCCTGCAGGTCGCCGCCCGACCAGAAATCGCGTTCGAAGCGCTCAGTCTGAGCACGCGCGCGCCGAATGGCAAACCACTTGCGAATGATGTAAGTCCACGACAACAACGACAGTATCAGCAACAGCGCCATGACGGCCTGCGCCAGCAGGCTTGCATGGATGACGAGAGAAACGATCGACAGGTCTTGTGTAGTGTTCATAAAAGTCCGCTGTTACGTCCCAAAGGGGCGTCCGAGCTATGGCTGGACCAGAATTGTCAGGCTTTCGACAAACGACTGAAAGCGTGGACAGGTCCTGCCAATTTTTGCTCGGTACTTCTGTGCCTGCTGGCCTTGAGGCACGCAGGCTCGATTCGGTTCAGTTCAGGTCTTGATAGAGCCAAAGGGTCTTTGTCTACATGGGTTTTTCTGAACAAGATGATTTAAACGGTACTGGCGTCGCCATGGTTGACGTATTGCTTGACACAGATGCTTGCGGTCCGCGACGCAACCCGGTAAGCACCGATGCGGGAATCCCGACCGGGCGGATGGTGCCGAGACTGACCGACGCCACCTTGATGTCGCCGGACGCCAGCAAGACCCCATCGCGCCACGCTTCCTGATGAAAATCCACCGACGCCCGGCCGAGACGCTCGATCCGGCTCACCACGTGAATGAGGTCATCGAGGCGTGCGGGCGCCGAATAGTCCAGCGCCGTGCGCTTGACGACGAACAATACGCCATCCGACTCGGCCAGCGTGCGCTGGTCGATGCCGCACGCGCGCAACCATTCAGTGCGCGCCCGTTCGAAAAACTTCAGGTAGTTCGCGTAGAAGACGATGCCGCCGGCGTCGGTGTCCTCGTAATAGACCCGGAGCGGCCAATCGAAGGTCAAGAGGCCGTTCGCCTGCTGAGGCTCGCTGGTGGACATGTTCATCCGCGCATTTTACCGGAAGCCGCAAAACGTCCGCCGAATCGTGCTTTCAGTTGCTGCTTTCTGGCAACCATCGACTGGACGTTCTGGCGTAGTCACCGGCCTGGATCAGCCGCGATGCACGGTCAACGGACCGAACGATTGCGCGACCGGCATCATCTCGATGGTGTTGATGTTCACGTGGGCAGGGCGCGTGGCGATCCAGTAGATGGAGTCGGCAATGTCCTCGGCCGTCAGCGGTTGCACGTCCTTATAGACGTTGGCGGCCTTCGTGTCGTCGCCCTTGAAGCGCACGTTCGAGAATTCCGTGCCGCCACACAGGCCGGGTTCGATGTCGGTTACGCGCAAGGCCGTGCCGGTCAGGTCCGCCCGCAGGTTCAGGCTGAACTGGCGCACGAACGCTTTGGTCGCGCCGTAAACGTTGCCGCCCGGGTAGGGGTAAGACGCTGCGATCGAACTCAGATTGAACACATGCCCGCGGTTGCGTTCGACCATTCCGGGCAGCAACGCGTGCGTGACCGTGACGAGACCCTTGCAGTTGGTATCGATCATGTTGTTCCAGTCGTCGAGGCTCGCGCGATGCGCCGGTTCCAGGCCGAGCGCCAGGCCGGCGTTGTTGACCAGCACGTCGATCTGCGAAAAAGCCTCCGGCAGCGCGGCGATGGCCGACTTGATGGCCGCTTCGTCGCGAACGTCGAGTTCGACGGGCAGCAGCGCGTCGCCGAGTTCTTGCGACAGCGCCAGCAGCCGGTCTTTGCGGCGCGCGGTTGCAATCACGCGATGGCCGCCTTTTACAAACGTGCGGGCGATGGCTGCGCCGAAGCCGGCAGAAGCGCCAGTGACAAATACGATCATGTGCGGATTCCGGTTGTAATGTTGCTCGTCAGGTTACGGAAAGGGGGGCTTTCGCGCGGCGCCGGGGCGTGCGCGGCAAAGCCGGACAGCGTACTTCCATTGCTGCGATGCGGCAAGTTGTCAGCGTTTATTTCAATCTGCTCGGGAAAATCGGCTACGCAGCGCAAACACCGCTCCCGGTGCGCAATTTTAGCGCCTGGGCGACGCCCGCACGCAACAGCTGGGCGCACTTGACGGCCTCGCGGCGCCCTGTTTCAGGCGTTTGCCCGCTGTTGCCCCGCTGTTGCCTATTCTCAAGCGGCCCATTAGACTAGGGCTCTCCAGCCCTGCGTAACTGGCGACAAGGATCCTCGGATCCAAGGTGGATTAACCCACCGGGAAGCGCAGGGTGTCGTTTTGCCGTTCGCCTGGGCAGCTGAGATCCGCACGCGTTCGTTGCGTTGCCGGTGGCTGTCCGTCTCGCGTCAACGGAGCTTCTCTCTTCCGCCTCGCTTGGACCCATCGTGCTTCGCGCCCTTGCGGCGCAGTGCATATGCGCACGCGCGATCCGGTCAACTGGCACCCATTCAACGGAAAACGTATGTTTGATAAAGCCCAAAGCACCATCGCCCAAGTCGATCCGGAATTGTTTGCGGCGATCGAGCAGGAAAACCGGCGGCAGGAAGATCACATCGAGCTGATCGCGTCGGAAAACTACACGAGCCCGGCCGTCATGGCCGCCCAGGGCTCGCAACTCACCAATAAATACGCGGAAGGCTACCCCGGCAAGCGCTATTACGGCGGCTGCGAGTACGTCGATATTGTCGAGCAACTGGCGATCGACCGCGTGAAGCAGTTGTTTGGCGCGGAAGCTGCCAACGTGCAGCCGAATTCGGGCTCGCAAGCCAACCAAGGCGTGTTCTTCGCCATGCTCAAACCGGGCGACACCATCATGGGCATGAGCCTGGCCGAAGGCGGCCACCTCACGCACGGCTCGCCGGTGAACATGTCGGGCAAGTGGTTCAACGTGGTGAGCTATGGCCTGAACGAAGCCGAAGATATCGACTACGACAAGACCGAAGAGCTTGCTAAAACGCACAAGCCGAAGCTGATCGTGGGCGGCGCTTCGGCGTTTGCGCTGAAGATCGATTTCGAACGGTTGTCGAAGATCGCCAAGAGCGTCGGCGCGTATTTCATGGTCGACATGGCGCATTACGCCGGCCTGATCGCAGCCGGCGTCTATCCGAACCCGGTGCCGTTCGCCGACTTCGTGACGACCACGACGCACAAGAGCCTGCGTGGCCCGCGCGGCGGCGTGATCCTGATGAAAGCCGAGTACGAGAAGCAGATCAACTCGGCGATTTTCCCGGGCATTCAGGGCGGTCCGCTGATGCACGTGATCGCGGGTAAGGCCGTGGCGTTCAAGGAAGCGTTGTCTCCGGAATTCAAGGCTTATCAGCAACAGGTCGCGGACAACGCGCGCGTGCTGGCCGAAACGCTGGTGAAGCGCGGCTTGCGGATCGTCTCGGGCCGCACCGAGAGCCACGTGATGCTGGTCGACCTGCGCGCCAAGCACATCACCGGCAAGGCGGCGGAAGCTGCACTTGGCAAGGCTCATATCACAGTCAACAAGAACGCCATTCCGAACGATCCGGAAAAGCCGTTCGTCACCAGCGGCGTGCGACTCGGCTCGCCGGCCATGACCACGCGCGGTTTTGGCGTGGCTGAGGCCGAGCAGGTGGGTAACCTGATTGCCGACGTGCTGGATGCGCCGGAAGACGAAGCGAACCTTGAGCGCGTACGCGCGAAGGTAGCCGCGTTGACCAAGCAGTTCCCGGTCTACGGCTAAGCCATGCGCTGCCCCTTCTGCCGTCACGAGGACACGCAAGTGGCGGATTCGCGCGTGTCGGAAGACGGGGCGGCGATTCGGCGGCGGCGGCGTTGCCCCGCCTGCGATAAGCGTTTCACCACGTATGAGCGGGTGGAACTTGCGTTGCCATCGGTCGTAAAGAAGGACGGCAGCCGCACCGAGTTCGATCGCGCGAAGATTGTGGCGAGCATGCAACTGGCGCTGCGCAAGCGCCCTGTTGCAGCCGACGCTATTGATGCCGCCGTTGCGCGCATCGAATATCAGTTGCTTGGCAGCGGCGAACGCGAAGTTCGCAGCGACCGTCTGGGCGAGCTTGTGATGAACGAGTTGCGCCAACTCGACACCATTGCCTACGTGCGTTTTGCTTCGGTCTACAAACGCTTTGAAGACGTGTCCGAATTCGAAGACGTGCTCGAGGAATTCCGGCGCGCCGCGCCGCGCAAATCCAGTCCCCGAAAACGCTGAGCGTTTCTGCATTTCCGTGTCCTTTCTCGCTTGAACTTTGTGATCGTTTCGACAGTATGTCGGGGCTTTCGCTCGTCCGATACTCGACCGATCGGCTAATAGCGGAGATCGAAAATTCTCTTTAAATTGAGTGCTCGCCTGGCTCGATCGATTAGGGATGCAGATGAATTTACGATGTTTGTCAGGCTTCACGCTGACCGAGCTCGCCGTCGTGCTTGCAGTGATCGCGATCGTGGCGACCTTCTCCACGCCTTCGTTTGTCGTGTGGCATAAACGCGATCAGATCGATGCGCGGGCGCGCACGATGATGTCCACGCTCATGCCGGCGCGCTCGCAAGCGATCGGGCGTGGCGCACGCGTGACCTTGTGCCGGTAGTCGTTCGGCTCCTCAGCGCCCTCAAGTGCCTGCCAGATGTCGTCGCGGGAGGCTGCGACGGCGAACCCCACTTCCACCAATTCTTGCCTCGCGCTGGCGAACTCGTCGTCAGGCATCCGGAGAGCGAGATAATCGGGGATGGTAGCAGCGTCGAGTTCGTACTGCCCCTCGGAATCGAGGAGCACAGCAGGGGCACGCTCAACTGGGCCACCGTCCGTCCCGCGCCAAAGGTCAACGAATCCCCCTGCTTCGCGGCCAAACCACGCGATGGCCGCTTAAAGGTAGTGGTGGATCTGCCCAAAGCTGCTTGATGACCAGATTTTTCCACTCCCGGAACTCTCACACCTCTTGTCAGCAGCGAGGCCGGTAAGGGGGTATTACTAACGGAGTTGTCGTTTTGAAATCGCGTCGAAAAACGCCTTTTCATACCCTCCGGCCATTGCGTCGAGCGTCAGGGTTCGCGCCACTTCCCGCCCGTTTGCGGCAATTCTGTATCGAACCTCGTCGTTTTGGAGCAATTTAAGCACGCCCTCCGCCAGGTGCTCCGTAGTCAACGGAACCACGATCGCATCGACGCCGTCGGTCAGAAAATCGCCGGCATAACCGGTATTGGTGGTAACGGCGGCAAGGCCAAAAGCCTGGGCCTCCGGCAAGGCAAGGCCAAATCCTTCCGAGACGGATGGAAAAAGGAAAATCGATGAATCGTTATAAAGCTGCGCCTGTTCCTCCCGCGAGAGAAACCCCAGCACGGTAATCGCATCGCGATCCTGGGGGCCGAAATGCGATTTGAATTCTTCGGCACCCATTCCCGTACCGCCGGCGAACAACCGCGCCGCAGGATATTTTTCACGAATTTTGCGCAAGGTGCCCGGCAAATAATAGCTCCCTTTGCGCGCGCCCCAGGATGAGAACGAGATGATGTTCTGCGGCGCGCGTGCGCCGATCGGTGAAATCACCTTGCTTTGCTCAAGCAAACGCGGCGCAATCGCCGGCTTGATTGCGGCAAGCGTTATGCCGGGCGGCGCCTTCGTTTCGATATAAGCGAGATCGCGCCGGTTCAGCACGATCCCAAGGTCGGCGTTCGCCAGTCCCGCCATGTCCCATCTATGATAGTTCGGTCCCGATACGAATCGGTAGAATGAGCTGATTTCATGATGTCCGAGCCCAGCTTCCGATAGGTTGGCGAGTTGATCATAAATCGTCAGGCCATGATAATGCGATACCAGCAACGGCCGCTTTGCCCGCTGCTTCAAATGCCGGAACAGCGGCCATGCCATGCCGTTTGCCGCCATGACCACGTCATAAACAGAAAGATCTTCCTGCATCGCCCGCCGGCTGATCAACTGCGGCAGATAAAACCGGTCCACGACTCTGCGTGCTAATTTCTGTTGCGGAATATTCATATCTTCCAAATGCAGGCAGTCGATATCGTGCCCGCGGCCGCCCAGTCCCTCAATCAGCATATGAAATATCGATGATGCCCCGGCATTGGGATTGTTATTCGAATGCGAAAGGAACAGGGTCTTCATTATTGGGGTGCCTTCAGGATTTGGACGACAACGTACGTTTGTTGCCAGCAAAGCCTTACTGGGAAACGATCAGCTCTTCCCACAAAACGGCAACCATTACGTCATTACGTACGAGCGATAAGCATTTGATTCCATTTATTGTGCACTGCAGCTATCGTACGGAAAGTCCGAATCCTGAAGGCACCCCGAGATAGTCGACGATAGTCGAAATACGTTCCAAGGATTGCCGAAGCCGCTCAAGGTCGGGGGTCATGTTGTGTGCTCCACGGTTTCTCTAATTTATCGATTGGCACCCTGCGACGGGTGCCACAGAATATTCCAAGTGTTCAGCGCCGATCTTCAAGGGCACATTGTCGTAGCACACGGATGCCTCAAGAATGTTGTTACGGCACATCGTCGATGTGTCAACGATCCGGACATCGACGTCGAACGTCCGAAACTGGCCGAGGCTGTGCCTGTTGGCGATCGGCGGTAGTCGACCCACAACTACCCTTCGATTTTCTACATAATGGCCGCCGGCGGATCACTACACGATTACCTACAACCCCAATTCGCTCGCAGTCGTGTACCTCGATAACGGTGCGCTGAATTCGGGTTCATCGTATTCGTACTTCAACCACATCCGTTCCGAAACCTATCTCGGGCGTTACTAACGTCCGTGGCGTGTTCCGCTCAGCGGGCCACGCCAAAATTGCCATTTGGCGACTCACGCTACTTCGTTCAGTCCTAATGACTTGGTTTGAGATTGCGGGAAAAAATTTGGCATTACGGAATCGTTATCAAAAATATTTAACTGGCCGCCGTATAAAGTATGACCTGAATTCGAGGTAAAGCTGAAGGTTCCATTTGCAGATGCCTGAGCGCTCTTGTTGAATTCGAGGAATCCTGCGGCGCTGGTCGGGTCTTGTGCAAGGTTCATCGTTGTGCCATCAGATGTTGTGTAAGTGCCATCTTTCATCTGATATTTTTGAGCATCACTGCCCAAGCTTTGAAAAAGATTTAAGAAACTAACCAGGCCATCGGCTTTTTTGCTCACTGCATCTGATTGATCTTGCGTAAGCGGCGAGCCATCTGCCTCTGACCACGTTGCATAGCCAGCTACAGCGTCATCGTGGAGGGATTTAACGGCCTGAACAAGACTGCTGTTGCCATTTAACTTCCCTTGAATCCAATTTTTGTCGCTCGCGCTCAAAGTTTGGGACACAACTTGAATCGATCCGCTGCTCGATTGAAAATCAAAATGAGCATTGGCTAGGTCGGGCCGCTCAGAAACGATAGATTTCATAGTGGGTGTTAACGCATTGGCAATATTTTGCGCATCTACGCCCATCGCTAACGGTGCACCCAATGCTTGCAAGTATTTGGCAACCCGAGCAGCGGTTTCCGCTGGGTCAACGGTTGCCACGGTAATCGGCGAGGCTGGGGTTGTTGTATCTACCGATGATTGCCCGAATGCGGAAGAGCCGAACGTGGTTTGCGACGCCGAGAGAGTCACTGCGTTAGACGAACTAATAGAGACGCTCATTTCCCACTCTCTCAGTCTAATTTGGTAATCGTTCTAACGGCGACGCTGGCTAAAGCTTTAATGATTTATCAGATGATTGAACGATATTAGTCACAAAGCTGACGCAGTTTCGTTGCTCTGGTCTAACTGCCAGCGATTTAAGCTCTGTTGTCGAACGTCGGCTTCTGGCCGAGACTGTGTCAAAACTCAAAAACGCCAGATTTTACGGGGTCGTTTTACCCCTCCGGGAGGGTCACGAAGCCCGTATAGAGTGTTCTGACAAGCCGACTTTCTAGCTAAGTCGTAGTGCTACGCGTTTTGACACGGCCTCGGCCGGGTGCCGCCTCATGCACTGGACATACGAAGCCTACACCTCGCATGGCTGCGATCGGCAGCACGCGACCCGCAAGACACGCTCAACTTTCTCGATAGCGCACGCTGGCCAACGGTTAATTGGTCGTCGCCCGCGAGCTGAAACGACCCTTCCATAACGCTGACGCATTTGCCACCGACACGGACCCTTGCATGACCACCATGCGTGTCAACACAGGCGCTTTTAGTTAGGCACCACGTGGGTCCTGCGGTGACGTTTCTTCCGCTCCGCACCGGTGGGGCGCGGAGCGCGTCGAACGATCCTGAAGGAACAGCCGTCAGGCGTTCTTTTCCGCCGCGGCTGGGAACGGCAATGTGTGAACTCGTTTGCCGGTGGCGGCGAAGATCGCGTTCGCGACCGCCGGCCCGACCGGCGCGACACCCGGCTCGCCGACACCCGTCGGCGCTTCGCTCGACTGCACGATATGCACCTCGACCTTCGGCATCTCGGCGATCCGCAGCACCTGGTAGCTGTCGAAGTTGTTCTGCTCGACCTTGCCGTCCTTCAGCGTGATCGCGCTGTGCAACGCCGCGCCGAGGCCGAAGCCGATACCGCCTTCCATCTGTGCGGCGATGATGTCGGGATTGATCGGCGTACCGCAATCCACCGCACAGACGACGCGCTCCACTTTCACGTTACCGTCCTTATCGATGGATACTTCGGCCACCTGAGCGACGAACGTCTTGAACGCCTCGGCGACCGCGATGCCGCGCCCGCGGCCTTTCGGCAACGGCTTGGCCGGGTCCCAGCCCGCTTTCTCCGCGGCAAGTTCGAGCACGGCCCGCATACGCGGTTCGTGTGCGAGCAGATCGCGGCGGAAGACGAACGGGTCCTTGCCGGCGGCGTGCGCGGCTTCGTCGATGAACGCCTCGACCGCGAATGCCGTATGCGAACTGCCGACGACCCGCCACCACAGCACCGGCACGCCGGTCTGCGTGGTCGTCAGTTCGACCGAGATGTTCGGAATCGCGTAGGCGACGTTCGCGGCGCCCTCGACAGACGTCCCATCGATCCCGTCCTTGACCATGACGCTTGCGAACGGCGTGCCGGCGAGGATCGACTGGCCGACGATACGGTGCCGCCAGCCGACGAGCTTGCCGTCGGCGGTCAGGCCAGCGTCGAGCTTGTGGAAGTACATCGGCCGGTAGAGGCCGCCGTGGATATCATCCTCGCGGGTCCACTGGAGCTTGACCGGCGTACCGTTCGCGCCCAGCGCCTTCGCGATCGATACGGCCTCGACGATATAGTCCGACCGCGTGTTCGCGCGCCGCCCGAAGCTACCGCCCGCATACAGCGTGTGAATCTTCACCTGCTGCGGATCGAGCCCGGCCGTGCGCGCGGCGTTGCCCTGGTCGATGGTCTGGAACTGGTCGCCGGCCCAGATCTCACAGCTGTTGGCAGTGAGCTTGACGACGGCGTCGAGCGGTTCCATCGGCGCGTGGGCAAGATACGGGAACGAATAGGTCGCCGAGATTTTCTTGGCCGCACCCGCAAGCGCCTGCGTCGCATCGCCGTCCTTTCGGGCGGATGCGCCGGGCTGTTCGGCGAGTTGCCGGTATTCGGCCATGATCGCGTCCGAACTGCGCTTCTCGGCCTTCGAGTCGTCCCATTCGACCTTGAGTGCATCGCGGCCCTGCTTCGCCGCCCAGAAGCCCTTCGCGACCACCGCGACGCCAGCGGGCACCTGCACGACCGAGACGACGCCTGGCACCGCTTTCGCAGCCGACGCATCGAACGACTTGACCGTCGCGCCGAAGAGCGGCGGACGCTGCAGCAGCGCGACCAGCATGCCGGGAAACGTCATGTCGAGCGTGAACTGCGCGGTGCCGTCGGTTTTCGGCGGTACGTCGACGCGCGGCAGCTGATGGCCGATCAAACGAAATTCCTTCGGCGACTTGAGCGTGACCTTGTCCGGCACCGGCAACCGGGCCGCGGCCGACGCGAGCGAGCCATAGGTCGCGGTCCGGTTTGTCGCTGCGTGGTGGACACTGCCGTCACGCGTCGTCAGATCGGCGGCGGGCACCTGCCACTGCGCGGCGGCGGCGGAGACCAGCATCGCGCGCGCTTTCGCGCCGGCTTCGCGCAACTGCATCCAGGAGTTGGCCATCGCCGAACTGCCGCCCGTGCCCTGGATCGTGCCGAACGCGAGATTCGCGTAGCGCTTCGCGTCGGCGGGCGCGCTTTCGACACGCACGTCCTGCCAGTTCGCATCCAGCTCTTCGGCGACGATCGTCGCGATGCCGGTGTACGCGCCCTGGCCCATCTCGACGTGCTTCGCGATGATGGTGACGCTGTTGTCGGGCTCGACGCGCAGGAACGCATTGGGTGCGAACGTCGCCTCGGGCATCGTGGCGGCGAGCGCGCGGCGGCCCGTTCCCGCCCACTCGAAGCCGATGGTAAGGCCAACTGCCGCGACGGCGCCGGCCGCTTTCAGGAAGGTCCGGCGAGACGGGT
>Ga0255336_101068_pt1 | contig 25114 bp, 24 predicted proteins | sample MeOH1_35cm_T3_17_FD_189102 | JGI IMG/M metagenome (GOLD analysis project Ga0255336, IMG submission 189102) | Sandy soil microbial communities from University of British Columbia, Vancouver, Canada - MeOH1_35cm_T3_179 | ecosystem: Engineered > Artificial ecosystem > Sand microcosm > Unclassified ...
CCGAGACCGGCCTGATCTCGATGATCGGCAAGGCCGAGCGCGGCCCGGTGGCGATCGAGGCGATCAAGAAGCACAAGTCGGCCTACCTGATGGCGGTCGGCGGCGCGGCTTACCTGGTGGCCAAGGCGATCAAGGAAGCCAAGGTGGTCGGCTTCGCGGACCTGGGCATGGAAGCCATCTACGAGTTCGACGTCAAGGACATGCCGGTGACGGTGGCCGTGGACAGCGAAGGCACCTCGGTGCACAAGACCGGCCCCGCCGAATGGCAGGCCAAGATCGGCAAGATCCCGGTCGCCGCGGCATAATCCGGGCTGCTTCCGCGACAGCCATGCCGCTGTAGAGAGCCGGGTCGCCGACCCGGCTTTTTGCATGCGGGCCCCGAATTTTTCCCCATACGCCACACGCCATCCGTGAACAACGCACCCATCGGCATCTTCGACTCCGGCCTCGGCGGCCTGTCCGTGCTGCGCGAGGTCCGCGCGCTGCTGCCGCATGAGTCGCTGCTGTACCTCGCCGACTCGAAGTACAACCCGTATGGCGAGAAGCCCGAGCGCTTCGTCGAGGCGCGCACGCTGCAGGCCTGCGAATGGCTGGTGGCGCAAGGCTGCAAGGCGCTGGTGATCGCCTGCAACACGGCCACCATGCACGCGGTGCACACGCTGCGCGAGCGGCTGGCGCTGCCGATCATCGGCGTCGAGCCCGGCCTCAAGCCGGCGGCCGCGGCGAGCCGCAGCAAGGTGGTCGGCGTGCTGGCCACCGGCAACACGCTCAGGAGCGCGAAGTTCGCGCGGCTGCTGGCCTCGCTCGATGGCGAGAGCCGCTTTCTCTGCCAGGCCGGCAGCGGCCTGGTCGCGCTGATCGAGGAAGGCGACGTGGCCGGCCCCGCCGTGCGCGAAAAGCTCGACGCCTATCTCACGCCGATGCTCGCGGCCGGCGCCGACACGCTGGTGCTGGGCTGCACCCACTACCCGTTCCTGGCGGAGGCGATCCACGGCATGGTGGGAGACCGGCTGGCGCTGGTCGACACCGGCAGCGCCATCGCGCGCCAGCTGCAGCGCAAGCTCGGCGAGCACGGCCTGGCCGCCGATGCCGGCGCGGTGCCGCGCGACCGTTATGCGTCCACCAAGGACGCCGCGCACCTGCGCGCGATGGCCGCCGCGCTGCTGCACGTGGAGGCCGACGCGCAAACCGTGTCGATCGAGCCGGCTCCCGCGCTGGCCTGACCCCGGCGCGCGCCCACGCTACTGCAGGAAGCCCAGCGGCCTGCGCTGCCGCACGTCGGGCTTGACCGCATGCTCCTGGCGCAGTTGCGCGAGAAATTCGTCGGGCGTCAGCGACTCTCCCAGCAGCACGCACTGGCGCTTGACCGTGGCGAAGTCGCCCGGCGTCAGGCAGTCCAGGTGCGCCAGTTCCTCGCGCATGGCGCTGTCGAGACGCGCGGCGTCGCCGTCGAGCGCTTCTTCCACGAACATCGCGGCGCGCTGCTCCGGCTTGAGCGGCAGGAAGCGGATCTTGAACGAGAAGCGCCGCAGCGCGGCTTCGTCGATGCGCTCGAACAGGTTGGTGGTGCACACGAAGATGCCGTTGAAGCGCTCCATGCCCTGCAGCATCTCGTTGACCTCGGACACCTCGTAGTTGCGCACGGCGTTCTGGCGGCTCTGCATGAAGCTGTCGGCCTCGTCGAGCAGCAGCACCGCGCCCTCCTCCTCGGCGCGCGCGAACATCGCCGCGATCTGCTGCTCGGTCTCGCCCACGTACTTGCTCATCAGGTCGGACGCGCGGCGGATCATCAGCGGCTGCTCCAGCGCCGCGGCGATGTGCTCGGCCAGCGCGGTCTTGCCGGTGCCGGGCGGCCCGTAGAAGCACAGCGTGCCGCGCTCGCGCGCCTTGAGCGCCTGCACGATCTTGCCCACGTCGTAGCGCGTCTCCAGGTTGAGGTAGTCGAGCCGGTAATGCGTCACCAGCGGCCGCCCTTCCACCTCCGGGCGCAGGCCCATCGCGCGGTCGGCATGGTCGAGCTGGCGCAGGATCAGCGCCTCCACCGGCTCGGCCACGCCCGTGCGCGCCAACTGCACGAAGCGCGCGGCCGACTGCACCTGCGCCGGCGTGAGCGTCTTGCGCGCGGCCAGCGTGGCGATGAAGGCATCGCTCACGTCGAGCGCGCCGAGATGCTTGCGGATGATGTTCTCGCGCACCTGCGGCGGCGGGATCTTCAGCTCCAGGTGGAACTGGAAGCGGCGCAGGTAGGCCGGATCGATCTGCCGGATCGAATTGGAAATCCAGATCACCGGCACCGGGTTCTGCTCCAGCGTCTGGTTGACCCAGGCCTTGCCGTTGACCGAGCCGCGCGGGTCTTCCTGGCCAAACAGGCTGGTCAGCTCGCGCGTGCTGCCGGGGAACACGTCTTCCACCTCGTCGAACAGCAGCGCCGTGTGCGGACGGCCGCGCAGGAATGCCTGCGACACCTGCAGCGAGCGATAGCGGTCCTTGCCCGAGAGGCTGTTGCCGTCGCGGTCGAGACAGTCCACCTCGTACAGCTCGCAGCCGGCCTCGCGCGCCAGCAGCCTGGCGAACTCGGTCTTGCCGGTGCCGGGCGGGCCGTAGATCAGCACGTTGACCCCGCAGGCGTGCTGGCTGGTGGCGTTGGCCAGCAGCGCCGAGAGATAGCGCGCATCGGTCTCGACGTGCGGATAGTCGCCGGTGCCCAGCGTGGGCGCCGCGGCGGGGCGCGTGAACACCGCCATCATCTCCGCCTCGTCGGCGTAGTTGCCGAGCAGCACGTGCAGCAGGCGGTCGGACAGGCGCATCAGGTCGCCGAGGTCGGTCACGCTGTTCTCGGGCAGCGGCTGCTCGATCAGGTTGAGCGTCTCCAGGCGCGAGCCGGGCCGCAGCGAGGCGGCCACCGCCGCGGGGCTGGCGCCGGTCAGCCCGGCCAGGATCTGGAAGGCCTCCTGGCTGTGCGCCACCTTGCAGTCCACCATCACGGCGCGCAGGTCGCGCTTGTACTTGGCCAGCGCGGCGTACAGCAGCAGCTTGCGCTCGTGCTCGGGCAGGTCCAGCACGTGGCTGAGCATGTCGATATTGCGCACCAGCAGCACGCGTTCGCCGTCCAGCCGCGCGGCCAGCGCCGCGGCCGAGACGTCGAACACGGCGAACATGTCCTTGGCGTGGTGCTTGACGTATTCGTCGAGGTAATAGAACAGAGCGCTTTCGTCGAAGGCGCTGTTCCACTGGCCGTGCCGCTCGAGGAATTCCTCCGGGGTCAGGCGCGCGGCGCCCTTCCAGGCCGGCATGTCGGCGCAGCGCGCGGCCAGGAAGCGCTGCACGCGCAGCACCACGCCGTAGGGCCACACCATGTCCTGGGCGCTGACGGTCAGGATGTCGTTGATGTTGCTGCGCAGGTTGAAGCGCGGCCCCAGCGCGCACACCACGCGCAGAGCGAACTGGGCGCACATCCAGTCGAGCGCGGAGGTGCCCGGCGAGACAGCGGCGGCACGCAGCAGCGTGGAGCGGTCATCATCGGCGCAACGGGTGAAGTCCATAGCCTGATCCTCTCGCACGGGGGCGCCGGCGCCGTGGGCGGCGCGGCGAATTGCTCGTCTTTTTCCTATGCTAGCGCGCTTTGTGGCAGATCGGGCATTGCCGGCAACCCTGTGCCGTGCGCCGGAGCGCATTCGGGCGCGGCGTCCGGTCGCGGGGCGGGAGCGCGGCGCGAAATCGCGGCGAAATCGGCGTATAAAGACGACTTGTGCAGCGCCGCGATGCGACCCGGAACCGGCTGCCGCGCCGATTGCCGCGCCGGCGCGCAACAAGCCGGCGGGAATGCCCGGCTGCATTGCACAAAATGCTAACAAATAAGAATCATTATCGTTTATACTTGCAAGCTGACACGCTGCCCCCTAGAGCGGCGCTCCCACCGGCATACCTGTTGAAGGAGCGTTTATCATGGAATTGCTGCTTAGCTTGCTGGTCGGTTGTGGCATCTCGCTGATCCTGTTCTATCGCAAATAGGCCCTATCGCTAATAAAGCCGGCGCCGCGCCAGACCGCCGACATCCGTTGTTTTCACATGTTCGATCAACGTTTTTTCAAGATCACGCTAGCCGTCCTGCTGTTCCACGTCGGCCTGCTTTACCTGATCCAGAGCGGGCTGGGGCGCAAAATCACGGAAGCCGTGATCGCGCCCGAGATCATCGCCCGCATCATTCCGCTCGAGCCGCCGCAGAAGCCTGCCGTCGAGACCCCCAAACCCAAGCCCGAAACGCCGCCCAAGCAGGTCAAGGTCACTACGCCGAAACCGACGCCGCCGCAGCCCCGGCCCACGCCGCTGCCGGTGCCGTCGCTGCCGCCCACGCCCAACGCCATCGAGGCGCCGCCGGCACCGCCCGCGCCTCCGGCGCCGCCCGCCCCGGCACCCGAGCCGCCCGCGCCGGCATCGGCCGCGCCGCGCGCCGTCGGCATCGGCGAGATCCAGTGCACGCCGCCGCAGCCGGCCTATCCGTCGCAATCGCGCCGCATGGGTGAAACCGGCAAGGCCGTGGTCCGGCTGACCACCGACGAAAGCGGCAAGGTGGTGAAGACCGCCATCGTCTCGTCGAGCGGCTCGTCGCGCCTGGACCAGGCCGCCGTGGACGCGGTCCAGCGCATGCGCTGCAAGCCATACATGGACAACGGTCGCGCCGTGGCGGTCACCGCCCAGCAGCCGATCGGCTTCGAACTCAACTGATTTCAATACCGACCTCACCAGGAACCATCATGCAGGACCTCGGACTCTCGCACCTCTGGACGCAAGGCGATTTCGTCATGCGCGCCACCGCCATCATTCTGCTCATCATGTCGCTGGCTTCGTGGATCGTCATCCTCACCAAGGCGTGGGACCTGATCCGCCTGAAGAAGATGGCGCACGGCGCGGAGAAGCGCTTCTGGCATTCCGACGATTTCGACCACGCCCTCGAGACGCTCGGCGGCAACGACGCCAACCCGTTCCGCTCGCTCGCCGTGACCGGCAAGGAAGCCGCCCAGCACCACCGCGCCAGCCAGCCCCAGCTGCATGACGTGATGGACATCTCCGACTGGCTGACCCGCTCGCTCAAGAGCGCCATCGACGACGCCGTGGCGCGCATGCAGTCCGGCCTCGCCGTGCTGGCCTCGGTAGGCTCGACCGCGCCGTTCGTCGGCCTGTTCGGCACCGTGTGGGGCATCTATCACGCACTGATCAACATCGGCGCCTCGGGCGTGCCGACCATCGACAAGGTGGCCGGCCCGGTCGGCGAATCGCTGATCATGACCGCCTTCGGCCTGGCCGTGGCGATTCCGGCGGTGCTCGGCTACAACGCGCTGAGCCGCGGCAACAAGGGCGTGATCTCCAAGCTCAACCGCTTCGCCCACGACCTGCACGCCTACTTCGTGACCGGCGCCCGCGTGCGTCCGAGCAACGCCCGTGGCGCTACCGACGACAGCGGTATGCGCCTCGCCGTCAAGAACCCGTAAGGCCCGCAGCAAGGCAAGAAGGAAGTCATCATGGCATTCGGTACCCTCGACTCAGACGATGACGAGGTAATGAGCGAGATCAACATGACGCCGCTGGTCGACGTCATGCTGGTGCTGCTGATCATCTTCATCATCACCATTCCCGTGATCAATCACGCGGTCAAGATCGACCTGCCGCGCGCGACCAACACGCCCAACGATCCGAAGCCGCAGAGCATCAACGTGTCGATCGATGCCAGCGGCAAGGTCTTCTGGAACCAGACCGAGGTCGACGAGCAGACGCTCGACGCCAACATCGCCGAAGCCGCGCAGCAGCAGCCCCAGCCGGAACTGCACCTGCGCGCCGACCGCGACGTGCGCTACGAGCGCGTGGCCGAAGTCATGGCCGCCGCGCAGCACGGCGGGCTCGGCAAGATCGGCTTCATCACCGAGCCGAAGCACTGAGCGGCCGGACCGATCGGCAAGCAAGAGGGCACTCCCGAGGAGTGCCCTTTTTGCTTGGCGCGCCGCCCTCGCCGCATCCGGCGCCGGCGCGGCGTTTCCATGCGGTTCCATCGAAAAACACTATTGTAATGATAACTGTTCTCATTTAAGATAAGGACAACTTGAACCCCGCTGGTGATGGCGCGCAGCCCGCGCCGCCGCCAGCCAACGCACCGGAGCCCTCCGATGAGCACCCTGACCCTGCCGATGTCGCAACCCGCCGTGACTCGCCGCCGCCTCTCGCTGCGCCGGATCGAAGTCAATCCGAGCTCGCGCACGCCGTCGCGGCGCGAGACCGCGGCCAGCACGGCGATCGAATCGATGAAGTCCGCCGTGGCCGCCCTGCCCGCCCGCCTCGAGGCCCTCGTGCGCGACAGCCTGCCGGTGGCGCAGGCCAGCGAAGCGGTGCCGCTAGAAACGCTGATGCGCGGCAACAACGTGCTGCCGATCCTGCATAACGGCGAGGTCTACACGCTGCGCATCACGCGCTACGGCAAGCTGATCCTGACGAAGTAAGCCGCGCACCGTCCGCGCTTGCGCATGGGCGCGAGCGCCCGCCTGCGCAAGCATGGCAGGTCGCGCCACTACGCGGCTTGCGGACGGGAACGGGCGGGAACGGGCGAGATGCCTGCCGGGACCGGCAGGCCACGTGCCGGGCCATCGACAGGCCACGGCACGGGCGGGAGCGGCGAGGAACGGGACATGGCGGCAACGCGCCGCGGCCCTCATCCTGATGCCGGCAGCGAGGATGCCCGCTGCCGGTGAACGCTTCTACTGCGCGCTTCTGCTGCGCGCGTCTACGGCTCGGAAGCCTGGGCTCAGACGCCCAGGGCCGCGATGCCGGCCCGCGCGATCTGCGCATCTTCGGTCGACTTCACGCCGGACACGCCGACGGCGCCCACCACCTGGTCGTTGACGACGATGGGCACGCCGCCCTCCAGCATGCCTTGCAGCACCGGCGCGGTCATGAACGACTGGCGGCCGTTGTTGATCATGTCTTCGTAGATCTTCGACTCGCGGCGGCCCAGCGACGCCGTGCGCGCCTTTTCGGTGGCGATGTAGCTCGAGATCGGCGCCGCGCCGTCCAGACGCTGCAGGGCCAGCAGGTGGCCGCCATCGTCCACGATGGCGATCGACACGGCCCACTGGTGATTCTTGGCTTCGACCTCTGCTGCGGCCAGTACCTTCTTCACATCGTCTGCCGTCAGCACGGTTTTTTGCTGCATACCACTCTCCTCGAAGTTCATTTCGATGAATCAGTTCAACGAGCCGGAAGTATAGCGCCCCGGCCGCCGGCATTGCCACGGGCCGCCCCGCGCGCGCGAAAAAGCAAAAAACCCGCCGGAGCGGGTTTCTTGCTTGCTGCTTGCGTTGCTGCGTTGGCGCGCTTGAACCTGCGGAAGACTCAGGCCCCGTCGGTGAACGAGTCGCGGCGGTCGCTGACCTTGGCGCCGTCCGTGTAGGGGTCGACCTTGCCGAACTTGGCACCGTCGGTGTACGGGTCCACCTTGCCGAACTTGGCGCCGTCCGTGTACGGATCGACCTTGCCAAGCTTAGCGCCATCGGTGTACGGATCGGCCTTGCCGGTGCCAGCGGCGAATGCGGAAGCGGAGAGGGCGGAGAGGGCGGAGAGGGCGGTCAAGGCGGCGATCGTCACCAGGCTGTTCTTGATCTTCATGGTCTGATCCTTTGGGTAGGTACTGTGCTGGAGGGGCACCGGATGACAGGACTTTGCGAAATCATTTCATCGCGGTGCAACACAAGTAGTGTAGGTGGAAACCCTAATAACGATCTAACCTGCCGTTTGACTTGTCTGTTCAAATATTTTGACCCCGATCATCCCGCGGGAACCACTTGCCGCTTTGCCGCGTCATTCGGCCATCCGCCGGCCGCGGCCCCAAATGCCAAAGGGCCCCGAGGGGCCCTTTTGTGACGCTGCGCGAAGCAGATCGTTCATGCTTATCGCCAGTGGCGATGCTCATGCCCCCAGCGTCCCGGCGGGCCGTAGTAGCCGCGGCCGTAGTAGCGCGGGCCGTAGTAGCGCGGGCCATAGTAGCCGGGACCGTAATAGACCGGCGCCGGGCGTACCACCACCGGCGGCGGGCCATAGTAGACCGGAGCGGGCGCCATCACCACCGGCGGCGCGACATAGGCGGGCGCCGGATAGTATGCCGGGCCGCCAACCACCACGCCGGGGACGCCGATCGACAGGCCGACATTGACATGCGCCATTGCCGCGCCCGACGAAAGCACCCCAAGCACTGCAAGTCCTGCGAGCAACCAGCGTTTCATGATCTTTGCCCCTGCAAGTCGTTATTCGATAAGTCATATTGTAGAGACTGCCGCCAATCCAGGTGAAACCGGGGGTTCTACATTGTTACCGGGCGTAACAACCGGCACATCCGGGCGGCATCTGCGCGCCTCCCGCCGCATCGCGGCTGTCCCGCGCCAAGCTTGCATCACCGCGCCCAACCGACCACAATACCGGGCTTGCCGTGCGGCCGTGGAGAAATTGGTAGACTCAGCAGACTTAAAATCTGCCGCCTTTACGGGCTTACGGGTTCGACCCCCGTCGGCCGCACCAGCAGCACAGCGCCGGCTCAGGCGACTGCCGCGCAAAGCGCCGCGCCACCGGCCATCAGGAACAGGAACAGCAAGCCCGCCAGCACCAGCGGCTTGCGCCCGGCATGCAGCAGCGTGCCGATGCGCGTGTGCAGGCCGATCGCCAGCATCGCGCAGGCCAGCAGCCAGTTGTCCAGGGACAGCAGGCCGGGCTTCCACGCCGGCGGCACCAGCCCGGCGGAATGCGCCGCCATCACCGCCACGAATCCCACCGCGAACCACGGCACGGCCTTCAGGATCGCGCGCCACGGGCGCGCGCCGCCCGCGCGCTCGCCTTCGCCCTCGGCATGCAGCTTCGGCCACAGCGCCAGCACCAGCAGCAGCGGGCCGAGCGCCAGCACCCGCACCATCTTCGCCACCACGGCGGCGTCGGCGGTGGCATCGCTGACCATCTTGCCGGAGGCGATGACCTGGGCCACCTCGTGCAGCGTGGCGCCCGTGTAGATGCCGAAGGTGCGCTCGCTGACGGCCCAGTGCAGATGCCGCGTGGCGACCTCGAACAGGTAGGGATAGAGCAGCATGCCGGCCGTGCCGAACAGCACCACGGTGGCGACGGCCACCGCGGTCTGGCGGTCGTCGGTGCGCACCACCGACGCCACCGCGATGGCCGCGGCGGCGCCGCAGACCGCGCTGCCCGCGCTCACCAGGATCGCCTCGCGGCGGCTCAGGCCCAGCAGCGCGGTGCCGGCCCAGACCCCCACCAGCAGCGTCGCCACCAGCATGGCCAGCGGCACCAGCACCCCGGCCACGCCGAGATCGGCGATGGCGCCGAAGGTCAGGCGCAGGCCATACAGCGCGACGCCGAGCCGCAGCAGGTGATGCCGGGCCACCTGCATGCCCGGCGCCAGCGGCACCAGCCAGCGCTGCGGCAAGGTATTGCCGGCCACCATGCCGGCGAACATCGCCAGCGTCAGCGCGCTCATGCCGAGGTGGGACACCGCGGGATGCGCCGAAAAGACCATCGCCAGCCAGGCGATGAAGCCGAGCGGCACCAGCGTCAGCAGGCGCGCGGCCCAGGAAGGCGGCATGGCGCCGAGGTTGGCGGTTGCGGTCGAGGGCGTGGGCGACATGGCGGGCGGGGCTCTCCGCCCCTGCCGCCGGGTGGCGGCGGGGCGCTAGTGGATGATGTCCGCAGAGTACGCAGCCGCCACAAATCTGTAAAACGGGTAATATCGTTATACCTTACCTGAATTCCAGATATGAACCAGCGCCCGCTCCGGCTGACCCTGCGCCAGCTCTCCGTGTTCGTCGCCGTCGCCCAGCATGGCAGCACCGTGGCCGCCGCCGAGGCGCTGGCCATGTCCCAGTCGGCCGTCAGCGCGGCGCTGGCGGACCTCGAAGCCGCGCTGGGCGGCGCCCTGTTCGACCGCGTCGCGCGCCGGCTCAGCATCAACGAGTCGGGCCGGCTGTTCTTCCCGCGCGCGCTCTCGCTGCTGGACCAGGCCCACGAGCTGGAGCACTTCACGGTCCAGCCCGGCATACAGTTGCGCATCGCCGCCAGCAACACCATCGGCAGCTACATCCTGCCCGGCCTGCTGGCGGGCTTCCGCCACGCGCAGAGCGGGCCGTGCGCGCTGGACATGCGCATCGGCAACACGCGCGACGTGCTGCAGGCCCTGCTGCATTTCGAGGCGGACATCGGTCTGATCGAAGGTACCTGCCACGAGCGCGACCTGCGCAGCGCGCACTGGCGCGACGACGAAATGGCGGTGGTGGTCAGCCCGGCGCATCCGCTGGCCGGCAAGCCGGGCGACCTGGCCGCCCTGCGCGACGCGGACTGGGTGGTGCGCGAGCCTGGCTCGGGCACGCGCGAGATCATCGAGCAGCGGCTCGCGCCGCTGCTGGGCGAGCTGCGCTTCGCGCTGGAGCTGGGCAATACCGAGGCGATCAAGCGGGCCGTGATGAGCGGCTACGGCGTCAGCTGCCTGTCGCTGCAGGTGGTGGAAGACGAACTGAAGCACGGCACCCTGGTGGCGCTGCGCGACGGGCTGCCCGAGGTGGTCAGGCCGCTGCAGCTGGTGGTGCACCAGGACAAGTACCCCACGCAGGGCCTGCTGGCCTTCACCGAATACCTGCGCCGCGCGGCCGCCCCGGGGCAAACCGCCGCGGGCTAGCAGGCCAGCCCGACGATCGGCGCAGCTATCGGCCGGACTATCGGCCCAGCGATCGCCCGGCCATCAGGCCGGCTGCGGATCGCCCTCGTCCTGCTGCCGCGCGGTATAGCGGTCGAGCAGGTGGAACAGCAGCGGATTGAGCACGATCGACAGCAGCGCGCCGGCCAGGATCAGCGCCTGGCCGCGTTCCGGCAGGATCTTCAGGTAGACGCCGAGGCCGGCGAGGATGAACGAGAACTCGCCGATCTGCGCCAGGCTGACCGCGATGGTCATGCCGGTGCGCGTGGAATACCCGAACACGCGCACGATGCACAGCGCCGCCACGGACTTGCCCACCACGATGATGAACAGCGTGGCCAGCACGCCCCACGGGTCGTTGATCAGGACCACGGGATCGAACAGCATGCCGACCGAGACGAAGAACAGCACCGCGAACGCATCGCGCAGCGGCAGCGACTCCTCGGCCGCGCGGTGGCTGAACTCCGATTCGGCCAGCACCATGCCGGCGAAGAACGCGCCGAGCGCGAACGACACGCCGAACAGCGAGTAGGCGCCGAACGCCACGCCCAGCGCCGTGGCCAGCACCGCGAGCCGGAACAGTTCACGGCTGCCGGTCCAGACGATGCGCTCCAGCATCCACGGAATGAAGCGACGGCCCACCACCAGCATCACCGCGACGAACGCCGCGACCTTGCCCAGCGTGGAGAACACGGTAAACAGGATCTCGCCGGAGCTCGGCGCGGCCACCGCCTCGGCACCCTCCCCCACCGGCATCAGCAGCCCGGCGACCGCGGGCAGCAGCACCAGCGTCAGCACCATCGCCAGGTCTTCCACGATCAGCCAGCCCACCGCGATGCGCCCCTGCGGCGACGCCACCAGGTCGCGCTCCTGCAACGCCTTGAGCAGCACCACCGTGCTGGCCACCGACAGCGCCAGCCCGAACACCAGCCCCGGCCCCCATTGCCAGCCGAAGCCCCACGCCGCGCCCATGCCGAGCGCCGTGGCGATGGCGATCTGCACCACCGCGCCCGGGATGGCGATCCTCTTCACCGCCATCAGCTCCTTCAGCGAGAAATGCAGGCCGACTCCGAACATCAGCAGGATCACGCCCAACTCCGCCAGCTCCGGCGCCAGCGCCTGATCCGCGGTGTAGCCGGGCGTATGCGGCCCGACCACGATCCCGGCGCACAGATAGCCGATCAACGGAGGCAGCTTGAGCCGGTTGGCCAGGGCGCCAAGGATGAATGCCAGGACAAGACCGCCGACGATGGTGCTGATGAGCGGGGTAGCGTGATGCATGCGTGGTGGGTTCCTCGTGGGTTGCCATGACGGCATTGGCCGGACGGCCCGCCCACCCCCGAGGCGGCCGGCACGCCGGGGACGCGAAACCTCACGCACGCCACGGCGGCGTCGGCGCCGGGAGGCCAGGGAGATGCCACGCTGATCGAGGGAGAACGGGAACGGAAGTCTTGCAGCAGTCCCGGGGCGGCAACGCGGCGCCGGCCGGCGAGCACGACAATGCGGCAATGATGCGGCAATGGCGCGCGGCCCGGACCGGACTGCGCCGGGCACCCCGTGAAGACTACGCATGCAATGTAACACGATCATCCGCGCGGCAAAGCGCGGAATCGACGTGCATTGTGGCCCCATAGGCTCCACGACAAGGCCCGCGACGCGATCGGCAACAAGGCCGCGGAGGCGCCGGCATCGACGCCGGCAGTGCCGGATCGGGCCGCGCGCGGCCCGGCGCAGGGCGGCGCGCACTGCTACCCCGCCGGCGCCGGGCGGAACGTCGCCACCGTGTCGCGCAGCTTGCGCGACTGCGCTTCCAGAAAGACGAAAACACACGCCCAACGCGTGCGCGAGCGGGCAACACAGGGAAGGGATGAACGGGAAAGAGGAAGAAGCGAGCCGGAGGATCGCGAGGCGGCGGCACCCGGAAAGCAAAAAGCGCCACCGGTGAGGGTAGCGCTCTTGTGCTGGACTACTGGACTGCTGGATGCTGGAGGCGGGGGTCGGAATCGAACCGGCGTACACGGCTTTGCAGGCCGCTGCATGACCACTCTGCCACCCCGCCGGGTGACTTTGCTGCTGGATTGTAGCCGCTATCGACCGACCCTGCCGGGGCCGCGCCACGCGCCACCATCACAAACAAAAAGGGAAGCGGCGCTTCCCTTTGGGACCTGGAGCGGGAGACGAGTCTCGAACTCGCGACCTCAACCTTGGCAAGGTTGCGCTCTACCAACTGAGCTACTCCCGCATTGGATACTGCTGATTACTGCCGTACTGCCGTACTGCCGAAGCCTGCCGACCATCGCGCGGCATACACCCACGCTGGCGAACATCGCAAAAACTGGAGCGGGAGACGAGTCTCGAACTCGCGACCTCAACCTTGGCAAGGTTGCGCTCTACCAACTGAGCTACTCCCGCATGTTCCTGCCGACTTCTTGGCTAAAACGCAACTTCTGTGCCGATACTGCTGCCATCTCGATGCGTTCTTGCCGTATTTCGCTTCGTTCGGTTTGTTTCGTCAGAAGCGAGAACAGGATTATTGCAAACCGGAACATCCTCGTCAAGCATATTTTCACCGAAACATCATTTTTGTACGGTGGCCTGTCCGCCCATGCCGCTGCGCTCGCGGATCTGCGGCCACGCGAGCTTCATGTAATAGAACATCGACCACAGCGTCATGAACGCCGCCACGTAGATCATCCACGTACCGAGCACGGAAGCGTCGACGATGCCGAGCAGGCTGTCGTTGAACAGCAGCAGCGGGATGGCGATCATCTGGAAAGTGGTCTTGAGCTTGCCGAGGAAATTGACGGCCACGCTCTTGGACGCGCCGATCTGCGCCATCCACTCGCGCAGCGCCGAGATGGTGATCTCGCGGCCGATGATGACCAGCGCGATCAGGTCGGCGACCCGGCCCAGCGCCAGCAGCGAAAGCAGCGCCGCCGCCACCATCAGCTTGTCGGCCACGGGGTCGAGGAAGGCGCCGAAGGACGAAGTCTGGTTCCAGCGCCTGGCCAGGAAGCCGTCCAGCCAGTCGGTGACCGCCGCCACGATAAAGAAACCGGCGGCCGTCATGTTCTTGGCGTGCATCGGCAGCCATGCCTCGGGCAGGTAGTACACCCCCACCACGAGAGGAATCATGGCAACGCGGAGCCAGGTCAGCAGGATCGGTATATTCAGCGGCATTGGGGGGCCCGGGACGAGACAATGGCGGTAAGCAATTCCGCGATTGTCGCTTATTTCAACGCCGTCCGAGCATTTCGCGCCGCGCGCGCCCGAATCAATGCAACTGGCGGTAGATTTCCTCGGCCAGCGCATGCGAGATGCCGTCCACGCTGGCGAGTTCGTCGATGCTGGCCGCCATCACGCCGCGCAGCCCGCCGAAGCGGGTCAGCAGCTTCTGGCGCCGGCGCGCGCCGACGCCCTCGATCTCTTCGAGCCGCGAGGTGGTGCGCACCTTGGCGCGGCGCGCGCGCATGCCGGTGATGGCGAAGCGGTGCGCCTCGTCGCGGATCTGCGCGACCAGCATCAGGGCCGCGCTGCCCTGCCCCAGTTCCAGCGACGGGCGTCCGTCGGCGAACACCAGCGTCTCCAGCCCGACCTTGCGGCCTTCGCCCTTGGCCACGCCGACCAGCAGGCCGATGTCGAGGCCAAGCTCCTCGAAGACCTGGCGCGCGACCTCCACCTGGCCCTTGCCGCCGTCGATCAGCACGATGTTGGGCACCAGCGCCAGCGCGGCGGAGGCCTCGCTCTGGCCACTCTCCCCGGCCTCGCCGCCGCCGGCCTCCTGCGCCTGCTCCAGCATCTCCACCAGCTTCTGGTAGCGCCGCGTCAGCACCTGGCGCATGGCGGCGTAGTCGTCGCCGGGCGTGATGTCCTGGATGTTGTAGCGCCGGTATTCGGCGTTCTGCATCTCGTGGCGATGGAACACCACGCACGATGCCTGCGTCGCCTCGCCGGCGGTGTGGCTGATGTCGAAGCACTCCACGCGCAGCAGCGCGAGGTCTTCCAGGTCGAGCCCGATGGTCTCGGCCAGCGCGCGCGTGCGGGCCTGCTGGCTGCCCTGCTCGGCGAGCCGGCGCGACAGCGCGAGCGCGGCGCCCTGCTGCGCCATCGCGAGCCAGGCGCGGCGCTGCCCCTGCGGCTGGCGCACCAGCGTGACCTTGCGCCCGGCCTGCATCGACAGCGCCTGCAGCAGCGTCTTGTCCGTGGGCAGGTGGCTCACCACCAGCACCGGTGGCACCGCCTGGTCGAGGTAGTGCTGCGCCATGAAGGCGGCCAGCACCTCGGTGGCGATGCGCTCGGCCGCGATGCCGGCGCTGGACTCGCCGCCGGCGTCGGCGCCCGCATCCTCCTCGCCGACGATCATCGCGCCCTCTTCCACGTGGGCGGGAAAATAAGCCTTGTCGCCGAGATGCCGGCCGCCGCGCACCATCGCCAGGTTGACGCAGGCGCGGCCGCCTTCCACCGCCACCGCCAGCACGTCGATGTCGCTGGCCTGTCCGCCGACTTCCTCCACGGCCTGCCGGCTGAGCACGGTGGACAGCGCGCCGATCTGGTCGCGCACCGCCGCGGCCTGCTCGAACTCCAGCCGCCCGGCATGCTCCTCCATCTTGGCCTGCAGGCCGTCGAGCACTTCGCTCTGGCGGCCTTGCAGGAAGCGCGCGGCATTGCCCACGTCGCGCGCGTAGTCCTCCTCGCTGATGGCCTTGACGCACGGCGCGGTGCAGCGGTGGATCTGGTGCAGCAGGCACGGCCGCGTGCGGTTGGCGAAAACGGTGTCCTCGCAGGTGCGCAACTGGAACACGCGCTGCAGGATCTGCATGCTCTCGCGCACCGCGTGCGCGCTCGGGAACGGCCCGAAGTACTGGTGCTTGCGGTCGGTCGAGCCGCGGTAGTAAGCCATGCGCGGGAAGCGGTGGCTGGTCAGCTTGAGGAATGGATAGGACTTGTCGTCGCGGAACAGGATGTTGTAGCGCGGCGCCAGGGCCTTGATCAGGTTGTTTTCCAGCAGCAGCGCCTCGGCCTCGGTGCGCACCACGGTGGTCTCGATGCGCACGATCTTGGCCACCATCATGGCGATGCGCGGCGACGGCAGGTTCTTGTTGAAGTAGCTCGAGACGCGCTTCTTCAGGTCGCGCGCCTTGCCCACGTAGAGCACGTTGCCCTGCGCGTCGAAGTAGCGGTAGACCCCCGGCAGGCCGGGCAACTGGGCGATCACCGCCTTGGGGTCGAACGGCGGCGCGGCCTCGGGGCCGGGCTCGGCGGGCGTGCCTGGGTTGTGGATTTCGGGTTCCGGCTGGGACATCGGGGAGGAATCGCGGGAGGGCATCGACCGTGTGGGCGCGGCCAGTCCGCGCCCGGCCGGCGGACGACGGCGGCGCGACAGGCTCTAAAATCGCAAGTTTAGAGCAAATCGTTGCCGACTCCCGCCACCATGCCCGTCCGTCCCGATCCCACCGGCCAAGCCAGCCAGGCCGGCCGCACCGTCCGCTCGTGGGACATCTTCTGCACCGTCATCGACAATTTCGGCGACATCGGCGTCTGCTGGCGGCTGGCGCGGCAGCTCGCGCAGGAGCACGGCCACGCCGTGCGGCTGTGGGTGGACGACCTGCACAGCTTCGCGCGGCTGGCGCCGGGGCTCGACGTCGACGCCGCGCGGCAGGTGCTGGCGGGCGTGGAGGTGCGCACCTGGCGGCGCCCCGGCCAGGGAGGCGATCAAAGAAGCGGCCACGAGAGCGGACAAGACAGCGAACAGGACGGCGCCGCGCGCTTCGCCGGCGTGGTGCCGCACGACGTGGTGGTCGAGTCGTTCGCCTGCGAGCTGCCGGCGCCCTTCCTCGCCGCGATGGCGGCGCGCGCGCCGCGGCCGGTCTGGATCAACCTCGAATACCTGAGCGCCGAGCCGTGGGTGCGGGAGCACCACCGCATGAGCTCGCCCCATCCGCGCCTGCCGCTGGTGAAGTACTTCTTCTTTCCGGGCTTCGAGTCCGGCACGGGCGGGCTGCTGCGCGAGTCCATGCTGGGCCTGCAGCGCGAGCACCTGCGCGAAAGCCCCGCGGCGCAGGCCGCGCTGTGGCACCGGCTGGGCGTGCGGCCCAGCGAGAGCGCGCTGAAGGCCAGCCTGTTCGCCTACCCCAACCCCGCCCTGCCCGCGCTGCTGGCGCAGTGGCGCGACGGCGCGGAGCCGGTGCAGTGCCTGGTCCCGGCCGGCCTCGCCGCGCAGCAGGCAAGTGCGTGGTTCGGCGCGCCGGATGCCGCGCCGGGCCGGGTCATGGCAGCCGGCAGCCTGACCATGCACGTGGTGCCGTTCGTGCGCCAGGAGCACTACGACGAACTCCTGTGGCTGTGCGACATCAACTTCGTGCGCGGCGAGGACTCGTTCGTGCGCGCGCAGTGGGCCGGGCGCCCGCTGGTCTGGCACATCTATCCGCAGGAAGAAGCCGCGCACCTGGTCAAGCTCGACGCCTTTCTCGACCTCTTCGTGAAGCGGCTGGAGCACACCGGCCAGGCGCCGGCGGCCGCCGCGCTGGTCGCGTTCTGGCATGCGTGGAACGAGCCCGGCAAGCCGCTCGACTGGGCGGCCCTGCGGGCACATCTGCCGGCGCTGCGCGACGCCACCGAGCGGTGGCAGCGCAGCCTGCAGCACCTCGGCGATCTGGCGGCAAATCTCGTGGCCTTCTGCGAAAATCAGGTAAAATAGTCGGTTGATTTGATGGCGACCGGGCCGGAAAACGGCGGTACCGCGGCAGGATCCCGCGCGGCATGCCCCAAGGCATGCGCGCCACGGCATCCTGCGGTACCCGGGCGTAACTGGATGGACCGCGTATGGATGGCCGGTGCCATGCGCCGGCAACGCGCCTTCGCCATACTTCGCCACACCGAATTCCGAGACATTCTTTTTCAGGAAAACAGTTCAGATGAAAACCGCACAAGAACTCCGCGTCGGCAACGTGTTCATGATCGGCACCGACCCGATGGTCGTGCAGAAGGCCGAGTACAACAAGTCGGGCCGCAACTCCGCCGTGGTCAAGATGAAGTACAAGAACCTGCTGACCGAAGCCCCGGGCGAATCGGTCTTCAAGGCCGACGACAAGTTCGAAGTCGTGATGCTGGATCGCAAGGAGTGCACCTACTCGTACTTCGCCGACCCGATGTACGTGTTCATGGACGCCGACTACAACCAGTACGAAGTCGAGCAGGACAGCATGGGCGACTCGCTGAACTACCTCGAAGACGGCATGAACGTCGAAGTGGTGTTCTACAACGACAAGGCCATCTCGGTGGAAATGCCCACCACGCTGGTGCGCGAGATCATCTACACCGAACCGGCCGTCAAGGGCGACACCTCGTCGGGCAAGGTGCTCAAGGGCGCCAAGATCAACACCGGCTTCGAGCTGCAAGTGCCGCTGTTCTGCAATATCGGCGACAAGATCGAAATCGATACCCGTACCGGCGAATACCGCAGCCGCGCGAACTGAGCGCAGTTGGCCCGCTGCCGCCCGCCACGGGTGGCGCGACGGAAAAAAGGGCAGCCTCGGCTGCCCTTTTCCTTTGCCTGCCGCCCGGCGGGCGCATCGTCACGCGATCAGGCCGTGCCCTTTCAGCTCGCGCAGCGCGCCGGCGTAGTCGGGGTCCTGCATCAGCTTGTTCCAGGGCAGCGGCTTGCGGCGGCCGAACAGCTTGCGGATGCGGCGCTGCGAGGCCTTTTCGGCGACGCCGGCATCGAGCTCGCTGAGCAACTGGTCGGCGCGCTCCGGGCTGTTGCAGATCAGCACCATGTCGCAGCCCGCGCCGAGCGCCGCGCGCGCGGCCTCGGTGACGGTGCCGGCCACGCTGGCGCCTTCCATGCTCAGGTCGTCGCTGAAGATCACGCCCTCGAAGCCGAGCTGGGTGCGCAGGATGTCCTGCAGCCAGAAGCGCGAGAAGCCGGCCGGGCTCGGGTCCACCTTCGGGTAGATCACGTGCGCCGGCATCACCGACGACAGCGCCATGCCCATCCATTCATAGGGCCGCGCGTCCTGAGCCAGGATCTCGTCGAGGCCGCGCTCGTCCACCGGCACCGCCACGTGCGAGTCGGCGGCGACGAAGCCGTGGCCGGGGAAATGCTTGCCGCAGTTCGCCATGCCGGCCAGCAGCAAGCCGTGGGTCAGGTGGTTGGCCAGCATGGTCACGACGCGCGGGTCGGCATGGAAGGCGCGGTCGCCGATCACCGCGCTGCGGCCGTAGTCGAGGTCCAGCACCGGCGTGAAGCTCAGGTCGATGTCGCAGGCGCGCAGCTCGGCCGCGAGCACGTAGCCGCACTGCATGGCCGCCTTGGTCGCGGCCAGCACGTCGCGGTCCCACAGCTCGCCCAGGCGCGCCATCGCCGGCAGGTGGGTGAAGCCGTCGGTCCTGGCGCGCTGCACGCGGCCGCCTTCATGATCGATGCAGATCAGCACGTCCTCGCGCACCGCGCGGATGTCCTGCGTGAGCGTCTGCAGCTGCACGCGCGACTCGAAGTTGCGCGCGAACAGGATCACGCCGCCGGTCAGCGGATGGGAGATGCGCCGGATGTCCTCCGCGTCGAGCTGCTTGCCTTTGACGTCGAGCACCACGGGACCCGGGCGCTTGCCGGAAATCTTGTTGATCATTTGGGTTCTTCACTAGGCTGGGAAGCGAGCGGCGCGCCGCCGCGGGGAGCGGCGCCGCCAAGCTCGGCGATCGCGAAGGCGACCGCGTAATCGTGTTCGTCGCTGACCGTGACCCGCACCGTGACGCCGCGCTGGCGCAGCCACGCATCGAGCTCGCCGTGGCAGAGCGCATAGGGCTCGCCCGAAGGCAGGTTCAGCAGCTCCATCGCGCGCCACGTCATCGGCCAGCGCATGCCCAGCCCGATGGCCTTGGAGAAGGCTTCCTTGGCGGCGAAGCGCGTGGACAGGAAGGCCAGCCCGCGCTTCTCGGAGCGCGCGCGGCGCGCGTGGTACTTCAGCAGTTCCTGCGGCCCGAGCACCTTCTCGGCGAAGCGCCCGCGCGTGCGCTCCATCACGCCTTGCACGCGCTCGATCTGGATGATGTCGGTGCCGATGCCGTAGATCACGCTGCGGCGTCCGGGCGCGGATAGGTGGTGCCCAGACGCGCGGCCACCATGATGGCCTTCATCTCGCGCACCGCGTTCTGCCAGCCGGCGAAGACCGCGTGCGCGACGATGGCGTGGCCGATGTTGAGTTCCTTGATGCCGGGCAGCGCGGCGATGGGCTGCACGTTGGTGTAGTGCAGGCCGTGCCCGGCGTTGACCACCAGCCCGAGCCGCACGCCGGCGTCGACGCCGTCGGCGACGCGCCGGAATTCCGTGGCCTGCTCGGCCGGCGTGTGCGCGTCGGCATAGCGGCCCGTGTGCAGCTCGATCACGGGCGCGCCGCAGGCGGCGGCGGCCTCGATCTGCTCGGCCTGCGCATCGATGAACAGCGACACGCGGATGCCGGCATCGGCCAGTTGGCGGCAGGCGGCCTTGACCTGCTCGAAGCGCCCGGCCACGTCCAGCCCGCCTTCGGTGGTGACTTCCTCGCGGCGCTCGGGCACCAGGCAGACGTCCTGCGGGCGGATCGCGCAGGCGATGTCGAGCATCTCCTGGGTGAGCGCGCATTCCAGGTTCATGCGCGTGGCCAGCAGCGGGCGCAGCGCGTGCACGTCGGCGTCGCGGATGTGGCGGCGGTCTTCGCGCAGGTGCAGCGTGATCAGGTCGGCGCCGGCCTGCTCGGCCTGCAGCGCGGCCTGGATGGGATCGGGGTAGACCGTGCCGCGCGCGTTGCGCAGCGTGGCCACGTGGTCGATGTTGACGCCAAGGTCGATGACGCCGGGATGCGCGTGGAAAATCATGCGGGCAGGCTCAGAGATAGTGCAGGTCGATCAGGATCTGGCGCGTCTTCAGCGGCGCGCCTTGCAGATAATAATGCAGCAGGAAGCGCATCAGCGCACGGCTTTGCGTCACGGTCTGGGGCCGGCGGTAGTCGTCCTGCGACATGTCGAGCAGGGTCTGCCCGGACACCACCGGCCACGAGGACGGATCGCTCGGCTGCGCGCGGCGCACGCCGCGCTCCGGCTGGTACACGTAGTCGTGCTCCGGCTCCACCGCCTCGCCCGAGTTCGCGCATTCGTCGAAGGCCACGGCGAAGCCGGTTTCCTGCAGCAGCACGCGCTCGAAGCTGCGCAGCACCAGGCCGGCCTGCTCGCCGTGCGCGAGCCGCGCCAGCGTTTCCATGTACTGGCGGAACAGCGCCACGTGGGCGTCCTCGCGCGGGCAGAAGCGCAGCAGCAGCTCGTTGAGGTAGAAGCCCGACAGCAGCGCGTCGCTGGCCAGCGGCAGCAGGCCGCCGACCCATTCCGCGCGCGTGAGCGTCTTGACCTCGCCGCGCCCGCTCCACGACAGCGAGATCGGCTGGAAGTGCTGCAGCACCGGGCGCAGCGCGGAATGCGGCCGCTTGGCGCCCTTGGCGACCATCGCCACGCGGCCGTGGTCGCGCGTGAACACGTCGAGGATCAGGCTGGTCTCGCGGTAGGGCCAGGCATGCAGCACGAAGCCGGGCTGGTTGGCCACGCGCAGCTCGGTGCGCGCCGGCGCGATGCGCAGCGCGCGGTCCATCATGGCGCGCTGCTCGGCCACCTCCATGCCGGGCACGGCGTGGCTGTCCAGCAGTTCGGCGGCTTCTTCCGCCACCGGGTCGATGCGGCGGGCCTTCAGTGCCGGCCCGCCCGCTCTGTCATTCATAGCCGTAGGCGCGCAGTCCGGCTTCGTTGTCGGCCCAGCCGCTCTTGACCTTGATGAACATCTCCAGGTAGACCTTGCCGTCGAACAGCTTTTCCATGTCGATGCGGGCTTCGGTGGAGATGGTCTTGAGCTTGGCGCCCTTGTTGCCGATGATCATGGCCTTGTGGCCTTCGCGCTCGACCAGGATGGTGGCGAAGATGCGCCGCAGCCGGCCTTCGGTCTCGAACTTCTCGATGATGACCGTGCTGGTGTAGGGCAGCTCGTCGCCGGTCCAGCGGAACACCTTCTCGCGGATGATCTCCGAGGCAAGGAAGCGCTCGCTGCGGTCGGTCATGGAATCGGCGTCGTACATCGGCTCGCCTTCCGGCAGGTAGGGCCGGATGATGCCGAGCAGGCGCGCGATGTGGTCATGGGTCTTGGCCGACATCGGCACCACTTCCGCGAACTGGAACTGGTGGCCCATCTTTTCCAGGAACGGCATCATCACCTCGGCGCGGTCCGCGCCGAGGCGGTCGAGCTTGTTGGTGACCAGCAGCACCGGCACCTTCTTCGGCAGCAGCGCCAGCACCTTCTCGTCGTCGGGGCCGTACTGGCCGGCCTCGACCACGAACAGCACCAGGTCCACGCTCGACAGCGTGGACGTGACGGCGCGGTTGAGCGAACGGTTAAGCGCGCTGGCGTGGCGCGTCTGGAAGCCCGGGGTGTCGACGAACACGTACTGCGCGTCGTCGGTGGTCTGGATGCCGACGATGCGGTGGCGCGTGGTCTGCGCCTTGCGCGAGGTGATGCTGATCTTCTGGCCGACCAGCGCATTCATCAGCGTGGACTTGCCGACGTTGGGACGCCCGACGATGGCCACGGTGCCGCAGCGGAACGCCGCGAAAGGGGTACCCGCGGCATCTTGCCGCGGATCGAGTGATTCGGTCATTCCTTCAACCTGAGAGACAACTGGGGATCGGGCGGCACCGGCTGCTTGCGGGTCTTGCCGGTACGCTCGGCCCGGCTGCGCTTGAGCAACTGGGGCACGAGCTTCTGCACCTCGTCGAGAGCCAGCTTGGCGGCGGCCTGCTCGGCGGCGCGACGCGACGCGCCGGTGCCGAACACCCGCACTTCCAGTTTAGGCACGGTGCACTCGACTTCAAACTGCTGGTTGTGCGCCGCGCCGTGGGTGGCGATCACGTTGTATTGCGGCAGCGCTATCTTGTGGCCTTGCAGGTACTCCTGCAGCAGCGTCTTGGCATCCTTGCCCAGCGTGCGCGGATCGACCTGCTCGAGGATGGGGATGTACAGCTTGCGGATCAGGGTGCGCGCGCCCTCGAAGCCGGCGTCGAGGAACACCGCGCCAACGATGGCCTCGAGCGCGTCGGCCAGGATCGAGGGGCGGCGAAAGCCGCCGCTCTTGAGCTCGCCCTCGCCCAGGCGCAGGGCCTCGGACAACTGCAGCATCTGCGCGATCTCGTACAGCGCCTGCTGCTTGACGAGGTTGGCGCGCACGCGGGACAGGTCGCCTTCGTCGAGCTTGCTGAACATGCCGTACAGCATGTCGGCCACGGCGCAGTTGAGCACCGAATCGCCAAGGAATTCCAGGCGTTCGTTATGCAAGGCACTGTGGCTGCGGTGCGTCAGCGCCTGCTGCAGCAGTTCTGGCTTGCTGAAGCGGTAGCCGAGGCGTTGCTGCAAGGCGTCGAGGTTCATGTCAGTACTGCGTTCCCGAGTAGGTAATCAAAAGGCTCAGCGGGCCGTATAGCGGCACCTCGTTGCGGTAGGAGAATCCCACCGAGCGGATGGTGCCGTTGTCATCCTCGTGGATATCCAGATCGTCGCTGCGCACGGCCGTGATGCGGTCGATCTGCGCCTGCTTGTTGAAATAGTCGGCCACTTCGCGCCGGTTGCTCGCCTGCTGCTTGGCGTAGCTGACCGCGCGCTTGACCGAAAAATATTCCAGCAGGCTCGGTATCGCCCGGATCGCGGGAATGACCACGCCCACCACCACCAGGATGACCACCAGCAGGCTGCCCAGCGAAAATCCGCGCTGCCCGCTGTGCCTCGCCAGGCGCTGCCGCCGTCCCCCGACGGCACCGCCAATTCGTTCCGATTGACCCATAATGCGCTTTCCCTCGCTTGACCGGAGTGGTTATTCGCGCCGCGGGGATGCTACTTGAACGATCCCACGCGTCCGATATTGCCGAGGTTCATCCAGATCAGGAACGCCTTGCCGACGATGTTCTGATCGGGGACGAAACCCCAGTAACGTGAATCCAGGCTGTTGTCGCGGTTGTCGCCCATCACGAAATAGTGACCTGGCGGCACCTTGCAGATCAGCCCTTGCTGATTGTAAGTGCAGTTCTCGTGGAACGGAAAATCCGGGTCGGCGCCGGCGATGAAGGCCGGCCGGTCGGCGTCGTTGAGGATGCCGTGGACCGGGCCGGCCGGCAGCGTCTCGTCGAAATGCTTGGAGTACGACAGGCGCTCCTCGTCGAGGTAGTCGGGCAGCGGCGCGTATTGCGCCGGCTTGCCGTTGATGGTCAGGCGCTTGTCCTGGTAGCTCACCACGTCGCCCGGCACGCCGATCACGCGCTTGATGTAGTCGAGCGACTGGTCCTTCGGGTAGCGGAACACCATCACGTCGCCGCGCTGCGGCTCGCCCACCGGGATGATCTTCTGGTTCACCACCGGCAGGCGGATGCCGTAGTCGAACTTGTTGACCAGGATGAAATCGCCGATCAGCAGCGTCGGGATCATCGAGCCGGACGGGATCTTGAACGGCTCGACCACGAACGAGCGCAGCACGAACACCGCCAGGATCACCGGGAAGAAGCTCGCCGAGTATTCCAGCCACCAGGGCTGGCGCAGCTTTTCCTCGGCCAGGCGGCTGCGCGAGGTGTCGATCTCGCCGGTGCCGTAGCGGCCCTGGAGGTCGGCCCTGCGCGCATCGAACTCGGCGAGCGCGGCCTGCGCGGACAAGCGCCGCTGCTTTTCGAACACCAGCTTGTCGGCCACCCAGGCAATGCCCGTGATGACCACCAGCACAAAAAGGATCAGTGCAAAATTCATGACGGCTAGATCGTGGTGATGTTTTGTTAGAGTCCGCTTCGCCCGCGGCCAGGCGCAAGCCCGGCCCGGTTGCCTTGTTGCCTTGCTACCCTGCCCGCCTTACTTGTCGCTCACCTGCAGGATCGCCAGGAAGGCTTCCTGCGGAATTTCCACCGTGCCCACCTGCTTCATGCGCTTCTTGCCCGCCTTCTGCTTCTCGAGCAGCTTCTTCTTGCGCGAGATGTCGCCGCCGTAGCACTTGGCCAGCACGTTCTTGCGCAGCGCCTTGACGTTCTCGCGCGCGATGATGTTCGCGCCGATGGTGGCCTGGATGGCCACGTCGTACATCTGGCGCGGGATGATCTCGCGCATCTTGGACACCACCTCGCGGCCGCGGTACTGCGAGTTGCTCCGGTGCACGATCACCGACAGCGCGTCGACCTTGTCGCCGTTGATCAGGATGTCGACCTTGACCACGTCGGCGGCGCGGTACTCCTTGAACTCGTAGTCCATCGAGGCGTAGCCGCGCGACACCGACTTGAGCCGGTCGAAGAAGTCCATGACGATTTCCGCCATCGGGATCTCGTACGTGAGCTGCACCTGCTTGCCGTGGT
>Ga0255336_101069_pt1 | contig 25112 bp, 20 predicted proteins | sample MeOH1_35cm_T3_17_FD_189102 | JGI IMG/M metagenome (GOLD analysis project Ga0255336, IMG submission 189102) | Sandy soil microbial communities from University of British Columbia, Vancouver, Canada - MeOH1_35cm_T3_179 | ecosystem: Engineered > Artificial ecosystem > Sand microcosm > Unclassified ...
ATCGGAGACCTTGTGCATCGCAGGACACTTTATCCACAGTTTGTGTTGACAGACCTGTTGATAACATCCGGAGATACTCGCTAAGTCCTTGGCCGCGCACCAGATTCTTCCACCGACGCGTTTAACGACGCCCTCTGCTCAAACCAGGACCAGCGCAGCGCCCCACTCATTGCCGCAGGCCGACACCGGCTCGCATCAATAAACACTCGCCTCGCCCGCCGGCCGATTCTTGAAGCGCTTGTGCACCCAATAATATTGATCAGGAATCCGACTAACCTGCGTCTCGAGAAACGCGGTGAGGCGCCGCGCGTCGACCGCGACGTCGTCGGACGGAAAATCGCTCAGCGCTTCGAAGATTTTCAGCTTGTAGCCGCGATAGTTCGGCAGCACTTCCGTCACGAACGGCACCACCCGCGCATTCGCCGCACGCGCCATCCGCGAGACGGAGGTCAGCGTGCAGGCCGGCACGCCGAAGAACGGCACAAACACCGAATCGCGCAAGCCGAAATCCATATCGGCCGCCAGCATCACGGGCTTGCCTTCGCGCAGCGTGCGCAACGCCCGCCGCACGCTGTCGCTGCGCGGAATCATCTCCGTGCCGAAGCGGCCGCGCTGGCGCTTCGCCATCGCGTCGAACAGGAGGTTCGACATCGGCGTATAGAGCGAGGCGACCGGATGCCGCGTCGAATACATCATGCAGCCCGCCTCGATGCCGACGAAATGGAAGCCGACGAAAATCGTCGGCTTCCCCGTCATATCTGAGAGATCGATCGCGCTCTCCACCTCGACCAGGCGCGCGAGCGCGCGCGCATTGCCGAACCACTGCGGCCCGCGCTCGACATAACTGCGGATGACGTGACAAAAGTGCGCCCGCGCCAGACGCTCGCGCGCCTCGTCGCTCATTTCCGGGAAGCACAGCTTCAGATTGGTATGCACGACACGTCGGCGCGTGCTCGGAATGCGGTACAGCAAGGCGCCGATGCCCGTCCCGATTCGTGCGACCACGCTGTACGGCAAAAAGGCAAACGCGCGCAGCAGACCTGTCGTCAGACAGATCAGGATTCGATTTTTCAAAGGCGGAGCCCGGTGGATGCTGGATGGCAAACACGCCGGCCGCTGCAATCTCAGCCTTGCCAGCGGACGAAGTGACAGGCGCGCGCGTCATACCGGGTCTCGCGCGGCGCGGAATTCGAGAATGGACGTCCCGCTTGCGGCGAAACGCAGTGGTGCCGGAGGCCGAACCCGTTCAGGGATCAGGCGTCCATCAGGCGTCCTTTAGGACCCTTGATAAATGCACCGCCGACGTGATTAAAACACACCGCGTATGCCGCGCACACAATCCGCCGGGTGGGCCACCCGACAAGCGCCGTGAAAGCCGCGCCAGGCGGCGATTCCTGCTGTTTCAGAAATTGTTTCAGAAACTGGCATGCGCGGCGCCCGCCAGTTTCATGCGGCCCGCACGCGCCTGCTGCACCCTGAAGCACGTCCCCTTGCGGGACGTCAGGGCTTGTTCGACTCGAACAGATCCATGATCTGCTTCTTCTCGTTCGACGAGACGCTCGGCGGCGGCACCGCCGGCGGCGTCATGCCAGCGGGTCCTACGCCGCCGACCGCATCGCTCGCGCCCGCGGTGGGATTCGCCGAATCCAGACCGATGCTGGCCACGAAGCCGTTGCCCGGCGTCATGTCCGTATAGAACAGCTCACCGTCGACGGCTGTCACGCCGTCCGGCTGCGCCGGTTCGCTTTGCGGCACCCCGCGCAACGCACGCTGCATGTATTCCACCCAGATCGGCAATGCCAGCTGCGCGCCGAATTCGCGGCTGCCGAGGCTCTTCGGCTGGTCATAACCCATCCACGCCACCGCCACGAGCGACTGCTGATAACCGGCAAACCAGCCGTCCTTCGCGTCGTTGGTGGTACCCGTCTTGCCCTGCAGGTCCGAACGATGCAGCGCATTGGTGCCCGCGCCCGTGCCGGCGGTCGCCACCGAATGCAGCAGGCTGTTCATGATGTACGCGTTGCGCGGTTCGAGCGTGCGCGGTGCATCGCGTCCGGCCGTGAGCGGCTGCGCTTTGGAGAGCGGCTCGCCGCGCGCGTCCGTCACCTCGTTGATCAGATACGGATTGATCCGGAAGCCGCCGTTCGCGAACACCGAATACGCGCCCGCCGACTGCAGCGGCGTGACGAGGCCCGCGCCCAGTGCCATCGGCAGATAGGGCGGAGTCTTGTCGGCATCGAAGCCGAAACGCTGCGTGACGAAGTCCTGCGCGTATTTGGTGCCGATGAACGACAGAATACGGATCGACACCAGGTTCTTCGACTTCTGCAACGCGAGACGCATCGGCATCGGACCGTCCGGCTGGTCGTCGTCCTTCGGCTCCCACGCGTCGCCACCCGGCGTGCTCGACGGGAAATACAGCGGCGCGTCGTTGATGATCGTGGCCGGTCCGAGACCCTTGTCGAGCGCTGCCGAGTAGATAAACGGTTTGAAGCTCGAACCCGGCTGGCGCCACGCCTGCGTGACGTGGTTGAACTTGTTCTTGTTGAAGTCGAAACCGCCCACCAGTGCGCGAATCGCGCCGTCCTGCGGCGTGAGCGATACCAGCGCGCCTTCCACCTGCGGCAGTTGCGTGATCTGCCAGTTGCCCTTGTCGTCGGCAACCAGACGCACGATCGAGCCTGGCCTGATCTCCGTGGCCGTCGCTGCGCGCGCGCTCAGCGCGCCCGCCACGAAGCGCAGACCGTCGCCGCTGATCGCCACCTGCGTGCCGTCCACCAGTTGCGCCTTGACCTGCTTCGGACTTGCGTCCGTCACCACGGCGGCGATGATCTCGCCGTTGTCGGGGTGATCGGTGAGCGCGTCGTCGATCGTCTGATCGCGGTCGTCGCCCGGCGCGGGCAGTTGCACGAAACCCTCCGGCCCGCGATACCCATGCCGCCGCTCGTAGTCCATCACGCCCTTGCGCACGGCGCGATAGGCGGCGTCCTGGTCGGCGGAGTCGATCGTGGTGGTGACGTTCAGGCCGCGCGTATAGGTTTCGTCCTTGTACTGCGCATACATCATCTGCCGGACCATTTCGGCAATGTACTCGGCATGCACGCTGTATTCGTTGCCCGGATTCTTGGTGTGGATCTCTTCCTTCACCGCCTGGTCGTATTGCTCCTGGCTGATGTATCTGAGTTCGAGCATGCGCCGCAGAATGTACTCCTGACGGATCTTCGCTCGCTTCGGATTGACCACCGGGTTATACGCGGAGGGCGCCTTCGGCAAGCCCGCCAGCATCGCCGATTCCGCCAGCGTGATGTCCTTCAGATCCTTGCCGAAGTACACGCGCGCGGCCGCGGCGAAACCGTAGGCGCGCTCACCCAGATAAATCTGGTTCATGTACAGCTCAAGAATCTGATCCTTGGTGAGCGCGCGCTCGATCTTGTACGCGAGCAGCATTTCGTAGATCTTGCGCGTGTAGGTCTTCTCACTCGACAGGAAGAAGTTGCGCGCCACCTGCATGGTGATCGTGCTCGCGCCCTGCGAGGCGCCGCCGTGCGAGAGGTCGGAAACACCCGCCCGCAGAATACCGATGAAGTCGACGCCGCCGTGCTCGTAGAAGCGATAGTCTTCGATCGCGAGCACCGCTTTCTTCATCTGATCGGGAATGTCCTGGAAGCGCACGAGACTGCGCCGCTCTTCGCCGAATTCGCCGATCAGCACATGGTCCGCGGTATAGACACGCAGCGGCACCTTCGGGCGATAGTCGGTCAGCGCGTCAAGCGACGGCAGTTGCGGCCCCATCACCACCAGCGCATAGCCGATGATCAGCGCGCCCACCACCGCGACGGTCGCGATCAGGCCGGCGAACCAGATGGCAATGGTCGCGCCGATGGAACGGCGGCCGGCCCCGGCGTCGCGCGAAGCTGCATTGCGTCCTGGCGTGCGTTGGTAGGAATCCCGGTCTTCACCAGACGGAGAATTGGATGAATGCGGTCGTTTGATGATTGGCATGACTGGAATAGTGGGCGCATAACCGAACGCCTTTCTGCACGCGCTCCTGGCGCGCACATGGATCGTGATCGAGCATCGTAGCCTGAGGCGCGAACCACCGCACGGGCCTCTGCCCCCGGCCGGCCGCACGGCACGCCCGGGACCATGTCCGGCGCAACGTAACAGCGCATTTTAAAAGAAATCGAGCGCGGTCCAAGTCAGTTTTTTTGTAAGAATTCCCTTCGCGCGAAAGGAGTCTGTAGTTCCGGGCGGCCAAATGAGCGCTTTCGCGCCCGACGGGAGTTATTCACAGAAAATGTTGAAAGGCCTGTGGACAAGCCACCGGCAACCGCTACAAGCCGTTGATGTCACGGGATTTTCATGTCGCGCCCGTTCCGCATCGGCGCAACTCGTCTTATGATGGACTCGGCGCGCGCCAACACCTGCGCGCGCCGCGGCGTCCGCCAAATGCCCGCTTTGAACCGCCCATGCCAACAAGTATGCGAGCCGACCATGAATAAGCCCAGCGAACGCATCGTTGTATTCGTCACGACCGCGCAGAAACGCGCGATCACCGCCACCGCCGAGAATCTGGGCATTAGCGTCAGCGAACTGATGCGGCGCGCGGTGCTGAGCTTCGGCGCGACCAGCGAACAGGTGAAAGCGGCGAGCATCGTCGACCGCTTGCGCGCGCCGCGCGCGCCGGACGCGCTCGACGCCGCGCTGCAACGGGTCGCACGCGGCACACGGCACGCGCGCGCCGCGCTGCCGCCGGCGTCGCAAACGCACGGCGACGGCGCAACGGGCGGGGTCATGGATAGCGCTGCGGATGCGGCTGCGTCCACGCCGGCTGCGGCCGGGTTGCCGCGCGCGCCCGCGAAAGGCCAGCCCGCGCCGTTGCTGCCGGCGGGTGTCGCTGCCGCCCTCGCAGCCGAAATCGACGAGGAAGCCGCGGCAACAGCGGAAGCGGTCGCGCGCGTGGCGGCGGCCAAAGCGGCTTCCGCGGAAGGATCCACGCCTCAGCAGAGCGATACGGAAGCGCAATTGCGCAGCGTGCTCAAACGCCCACGCCTCGACAGCGCGAGCGAGGACGACGATCCACTCGGCGACCCGAGCACGAAGGGCGGCCGCTTCGCTTGACGAACAGCTGCGCGGCCTGTCGCGCGGCGTGAATCGGCACGTTAGCGTTGCATATCGTTACACGAGCGCTCACGCAAACCTCACGCAAACGTGCGAGCTTTCGGCATTGCACGCGCGCAAAGTCGGCGAATCTGTCATCGCTCCCTTTAAGGCGGTTTTAAGAGAGCACGTGGTGTAATATCCGCGAGCGTCAGAATGACGCGCCGCGCGATTTAACCTTTGAGCTGCCTGCCGCTCGATATCCGAATCGAACAATTTACGCCGCCGCTATTGCAATCAGTGCGTGCGCCCCGACCTCCGGTCCGAACGTTGCGCAGCTTCGCGCGCAGCGGCGTAAAGTAGCAGTTGAATGCAGTTAGGCGCGCGGGATCATTCAGCGCCGTTTACATTCTTTGGAGGTTTTCATGTCGCTTTTTGACAGCATTTCGCGCACGCTCAAAGGTCTCCTGAACGACGCAGCCGATTCCGTGCAGGATCCGTCGCGCGACTCGCGCCAGATCGTGCGCGAACTCGACGAGAGCATCGCCAAAGCCGAGAACTCGCTGATCGAGATTCAGGCACAAGTGGCCACGCAGCAAAGCAAGCGCGATGTTGCCGCGGACAAGGCGAAGAAGTACGAAGACGGCGCCAAACGCGCGCTGCAATCCGGCGACGAAGCGCTCGCGCGCGAAGCCCTCGGCGCTCAAGCCACGGCCGAAGCCGAACGCGACGCGCTGGCGAAGGAACTGACCACGCTGGAGCCGTCGGTGGCGCAGTTGAAGAGCCAGATCGAAGACATGCGCACGCGCCGCAACGACCTGAACGCACGCTCGAACATTCTGCAGGCCAAGCAGCAGATCGCGCAGGCGAAAGATGTGGCGGCCACCGCGTTGGGCGGCATCGGCGGCAAGAACCTGTCCGAAGATTTCCAGAAGCTGGAAGACAAGGTTGCGCTCTCGAATGCCCGTTCGGACGCCCGCCTGAATTCGGCCGACGTGAAGAGCGGCAAGGCGCTCGACGACAAGCTCGCGGATCTGAACCGCGGCCCCTCGGTCGAAGATCGTCTCGAAGCGTTGAAGAAGCAGATCAACACGCCGACCCAGTAATTGCGTCAGCAGCAGTACATACCGGCGCCTTCGTGTGAGTCGCCGGAATCGACTGAAGGAGACGGGCGCATCGCGCCCGGTCCGTAAATGAAAAAATTTCTTGCAACCGCGTTTGCCTCACTGCTGTTCGTGTCGGCTGCGGCGTTCGCCGTGCCTACCGTGCAGCAGATCGAATCGGCCATGTCGCAGGGCAACTGGCAACAGGCCGACGCCGGCCTGAGCGAAGTGCTGCAGGCGCATCCGAACAATGCGCACGCGCATTATCTGTACGCCCAGGTGCTCGACCGCGAAGGCCGTTCTGCCGACGCGCTCGCCCAGGTGCAGCAGGCCAAGACACTCGACCCGCAAATCCGGTTCACCGACCCGACCCGTTTCGCGCAGACTGAAGCGCGCATCCGTAAGGACGCGGAACGTGCCGGCGCAGCGGGTGGCAACACCACCAGCCACGCGGCCAACCCGTTCGTGCAGCAAACCTCGCCGGCAGTGCAGCAGCAGTCGGCCATGATGTCGCAAGCGCCGCAACGGCATGGTCCGGGCATGGGCATGTGGATCGGCATCCTTGTCCTGATCGGGGTGATCGCGCTCGTGCTGCGCTGGACCTTGCGCCGCGCCCGCACGCAAGGCGATACGCGCGCCGACGACGATCGTCGCGTGCAGCTCAAGCGCGCCACCGACATGCTCAACACCGTGCGTTCGCTCAAGCTCGACGTGAAGCTCTCCACCGTGCCAGGCCATGAGGCGCTGGAGAAGGAAGTCGAAGCGACCGAAGACCAGTTGCGCGGCCTCGTCGAAAGCCTGTCGAACAGCAAGAGCCCGGTGCCGCCCTATCAGCTCGACGAACTCGAGCAGCGGCTCGGCAGCCTGCGCGCGCGGGTGGACGGCAAGCCCGATCCGTATGCCGCACCGGCCGCCGGCACGCAACAATCGCCGTATGCACAGGAAGCCGAACGTTTCGGCAATCCGCCGCAAGCGCCCTATCCGCAGCAAGGACCGTATCAGCAACAGCCGCAGGTTATCGTGCAGCAAGGCGGCGGTGGCTTCGGCGGCGGCATGGGGGGTCTGCTGACCGGCGTGCTGCTCGGCGAAGCGCTGAATTCCGGGCGTGAACGTGTGGTGGAACGCGACGTGGTCGTCGACGACGAAGCGCGCCGCCGCGGCAACGACGGCAGCAATGGCGGCGGCCTCGATTTCGGCCAGGGGTCGAACGACTGGAGCGACAACAGCGGCGGCGGCGTCGATATGGGCAGCAACGACGACTCCGGCGGCTGGAACGATACCTGATCTTGATCAGCGGCTGAAATCCGTCCCATTCAGCCAAGCATCTGCAAGCGAAAGAAACAGGCTCCGTCACACGGAGCCTGTTTCTTTATGGCGCTTCGTTTCAGGCTTCAGGCACGCATCGATAGAAGCACCCTGCCCGTCTCATGCTGCACCTGCAACACCGCACCCGCGAACAGCCTGACAATGAAACGCTCCGCATACGCGATCAGCGCATCGCGACGCACTTCGTCTGCATCGATATATTCAGCCGATAGATGGAACAGTTGCAGCACGATCTGCGTGCAGACTTCGTCGACGGTTTCGCGCGAGAGCGCCGGCATCAATTCCAGTTCAACCACGTCGTCGGCCATTTCCGCCGACACCTCGTGCAGGTTGGCGCGCACGGCTCCCCGCAACGCCCGCGATGTGCCGTGATATTCGGCCAGCGCGCTCAGAAACGCCTCGCGGTTCTCCAGCGTGAATGCAAAGAACGCGACACAGGCACGACGCGGCACGCTATGCGGCCCGTCGTCGTGCGCGGCGAGCCAGCGCTCCCGCCGCAGCATCGGCCGCAAACGGCGGCTCACCGACTCGACGGCTTCGCACGCCAGATCGTCGAGCGTGTCGAAGTGGCGATAGAAGGTATTGGGATTGAGCCCGGCCTCGCGAGCCAGTTCGCGCAAACCCAGGCTCGTAAAACTGCGGCCGCCCGCGGTCAGGCGCAACGCGGCCTCGATCAGCTTACGCTTGCCGGCCGGCAATTCCTGGTCGCCGGCAATGCCATGCTCGGCGGCGGTTGCCGCTTCGGGGACGGGTGTCATGTGGTTTCAATCGATGTGCGCCACGCGCGTTTAATAGCAGTACTCTAAACGATCTTGACGTCAGGTGCACAGTTGTCTACCCTGCGCGTTATGCTGCAGTAGACACATGTAGACACCTGAATTCGCCTATGCCGGAGACCGCCGTGACGCCTGCCTCATCTGCTCCACCTGCTGCGCCACGCATCGCGATTGTCGGAAGCGGCTTTGCCGGCATCGGCATGGCGATCCGTTTGCAGCGAATGGGCATCACGTCGTTCACGATCTACGAGGCGGCCGGCGATATCGGCGGCACGTGGCGCGACAACACCTATCCCGGTGCGGCCTGCGACGTGCCCTCGCATCTCTATTCGTTTTCGTTCGAGCCGAATCCGGCCTGGTCGCGCGCGTTCGGCGGCCAGGCGGAGATCTTCGCGTATCTGAAGCATTGCGCCCGCAAATATGGCGTGGAGCGCTACGTGCGTTGCAACGCGCGTGTGGCCGCGGCGCGTTTCGACGAAGCGCGCCAGCTCTGGCGCGTCGAGCTCGATGTGAACGGTGTGCGCGAAAGCATCGAGGCCGACGTGGTGATTGCCGCGAGCGGTCCCCTGTCGCGCCCGGCCATGCCGCGGATCGCGGGGCTCGACCGCTTCGAAGGCAGGCTGTTTCATTCGGCGCGCTGGGATCACGCGTATCCACTCGACGGCAAACGCGTCGCGGTGATCGGCACCGGCGCGAGCGCGATCCAGTTCGTGCCGCAAATCCAGCCGCGCGTCGCGCAACTCGATCTGTTCCAGCGCACCGCGCCGTGGGTAATGCCCAAGCCCGACAAGCCTGTCGGTGCGCGCGCCCAGTGGCTGTTCCGGCATCTGCCGTTCACGCAGCGCTTTGTGCGCAGCGCGATCTACTGGCAACTCGAATCGCGCGCCATCGCCTTCGTGGTCAATCCGAAACTGATGAAGATGCCGATGAAGTTCGGCCTGAGCTACCTCGAACGGCGCGTCAAGGATCCTGCACTGCGCGCCAAGCTCACGCCGACCTACCGGCTCGGCTGCAAACGCGTACTGCTTTCGAGCGACTACTATCCCGCGCTCAGCCAGCCGAACGTAGACGTGGTGACGAGCGGCATTCGCGAGATCGTTGCCGACGGCATCGTGACTGAAGATGGCGCGCATCATCGCGCCGACGCGATCATTTGCGGCACAGGCTTTCAGGTCAACGACGTCGGCGCGCCGTTCGACGTGACCGGCCTCGACGGCGCGGATCTCGGCACCATGTGGCTGCGCGACGGGCCGGAAGCCTACCTCGGTGTCAGCATTGCGAACTTCCCGAACTTCTTCATGATCGTCGGCCCGAATACCGGGCTCGGCCACAACTCGATGATCTACATGATCGAGTCGCAGGTGCAGTACATCGCCGATTGCCTGCGGGTACTGCGCCGCCGCAAAGCACGCACCATGAATTTGCGAGCCGACGTGCAGCGTGATTTCAATGCGCGTTTGCAGAAGGAAATGCAGCGCTCCGTGTGGGTAAGCGGATGTCATAGCTGGTACCAGACCCGTAGCGGCAAGGTCACTGCGCTGTGGCCCGGGTTCACCTTCAGCTTTCGCAAACGCACACGGCGTGTGCGTCCGCACGACTATCGCTTCGCGCCCTGACGACATGAGCGGCGGCGAATGAACTGGGAGAAAGACGCCGCCGATGCAATCCGATTCGAAGCCAATCGAACTAAAAGGGAGACAACACTCATGGCAAGCATCGACTCCACCAAGCCCGCCTCGACCATCCCGCTGCCGCCGCGTTCGCTCGCCGCGCGCCTCGGCATCACCAGCGTGCCGCGCGACGAATTGCGGCAGCGTTATACGCAAAGCGGCTCCAGGTTCGTGAAGATCATGGGCGCCGACGTGCACTATGTCGACGAAGGCAGCGGCGACATCATCGTGATGATCCACGGCTTCGCCTCTTCGCTGCATACGTGGAATCGTGTCGCCGATGAACTCAAGCGCGAGCACCGCGTGATCCGCCTCGATCTGCCGCCGTTCGGCGTGACAGGACCGCTACGCTCCAGCAGCGGCGCAATCGAAACAATGGATCTGCCGACCTATCGGCGTTTCATCGACACGTTCATGCAGGCGCTCGGCATCTCGCGCGCAACCTTGATCGGCAACTCGCTCGGCGGGCTGATTTCGTGGGACTACGCGGCGCGCCATCGCGACGCCGTTGAGCGGCTCGTGCTAATCGACTCGGCCGGCTTTCCGATAAAGCTGCCGATTTACATCGGTCTGTTCAATAGTGCGCTGGTGCGGGTGAGTTCGCCCTGGTGGCTGCCTGAGGCCATCATCAAAAGCGCGGTGCGCAACGTCTATGGCGATCCGCGCAAGATCGACCCGGTGACGCTGCGTCGCTACGTCGAGTTCTTTCACGGCGAAGGCACACGCGCCGCGATCGGCAAGATGGTGCCCACGCTCGATTTCAGGCAAGTCGAGACGAGCGTGCTGAAAACACTCGATGTGCCGGCGCTGGTGCTATGGGGTGCGAAGGATCGTTGGATTCCGACGGCGCACGCCGCCGAATTCGCCAGCCGCATTCCGGGCACGAAATCGGTCATGTATGCCGGGCTAGGCCACATTCCAATGGAAGAAGCGCCCGAGCGCGTAATGACGGATCTGCGCGCGTTTCTCGGTACGCATGGCGCGCATATTGCGGCTGGCGAAGACGCGTCGCGCGCGCCGGCCTGAGCTGACCGTTTTTTCCTGCTGTTTTTCCCGCTGTTCCATTCAATCGATGATTTGCGCGCGAATCTCGCGCGCAAATCTCCACGCGTTTCCCTTTCGTCGCACGACGCTGCTCAGCCGCCGCCGAGCAGGCGCAACAGCCCCCAGAGAAATTTGCAGAGTATGACGATCAGCTCCCACAGGTGGTAGAGCTGTTGCCAGCCCGCAACGCGCGCGAAGGAGTCGATCATGTTTTCCGGCAAGAGAAGGTAAGGTCCGCGGTCAGGCTACGCATAAAGGTTTAACCGCACATAATAACCACTGCGGGATACCCCGTATCAAGTCATTTGAAAGTCTGCCGTAAATGCATTGAGGAGACGCTGCATCCGCGCTGGATGACTGTGTCAATTGACTGCGCCAGGCGCGCCATTCAGGAGACGACCATGACGCGTTTCAGCTTTCGCCGGACGACCCATTCACAAACGGTAGTCGGCGATATTGCCGCGCAAGCCGGCAAACTGGGTATCGAGATCTGCGACGTATCGGGCCACGTCGAGGAAGTGGCTGCGCGCGTGCAGCGCCAGGCGCACGTATGCCGGGCGCTGCGCGAATCGGCGGCGCAGACGCTCGCGGGCAATCATCGCATTGCCGCTGCCGCTCGCGAAATGAGCCACGTATCTGCCGAAGTCGCAACCGGCGTGCAGCAATCGCAGCAGACGCTCGAAGCGTCGCTGACCGATATCCACGGACTCGTGGAAGGCGTGACCGTTATCGAAAGCCAGATCGGCGCGCTGCGCAGCGCGCTCGCGCATGTGAGCCGCGTCTCCGAGGAGATCTCGCTGATCGCCCGGCAGACGCATCTGCTCGCGCTGAACGCCGCGATCGAAGCCGCGCGCGCCGGCGACTCCGGCAAGAGCTTCGCGGTAGTCGCGGCCGAGGTGAAGAATCTCTCGGCGAAGACCGCGCAGGCCACCGGACAGATCGAGACAACGCTCTCGCAACTCACTCAGCAAACCGAACAGTTGATCAGCGAGGGTTCCGCCAACACCGCGCGAGCACACCGGGTGCGGGAAGGCACGCGCAAAATCGGCGACGTCGTACAGGCAACCGGCGACGCGATCGCGCATCTGAACAATGAAGCGGGACAGATCGCCATGTTGACCGGCGAGATCGAAATACAGTGTGACGGACTCGAGGCACAGGTGCTGGAAATGGCGAGCGGTGTCGAGAATTCGAGCGAAAACTTCGCGCACGCGAAGGACCGTCTGGGGAATCTGCTCGGTGTATCGGAAACGTTGATCGAACTGACCGCCGCGACGGGTGTGGAAACGGCGGATACGCGTTTCATCGAGGCTGTGCAGAAGGCCGCGGCCGCGGTGAGCAAGGCATTCGAAACGGCCGTGGCGCGCGGTGAGGTGTCGATCGAGGATCTGTTCGATCAGCATTACGTGCCGGTGACCGGGAGCAATCCGCCGCAGTTCCTGACGCGGTTTACCGCGTTGACCGACCGGGTATTGCCGGCTATTCAGGAGCCTTTGCTCGATCTCGATCCACGTGTGGCGTTTTGCGCGGCGGTCGATTTGCGGGGCTATCTGCCGACGCACAATCGCAAGTTTTCTTTGCCGCAACGTGATGACGTGGTCTGGAATATGGCGAATAGCCGTAACCGCCGGATGTTCGATGATCGGACCGGGATTGCGGCCGCCTCACATACGAAACCGTTCCTGTTGCAGACGTACCGGCGCGATATGGGGGGCGGGGAATTTGTGCTGATGAAAGATGCGTCCGCACCCATTTTTGTCGGCGGCCGGCATTGGGGCGGCGTTCGGATTGGGTATAAGGTTTGAGGTTTTTTGGGAGGCCGGTTGGGTACGTGGAACGCGCCCAACCGCTTCCACCCGTCCCCTAAACCGCCATCACAGCCCGCTTTCTCTCCGCCCGCTGCATGAAGTAGTTGGCGACCACGACCCCAACCGTCACCACGGCAATAAACAGCGTGGCCAAAGCGTTCATCTCCGGATTCAGCCCCAAACGAACGCGCGAGAAAACGACCAGAGGCAGCGTCGTCGAACCGGGCCCGGACAAAAACGCCGACAGCACCAGATCGTCGATCGACAAGGTAAACGACAACAACCAGCCCGAAACAAGCGCCTGCGAAATCAGCGGCAACGTGATGAAGAAAAACACCCGCAACGGCGTAGCCCCAAGATCCAGCGCGGCCTCTTCGAGCGAAGGATGCAGTTCCTTCACCCTCGACTGCACAATGATCGCCACATAAGAGATGCACAGCATCACATGCCCGATCCAGATCGTGAAAATGCCACGTCCGGCCGGCCATCCCAACCACTTGGCCATTTCGATGAATAGAAGCAGCAGCGAAATACCCTGAATCACCTCGGGAATCACCAACGGTGCGTTGATCATCCCCGTATACAGCGTGAAGCCGCGAAACCGTCCCATGCGCGCGAGCACGAACCCGGCCCACGTACCGATGATCACCGACGCAAACGCCGTCAACAACGCCACCCGCAACGACAACCACGCCGCCGCGATCAACTCGTCATCCTGCAACAGAGCCGCATACCAACGTGTCGAAAAACGCGTCCACACCGTGACCAGTTGCGATTCGTTGAACGAATACACAATCAGACTCACGATCGGCACGTACAGAAACACAAACCCGATTCCCAGGGCAATGAACTGCAAAATCCGGTTCGGCTTCATCAGCGCTTTTCCTCCATCGCCTTTGCCTGCGAGTACTGGAAAAGCGCCATCGGCACCAATAACAACAACACCATCGCGCACGTCACGGCGGACGCCATCGGCCAATCGGCATTGTCGAAAAACTCATTCCACATCACCCGGCCGATCATCAGCGTGTTCGCTCCGCCCAGCAATTCGGGAATCACGTACTCGCCCACCGCCGGAATGAACACCAGCAAACACCCGGCGATGATGCCGTTCTTCGAGAGCGGCAACGTGATCTGCCAGAACGCTTTCCAGGGTCGCGCACCGAGGTCGTAGGCAGCCTCCAGCAGCGTCATGTCCATTTTCACCAGATGCGCGTACAGCGGCATGACGAGAAACGGCAGATATGAATAGACCATGCCGATGTAAACGGCGGTATTCGTGTGATACAGCTCGATCGGTGTGTGAATCAGCCCGATCGACATCAGGAAATTGTTCAGCAAGCCGTTGTTCTTCAGGATTCCGATCCACGCGTACACGCGAATCAGAAACGACGTCCAGAACGGCAGCATCACGGCCATCATCAGCAGGTTGCGGCTGGCCGGATTCGAACGCGCAATGTAATACGCCATCGGGTAGCCGATCAGCAGGCACAACAGCGTCGAGATCGCGGCCACCACCACGGAATTCACGTAGGTCGCGAAATAGAGGCTGTCGGTCAGCAGAAACGCGTAATGCGACAGGTCGAGCGTGATGTGAATCGCGCCGTCCGCGAAGTTGGTCAACTCGGTGTACGGCGGAATGCCGAGCTGCAAATCGGCGAAGCTGATCTTGACGACCAGCAGGAACGGCACGAGGAAAAACAGCAGCAGCCAGATGAACGGGCCGGCCACCACCGCGGTGCGGCCGGTCAGGTTGAAGCGCCGCACCGGCCAGGTGGCGAAAGAATTGAGCGAGCGCTTCATGACGTCAGTACCACGCCGGCCGACGCGCTCCAGCGCACATACACCTCGTCGCCCCACGTGGGCGGATCGATCTCCGTCAACGCGAGGCTCGTCACATTCGCAATCACCGTTTTGCCCGCGTCGAGCTTCACGTGATACAGCGAATAGCCGCCCATGTAGGCAATATTCGTGACGACGCCCTTGCCCCAGTTGTACGCGCCCTCAGGCGGTTTGCGCGTAAGCGCGATGCGCTCGGGGCGCACCGAAATCGTCACCGGCATGCCGAGCGGACCGGTGATACCGTGGCTGACGTACAGGCGGCACGGCAGATCGGGCGTTTCGATGAATACGTGATCGGGTTCGTCTTCGACCGTATGGCCGTCGAACAGATTCGTCGAGCCGATAAACTCGGCCGAGAAGCGGCTGTTCGGATACTCGTAGACTTCGTGCGGCGTGCCGAGCTGAATGATCTCGCCTTCGCTCATTACGGCAAGACGGCTCGCCATGGTCATCGCCTCTTCCTGATCGTGCGTCACCATCACGCAGGTCACGCCGACCTTGTCGAGAATGTTGACCAGTTCGATCTGGGTGCGTTGACGGATCTGCTTGTCGAGCGCTGACATCGGCTCGTCGAGCAGCAGCAGCTTGGGCCGCTTGACCAGTGATCGCGCCAGCGCCACGCGCTGCTGCTGACCGCCCGAGAGCTGGTTCGGCTTGCGCTTCGCGAAGCGGCCCATCTGCACGAGGTCGAGCGCGGTCTGCACGCGGTCCTTCAGCTCGGCCTTCGGCACGCCTTCCTGCTTCAGACCGAAGGCGACGTTCCCCTCCACCGTCATGTGCGGAAACAGCGCGTACGACTGAAACATCATGTTGACCGGCCGGCGGTACGGCGGCAATTGCGCGAGGTCTTCACCGTCGATCAGGATCTTGCCCGAAGTCACGCTCTCGAGCCCGGCCATCATGCGCAACAAGGTGGACTTGCCGCAGCCGGAACTGCCGAGCAGCGCGAACAGCTCGCCCTTTTTCACCGACAGGTTGACCCCTTTGACCGCCACGGTCTCACCGAATTTCTTGACGACGTCGACGATCTGGACGAAGTTGTCCGCTGCGTCGCCCGCAACGGCGTTCAGGCTCGGGGACGACGCGGCGGCCCCCGCCAGCGCGCCCGACTGGTCACTACTCATCACAATGCTTTACTCCGGCGTTTGACGAACAAAGCCCCCGGTGAACACCGAGGGCTTCATGACGATGCTTACCCGTTCACACTGGCCGCGAGTCAGCGGCCGGACTTGAACTCGGTCCACAGCCGCGTTTGCAGCCGCTGGATTTCCGGCGGCAGCGGCTTGAGCAGAAACAGGGTCTTGATGACTTCAGGCGACGGATAAACCGCCGGGTCGTCCGCCACGTCCTTGTCCACGTATTTGCGCGCTTCGAGGTTGGCGCTCGGATAGTACACGGCGTTGGTGATCGCCGCGTGAACCTGCGGCGTCTCGATGTAGTTGATCCACTCGAGCGCGGCGTCCTTGTTCTTCGCGTCCTTTGGAATCGCCATCACGTCGAACCATACCGGTGCGCCGCCCTTCGGAATGTAATACTCGATCTTGTAGGCCTTCTTCGCCTCGACCGCGCGATGCTTGGCGATCACCACGTCGCCCGACCAGCCGTACGCAAAGCACACGTCGCCGCCCACCAGGTCGTTGATGTAGCCCGACGAGTTGAACTGAGTGATATACGGGCGGATCTTCTTCATCATCTCGAGCGCGGCGCGGTAGTCGGCCGGGTTCGTGCTCATCGGATCCTTGCCGATGTAGTGCAGCGCGGCGGCGAACATCTGGTCCGGGGCGTCGAGCACGGACACGCCGCAGGCCTTCAGCTTCGAGATGTTTTCCGGTTTGAAGAGCACGTCCCAGCTGTCGAGCGGCACGTTCTTGCCGAGGATCTGCTGCGCTTGGGTGACGTTGTAGCCGAGGCCGGTCGTGCCGTATGCCCAGGGCACGGTAAATTTGTTGCCGGGATCGGCGCCCGCGACGAGCGCCATCAGCGAAGGATCGAGGTACTTCAGGTTCGGCAGCTTCGATTTGTCGAGCGGCGCGAAGATGCCGGCGGCGATCTGCTTGCCGGCGTAATTGCTGGTGGGCACGACGATATCGTAGCCGGAATTGCCGGTGAGAAGCTTGGCTTGCAGCGTGTCGTCGCTGTCGTAGTTGTCGTATTTGACCTGGACGCCGGTCTGCTTCGTGAAGTTGGGAATGGTGTCCTTGGCGATGTAATCGGACCAGTTATACACGTTCAGTTGCGTGTCTTTCGCAGCGGCCGTCAACCAGGGCGTCGCACACAAGACCAGCGCCGCCACTTGCCCCACTACCCGTCTTTTCATCCCGTTCTCCGATCCTGACCGTCTTCGCCTACGCCGCGGCACCAGCGCGCGGCTCCCCTGAAAAACCCGAAAAGTACCATCAATTATTGCGCGCTTCAAAAAAAACGCCGGGCTGTCGCGCAAACGGTACAGCGCAAGCCGCACCGATGGAAAATTGGCCGCAATTTTAGCGGGTTATGAGCGCCTGTCTACCCGAAAAAAACACCCGCATTGGCCGGGCCGTTGTCCCGTTGTCAAGTTGCCGCCTGAAGGCGAGCCGCGCTCGTGCAAAGGGTCGCGGCCAATGAGCGTTTTCCCGACTCGCTCATGGCTTCTTTCGCGACTTCCATCGCGAGCGCCAAAGTTGCGGCGAGTTCAAGCCGCCTCACGCACGACGGAGCACAATAGCTCTTAACAGCCCAAACGACACGGCTCGCCGCCAATCCCGTGGTGACACGCCCCGCCCGGCGGGCACGCAGCTTGCGGGAGGATGCGGTCTTGAACCTCAGGCGCTGATGAACACCAATCCGTCCGCATTACGACCCAACCGCCGCCGACGCCTGCCGACCAATGGACCGGCACGTCCGCCGCACTGGTTCTCGTTCGTCGGCGCGGGCGCGCTGATTGCGGTCGGCTATATCGATCCGGGCAACTGGGCGACCGCGCTCGGTGCCGGGGCCGGCTACGGCTATCGCCTGCTCAGCATGGTATTGCTGGCGAGCCTGATGGCGATGCTGCTGCAATGGCTGTCGTCGCGCCTCGGCGTGGTGACCGGGCGCGATCTCGCGCAGATCTGCCGGGAGCGCACGAGCCGCCGCGGCACCCTGTTCCTGTGGCTGACAAGCGAGGTCGCGATCATCGCGTGCGACGTCGCCGAGGTGGTCGGCAGCGCCGTCGCGTTGCAATTGCTGCTTGGCGTGTCGCTCACGGTAGGCGTGTTGATGTCGGCGGTATGCACGTTCGCGCTGCTCGCGCTCCAGCAGAAAGGCGGCCGCAAGCTCGAAGCGGTGATCGCGGCGCTGATCGGCTTCGTCGGCCTGTGCTTCGTGGTCCAGCTCGCGCTCGCGCGGCCGGACTGGCACGCGGCGCTCGCCGGCACCGTGCCGAGCGTCGAGTTGCTGCGCAATGCGGGCATGGTGTGGCTCGCGGCGGGCATCGTAGGCGCGACCGTGATGCCGCACAACCTCTATCTGCACTCGGCGTTAGTCAAACACCACGCACCGGAGGGCAGCGACGCGCAGATCAAGGCCGCGCTGCACGTCGTCAATCTCGACACCTTCGGCTCGCTCTCGTTTGCGTTCGTGATCAACGCGGCGCTGCTGATCGTGGCCGCTGCCGTGTTCTACGTGAGCGGCCACCGTGACGTGACCGATCTCGCGGATGCCCACCGGCTGATCGCGCCGCTCGTCGGCACGCACTGGGCCGGCATCCTGTTCGCGGCCGCGCTGCTCGCCTGCGGATTGAGCGCGACCGTCACCGGCACGCTGGCCGGCCAGGCGGTCATGGAAGGCTTTCTGCGCATCCGCCTGCCGCGCTGGCAGCGCGCCCTGCTGACCCGCGCGCTGGCAATCGGGCCGGCGCTTTTCGCAGTTGCGCTGTTCGGCCAGCACGGCTCCAATCAGTTGCTGGTGGCAAGCCAGGTGGTGCTGAGCCTGCAATTGCCGCTCGCGGTCGTGCCGTTGATCCGTTACACGTCGGACGCCGGACTGATGCGCGGCTGGCGCGTGCGCGGCGTGCCGCTCGCGCTCGCGTGGCTGTCCGCCGCGTTCATCGTAACGCTCAATGGCGCGTTGCTATGGCAACTGGCGTTTGGCAATTGAAAGACCTTTTTCAAGCCGACTGTAAATAATGTGACTTTGTAAGTATTCTCTGAGTATCTCGATATGACCGGCGGTATTGCCCGTAGCTAAAGCGCGCCGGCCGCGCGATCCGTTTCATCCCGGCTGCCGGGTTCTTGCGGCAGCCGTTTTTTTGCCCATTTTTTGCGCCCTTTGGCGCGTCCGCGCGATCGATCCGGTGCGCCTGGCATGTGTCGTGGTTCTACGCCTGCCGCGTCCGTTTCGCTCGTTGCCCTGCTCCTGGACGACAACCCATGCGCTTTGACGCTTCAATCGACCGCGTTGCCCGCAATGCCACTTCTCACGCTCGCCGCCCTGTTACACGCTTCGCGCGCTTTGGCCCACGCTTTGGCCGCACCATGCTGCTAGCTGCGCTGGTTGCCGGCGCGGCGATGTCCGGCCAAGCCCGCGCGACGGTGGCGATGCTGCAACCGCCTCGCGTGGCCGCCGCCAACGAGCCGTTGCAGATCACGATGCTCTACTCCGCCGACGACGCCAAAGCGCTGACCATCACCGTCCCGCCGACCATTCGCGTAAGCCTGAGCGCAGGTGAGCAATCACCGCAGCCGCTCGACCTGCAACGCGAGCCGGGTGTGCCCAACACGCTGCATCTGCGGCCCGGCCAGTTCCGCAAGGTGCGTTTCTCGGCGCTCTGGCCGGAATCGGCGCGCGGCGAGGTGCGCATCGACCCGGTGGGATTCGACGCATCGCCCGCGCTTGTCGCGATCAATCGCGGGCCGCAGCAGGACGCGATTGCGCAGGCGGAACGCACGGAAAGCCAGGCGACCACGCCCGCGCAGGCTGCGGCGACGGCGGCCGTGGTCGACGGTCCGACCGGCGACGCCATCTCGCCGCCCGGCGACTCGCTCGCAACGACCGGACGCGGCGTGCTCGCGCACCTCTCCTATTACGAGCCGATGTACATCGCCGCGGGCCACAACGGCGATACGAACGCGCGGCTGCAGTTGAGCTTCAAATATCGGATCCGCATACCGGACGATCTGCGCTCGAAGGCTTTCCTCGACAACCTGTATTTCGCCTACACGCAGACTTCGATCTGGGATCTGTCCGCCGACTCGCGCCCGTTCCACGACACCACCTACTCGCCGCAGTTGTTCTACTACGTGCCGGACACCGGCTGGAAGAGTCCGTTCTTCACCCGCATGGGCTTTGCGGCGGGCGTCGCGCACGAATCGAACGGCAGGGCCGGCGCGGATTCGCGCAGCATCAACATGCCGTTTATCCGGCCAACGTGGGAATTCGGCGATCTGAGCGCCAACCATCTGACCGTGTCGCCGAAGATCTATTACTACGTGGGGACGAGCAGCAACCCGGATATCGCCGACTATCGCGGCTACGTCGATCTGCTGGTCAAATACGGCAGCCCGGACGGCTGGCAGTTGGCGACCACGCTGCGTAAAGGCACCAGGCACTGGTACGGCAGCGTGGATACGCAATTCACCTATCCCCTCGCCAGACTGCTGGGCAGCGCATGGGGCGGCTATATCTGGGTGGGCTACTTCAATGGCTACGGCGAGGATCTACTCGACTACAACAATCGCCAGCACTGGATGGCGCGGATCGGCTACAGCATCGCGCGCTGACACGCGCGGGCCGCGCCGCCACGAAACATGCCGCGAATGCCGCCAAACGTGCGCCAACGGCGGCCTCGCCGTTCGCCACGCCGAGGCCGCCGCCGCGCATCGGCTAACATGGCGGAACTTCGCTTCTTCGCCCCAAGGTTTCCGATGGCATCAAATCTCCACGATCTTCCCGACAGCCCGTGCATCGGCGTCTGTTCCACGCTGTTCGACGACATATGCAAAGGCTGCGGCCGCACCGCGGCAGAAGTGTCCAACTGGGTTTTCCTGAGCGACGAGGAAAAACGCGCCGTGTGGGTTCGCATCGAGCAGGAAGGCACGGCTATGAGGTTTGCGAACGACAGACTGTAGGCCTTTTGGCCAGAGCCGGACGCGACCTGTCCGACGCTTGCGGCAACGCCGCGCCCAACCTGAAGCGCCAAAGGAAACGCCGGGATTGAACTGACCCCGGCGTTTTTACATGGCGAATGCTGTTGGTTGTGCACGCAAGCACCGCGCAAAAAAATCAGAAGCGCATCCCGACACCCACGCCGACCACCACCGGATCGATGCTCAGGCGACCGAGCGGCTGACCGCCGAGCGTAGCATCCGTGTGCATCCAGATCTTCTTGATGTCCGCATTGACGAACAGCGACTTGGTCACCTGAACGTCCACGCCAGCCTGCAATGCCGGGCCCCAACTATGATTGCTGATCCCGATCGACTGGCCGCCCGCGTTCAGGCCATTGTTATAGAACAGCGTGTAGTTCAGACCCGCGCCGAGATAGGGACGAATGCGCCCCGCGTGGTTGAAGTGATATTGCAGCAGCAGCGTAGGCGGCAATACGTTCACGCCACCGAGATTGCCCAGGCTCGAGGTCAGCTGATGCCGCGAGGTGGCGAGAATCAACTCGACGCCGAGGTAATCGCGGATCATATACGTCAGATCCAGTTCCGGCACGATGGCGTTGTTCACATCCACGTTAAGCGCCGACAGCGATTGGGTGGTGCTCACGTTCGGCATGATGCTGATGGCGCGCAGGCGCACCAGTACGTCGCCGGCGTGAATGCCGCTCATCGTGTCGTCGCCCGCGGCATGCGCCTGCAGGGCAAAGGCGCTGGCGCACAGCACGCTCGAAGCGATGGCGGCGGCTTTGATTCGGTTCCTCAACGAGTGCTTCATGTGCTTCCCCAATTATTTGTTTGCGTGTGGGAATTGTCGAAGTTCCCGTCGCGCGACATGTTGACGCGTATCAAATCAGCGAGAATGCCCATCGCCCTGCGACAGCCGGTCGCGTCGCCCCCGTAAGCAGCAGTTCGAGCAGATCATGCACGCTGCGAATGGCCGTGCCGAACGGCAACGCTTCCCGGCCGCGGAAGAACAGGCCGTTTGCCACGTCCCCGCGCAATGCCGCCGCGAGCCGCGTATCGATGCAGAAATGGCCGAACTTCTCGATGCCGTCGCGCCAGCCACACGTGCTGAGACATTCGAGCGCGGTGGGGCAAACGTGTTTGAGCGCGCCGACTTTCTCTCGAATTCTCGTTTCATGGCGCAGGTAACGCGCGAGCCACGGCGTTTTCACGGCGCGCGCGGGCAATCCCGTCACGCTGACGAATTCGACGATGTCCTCGGGCGTGGCCTCGGCCAGCACGCGCTTGAAATTCGGATGCGCGTCGCCTTCCTCGGTCACGGCGAACGGCGTGCCGAGCTGCACGCCGCTTGCACCCGCGCTCAGCAGCGCGCGCACGGCTTCGTGACTATTGATGCCGCCGGCGACGATCAGGGGCACGTCCCGGCGGTTCAGGCCGAGCGAGGTGAAGACCGTGTCGAGCTCTTCGAGGACGCGGAAAAAATCGAAGCGCTGATCATGCTGATCGGCCAGGTTGTTGACGCCGAGATGGCCGCCCGCGTGCGCCGGATGTTCGATCACGACGGCGTCGGGCAAACGGCCTTTTTTCATCCACTTCTTGAGCACGAGCGCGACGCCGCGGCTGTCGGACAGAATCGGAATCAGCGCGATGTCGTGCCCTTGGGTCATGTCCGGCAAATCGAGCGGCAGGCCCGCGCCCATGACGATCGCATCGGCACCGTTCTCGCACGCGACGCGCACGTAGTCCGCTTGCGCGCTGACCGCTTTCATGACGTTGACGGCGATCATGCCGCAGCCCTCGCTCAATGCTTTGGCAGCGTGGATCTCGCGGGCCAGCGCGGTGAGGTTGGCCTGTTCGAGCGTGGCACGGTCGGGCGACTCGCGGCAGAGCTCGATCAGATCCTGATGATGGTGCCGCAGGTCGATACTGGCGATCGTGCCCAATGCGCCTTCGCGGGCGACGCTACCGGCCAGCCGGTGCGCCGAGATGCCGACGCCCATGCCGCCTTGCACGATCGGCAGTAACGAGCGGCCGCGAATGACGAGCGGCGGGAAAGAGTGAGAGTTGAGCATGACTGCCCCAATGGCGATTATCAAAACGGTGATAATCGCCGGTCGGGGGCAGCCGGCGTTGTTTCAGGTCAATGAGCCGGCAGATGGCTCAGTCGCATATGCCGGTCAGTTGATGCCGGTCATCAGAATCGGTTCACACCCGGAATTGCATGGATTTGAGTTCGAGATACTCTTCGAGTCCGTAGACCCCGTTTTCGCGCCCGAATCCCGACTGCTTGAAACCGCCGAAAGGCGCGGCCATATTCCACGTGCCGCCGTTGATATCGACCTGGCCGGTTCGAACCCGCCGCGCGATGCCGACGGCACGCTCGTCGCTGCCGGCCCATACCGCGCCGCCCAGGCCATACGGCGAATCGTTGGTGATCCGAACGGCTTCCTCTTCGTCCTTGTAGGTCAGAATCGACAGGACCGGGCCGAAGATTTCCTCCTGAGCGATCGTCGCCTTGGGATGCACGCGGCCGAACACAGTGGGTTTGACGAAGAAGCCCTTCGACAGCCCATCGGGCAGGCCCGCCCCGCCTGTCACCAGCTCGGCGCCCTCCTCGATCCCCTTCGCGATGTATTGCTGCACGCGCGCCTGCTGCGCGGCCGAAGCCAGCGGGCCGAGACGGGACGTCTCATTGCGCGGATCGCCGGCTACGTACGTCTCGGCGGCCCGCTTCGCCAGCGCGCGCGCTTCCTCGTAGCGCGCCTCGGGCACCAGCATGCGCGTATGCGCGGAGCATGTCTGTCCGGAATTCAGAAAGCACGCGCTAACCGTGCCTTTGACGGCCACGGCGAAATCCGCATCGTCGAGAATGACCGAAGCCGACTTGCCGCCGAGTTCGAGCGCGACGCGCTTGACCGTCGCCGAGGCCAGCTCGGACACCCGTTTGCCGGCGCGAGTCGAGCCGGTGAACGACACCATATCCACCGACGGATGGCTCGCCAGCACTTCGCCCACCACCGGCCCATAACCGCTCACGAGGTTGAATACGCCGGCCGGCAACCCGGCCTCGTGGATCGCCTCGGCAAGCACGAACGCGGTCAGCGGCGCGATCTCCGAGGGCTTCAGCACCACTGTGCAACCTGCGGCGAGCGCCGCCGCGACCTTCAGCGTGACCTGATTGAGCGGATAGTTCCACGGCGTGATCGCCGCCACCACGCCGACCGGCTCGCGCACCACCAGCGAATTGCCGACGCGTTCCTCATACTGGAACTCGCTAGCAAGCTTCGCATATGCGCCCCAGTTATAGACCGGGCTGCCCACCTGGATGGCACGCGCGAGTTTTAGCGGCATGCCGACTTCGCCGGCAATCAAACCGGCCAGTTCGTCGGTGCGCGCTTTCAGATTCGCCGCGACGTTGCGCAGATACTCGCCGCGTTCGGCGGCGGGCGTCGCGGCCCACGCGTCGAAGGCCACGCGGGCGGCGGCGATCGCGCTCTCGGCATCGGCCTCGACCCCTTCGGGGATGCGGCCCATGATCTCTTCCGTGCCCGAGTCGATCACGTCGATCGTGCCGGTGCCGCACGGCGCGATCCACTTGCCGTCGATATAGAGTTGCTCGTACGTCTTCATGATGATCGGTCCCTGTCTGTGTCTCCGGAATGGTCTTCTATTCTAACCAGCAGGCCGGACCGGGCCGGTGCGCGAGGCGCCCGCCATGAAAAAAGCCCGCTTCTTCGAATAAGCGGGCTTTGCGGTGCAACGTGCTACAGCGAGCGGTTCAGGTGCGCTTACTGCACGCCCTGGCTCAACAGGAAATCTTCGTAGTTGCCGCCGAAGTCGTTCAACGTGCCGTCGGTCTTCACTTCGATGATCCGGTTCGCGAGGCCGCTCACGAACTCACGGTCGTGCGAAACGAAAATCAGCGTGCCTTCGAACTTGTCGAGCGCGATCTGCAGCGACTCGATCGATTCCATGTCCATGTGGTTGGTCGGCTCGTCCATCAGCAGCACGTTGTGGCGGCCCAGCATCAGCTTGCCCCAGATCATGCGGCCCTTCTCGCCGCCAGAAAGCACCTTGACCGACTTGCGGATGTCGTCCGCATTGAACAGCAGGCGGCCGAGCGTGCCGCGCACCATCTGCTCGTCGTCGCCTTCCTTGCGATAGACGTCGATCCACTCCATCAGCGTGACGTCGTCCGGAAACTCTTCGTACGTATCCTGCGGCATGTAGCCGATGTTCGCGTTCTCGGCCCACTTCACCGTGCCGTGATCGAGCTCCAGCTTGCCGAGCAGCGAGCGCAGCAGCGTGGTCTTGCCCGCGCCGTTCTCGCCGATGATCGCGATACGCTCGCCCGGCT
>Ga0255336_101070_pt1 | contig 25067 bp, 22 predicted proteins | sample MeOH1_35cm_T3_17_FD_189102 | JGI IMG/M metagenome (GOLD analysis project Ga0255336, IMG submission 189102) | Sandy soil microbial communities from University of British Columbia, Vancouver, Canada - MeOH1_35cm_T3_179 | ecosystem: Engineered > Artificial ecosystem > Sand microcosm > Unclassified ...
GCGGTATTGGTCGAGATTCGAGGTGATGTCCTCTCGGCTCAACAGATCGTTCAGTTCGGCCAGCCGGGTAGTGAGCTGGTCGAGCTTGCGTTGCATGCTCGTTTTCATCGGACGGGTATCGGAGCGGGCTCCGGCAAGGACGACAACTAGGGGGTGGGCGGATGCCCTGGGTCAGAAGCACGTCGCGGGCCACTTGCGGTGGCCCGGACAGCGCGGCGCTAGCTGCGCCGCTAACGCTCCGTGGAACCGGAGTGTTTGTAGAAACCGCTCATGAGTTCGATGAGCGTGTCACGGTTCTCGCTGCTCGCGCGATTGAGCGCGTGCGTGGGGCCGTGGATGAGTTTGTTGGTGAGCGACTGCGACAGCGCCTCGAGCACGGCGGCCGGATCGTCGCCGCGCGCGAGCATTTTCTGCGCGCGCTCCACCTCGGCGCGACGCAGCACGTCGGCTTGCGTGTGCATATGGCGGATCACCGGCACGATGCTGCGTGCGTCGAGCCATTGCATGAAATTCTGCACGCGCGTTTCGATGATCGCTTCGGCCTGCGCAACCGCGGCTTGCCGCGAAGCATTGCCTTCGCGGACGATCGCACCGAGGTCGTCGACGGTATACAGAAACACGTCTTCGAGCTGGCCGACTTCGGGTTCGATATCGCGCGGAACGGCCAGATCGACCATGAAAATCGGCCGGTGACGGCGCGCTTTCACCGCCCGCTCGACAGCGCCCAGGCCGATGATCGGCAACGTGGACGCAGTGCACGACACGATGATGTCGAACTCATGCATGCGCGAAGGCAGTTCCGACAGTGGAATGGCCCGGCCGTTGAAGCGCTCGGCGAGGCGCGTGCCGCGCTCGGCCGTGCGGTTCGCGACCACCAGTTCCTTCGGTTGCTGTGCAGCGAAGTGTGTGGCGCACAACTCGATCATTTCGCCCGCGCCGATGAACAGCACGCGCTGGTTCGCGACCTTGTCGAAAATCCGCTGGGCGAGGCGCACGGCGGCGGCGGCCATGGAAACCGACTGCGCGCCGATTTCGGTCGTGCTGCGCACTTCCTTCGCCACGGCGAAGGTGCGCTGGAACAACTGGTTCAGATAGGTGCCGAGCGCGCCGGCTTCGGACGCGGTACGCACCGCATCCTTCATTTGTCCGACGATTTGCGTCTCACCCAACACCATCGAATCCAGCCCCGATGCAACGCGAAACGCATGGCGCACGGCTTCCGACTGCGGCAGCGCGTAGACGTGCGGCGCGAGTTCGCCGATGGGCAGGTTGTGGTATCGGGACAGCCACTGGATCGCGGCTTCGCGCGCGGCCCGGTCGTCGGTCGCGCAGTAAAGCTCGGTGCGATTGCAGGTGGAGAGAATCGCCGCTTCCGGCGCCGTGCGGGCCGACGGGCCGAGCCAGATGCTCTTGAAGGTGTCCAATGCAGGCTTGATCTGTTCGAGCGGAAACGCCACGCGTTCGCGCAAGGCGACAGGCGCAGTGTGGTGATTGATTCCGATCGTTAGAAGCTGCATTTGGGGGAGCTATGGTTTAGCTCAATATTATAGCGTTTCCACGATTTTCACATTGCGCAGACGTCATTCGACCGCCGCAACGGCTTCCAGCGGGATCGCGTCGAGCTGATAGCCGTAGCCGTAAAGCGGTGTCAGGCAGTAACCGTGTTCGGGGTGAAGCTGCAATTTGCTGCGCACGCGCGACGCGTGCGTGTCGACCGTGCGCGACCTTACGTCGCGGCGGCGCGTCCAGACGTTTTCGAGAATATGCGCGCGCGACACCGGCCGCGACAGATTGCTGAAGAACAGTAGCGCGAGGCGGAATTCCTTCGGCGTGAGAGTGACCGTCCGGTTACGGAATGTGACGGCGAACTGCGCCGCGTCGAACGCATATTCGCCGATGATGTCGCGCCGCCGGTTGGGCGGCCGCCGCAAGCCGGCGCGGCGCAGGAGCGCGTCCACCCGGGCCAGCATCTCGGGGCCGCGGACCGGTTTGGTCAGGCAGTCGTCGGCGCCGGCGTGCAGCGCGGCGACAATCTGGCTTTCGCGCGGCGCCGACATCAGCACGATCACCGGCAAGCCCGGCAGGATAGCGCGGGCGCGCGGGATGACGTCTTCCGCGGAGTGGTCGCCAGCCCAGCTTTCGGTGATGAGAAGGTCGAAGAATTCGTCGTTGGCGCGAGCCAGAAACGGGACGCTCGCGGTGAAGTGCTGACACAGGTGGCCACCGGCGAAAACCAGCCGGCCGACCAGTTCCGCGTGCCGCAAGTCCGGCTCGATAAGGGCGATTCGCATGGCGCGCTTTCAGCGTGGCAATGACCGGGGACCAGGCTTTTTCGTAAGGCTTACAACTTGCCTAACATCACCCCGACCCCTAAACTCAACCGCTATGCGGAAAGCGCCGTGCTGAGCTTCTATAGTTAATGAGACAAAAATGCTAGCTGTTTTGGCCCCTTGCGCCCATGAGACGAATCCGAAACTGCGCGAGGCCAGCCGTTAATGGGGTGGCCCGGCCTCGTAGTGTTGGGGGCGGCGATCGGCCTGGCGGGCTGGTGGCTGCATCCGCTGCGACGCGCAAGCTGCGCGCGGTGGTGGGTGGCGCTATTGGCCGGGGTGCTGGGCGCGGCCGTCGCGCACATGGCCGGCAACGTGACTGGTCTCTTCCATGACGGTGATACGCTCGAATGGCCGGTATGCACCGCCGTCTCGTTGATCGCCGTTGCCGTGACGGTCGGCGTGCTTTCCCGTCGATGAATATTTGCAGGTGACTCCGATGAATGCCCGACTTCCCGAAACCTCCTCCATTCCCGAACGGCTCGCCACTTTGCGCAACGCAATGGCGCGCGAAGGCGTCGCCGCCTACCTCGTGCCGTCCGCGGACCCGCATCTGTCCGAGTATCTGCCGGGGCGCTGGCAAGGCCGGCAGTGGCTGTCGGGCTTCACCGGCTCGGCCGGCACGCTGATCGTCACCGCCGATTTCGCGGGTGTCTGGACGGACAGCCGCTATTGGGAACAGGCCAACGCGCAGTTGGCTGGGACCGGCGTTCAGCTGATGAAGATGACCGGCGGCCAGCAGACTGCGCCGCATTTCGAATGGCTCGCGCAGAACGTGCCGGCAGGCGGCACGGTCGGCGTGGACGGCGCCGTGCTCGGCGTGGCGGCGGCGCGGGCCTTGAGCCAGGCGCTGAGCGCGCGCGGCGTGCAACTGCGCACAAACGTCGATCTGTTCGACGCGATCTGGCCGCAGCGTCCGTCGCTGCCGGCGGCCGCCGTGTTCGAGCATGCCGCGCCGCACGCGAGCGTCGCCCGTTCGGACAAGCTCGCACAGATTCGCCGTGCAATGGCGGACAAGGGCGCGCAATGGCATTTCATCTCCACGCTCGACGACCTCGCCTGGCTGCTGAATCTGCGCGGCGCCGATGTCAGCTACAACCCGGTATTCGTGGCGCACGCGCTGATCGGAGTTGATCGCGCGTCGCTCTTCGTCGCTGACGGCAAGGTGCCGCAGGCACTGGCCGAGGCGTTGGCGAAAGACAACATCAGCGTCGAGCCGTATGCCAAAGCTGCGGACGCGCTGGCCGCGCTGCCCGCTGGCAGCACGCTGCTGATCGACCCGCGCCGCATTACGTTCGGCTCGTTGCAATCGGTGCCGGCCACGGTCAAGGTGATCGAGGCCGTCAATCCGTCCACCTTCTTCAAGTCGCGCAAGACCGAGGCGGAAGCCGAGCATGTGCGCGAGACGATGGAACAGGACGGTGCGGCACTGGCGGAATTTTTCGCCTGGTTCGAGGGCGCGCTGGGCCGCGAAACGATCACCGAACTCACTATCGACGAACGTTTGACGGCGGCCCGCGCGCGCCGTCCGGGCTTCGTGTCGCTGAGCTTTGCGACGATCGCCGGCTTCAACGCGAACGGCGCGATGCCGCATTACCGCGCCACCGAGGAATCACACTCGGTGATCGAGGGCAACGGCCTGTTGCTGATCGACTCCGGCGCGCAGTATCTGAGCGGCACGACCGACATCACCCGTGTGGTACCCGTCGGCACCATCAGCGAAGAACAGCGGCGCGATTTCACGATCGTGCTCAAGGGCACGATGGCGCTTTCGCGCGCGCACTTTCCGCGCGGTATCCGTTCGCCTATGCTCGACGCAATCGCCCGCGCGCCAATCTGGGAAGCCGGCGCCGATTACGGCCACGGCACCGGTCACGGCGTGGGTTATTTCCTGAACGTGCACGAAGGCCCGCAGGTGATTTCGCACTATGCGCCGGCCGAACCGTGGACCGCGATGGAAGAGGGCATGATCACCTCGGTCGAGCCGGGCATTTACCGTCCGGGAAAATGGGGCGTGCGGATCGAGAACCTCGTGCTGAACGTGCCTGCCGGCCAGACCGAGTTCGGCGACTTCCTCAAATTCGAGACGTTGACGCTGTGCCCGATCGACACACGTTGCCTCGATCTGTCGCTGTTGCGCGAGGACGAACGCGCGTGGCTGAACGCGTATCACGAGACCGTGCGCACGCGTCTGGCGCCGCACGTGTCGGGCGACGCCAAAGCATGGCTGGAGTTGCGCACGCAACCCATCTGATCGCAATCGGGAATTTGCTCACGGAGCGTGCATGGCCATCAAGGCAGTGGTGTTCGATTTCGGCGGCGTGCTGATCGACTGGAGCCCCGAGTATCTATATCGGGAGCTGATTCCTGACGAGACCGAGCGCCGCTGGTTTCTGACGCACGTCTGTTCGATGGACTGGGTGATCCGTCAGGACGGCGGCCAGCCGCTCGTCGAAGCCACCGAGGAACTCGTCGCGAAGTTTCCCGATCACGAAACGCTGATCCGCGCGTTCTACGAACGCTGGCACGAGATGGTGGCCGGCGTGCTCGAAGAGGGCGTGGCGATCATGGAAAAGCTCGAAGCGGCCGAGGTGCCGCTCTTCGGGTTGACCAACTGGTCGGCGGAGACCTTTCCGTATGCGTGGGAGCATTACCCGGTGCTGCGGCGATTTCGCGACATCGTTGTCTCGGGGCGGGTGGGGCTGGTGAAACCCGATCCGGCCATCTTCGCGGCCATGCTGGAGCGGATCGAAGTGCAACTGCCAGGCATCGAGCCCGCCGAGCTCGTCTTTATCGACGACAACCTGAAGAACGCCGAGGCCGCGACCGCGCTGGGCTGGCACGGCGTGCATCACACCAGCGCCGCGCAAACCGAAGCGAAACTGCGCGAGTTGGGATTGCCGGCGTGACGCTGCGGCGGCTCTGACGGTAAGGCGGCGCGTCTTCCGTTCCAGCGGCGCCGCTTCGCCTGTTTATTTAGGCGCGTTTCTTACCCAACCGACCGACCTACTGGCCAAGCAGATTCTTCAACGCGTTACCCAGGCCTTTCACGGTTTGTCCCGCGTCTTTTGCCACGTCCCCCACGCTCACGCCGAGCGCCTTGGCAAAGCCGGTGCCGATGCGCTTCATCAGTCCTTCCTGCACCGAGAATTTCGGGTCGCGCAGATTTCCGTCCAGAACGAAATGCAGCGTGATGTCGCCGTTGTGCGTTTTGAGCGCGGCGACCGCGGCTTTGGTCGGAATCGACATGAAGGTATCGAGCGGGTTGCCGCTGTCGGCGAGTTGCAGATTGTGGACCGTCAGCGTTCCGGGTGCGTGCAGCTGATAGTTGCGCACCGTCGAGTCGACTGTCAGGTCGACCGTGCCGCCGGTCACCTGTGCCTTCGCACCGGCTTTCTTGATCAGGTACGGGTCGAGCATCACGAGGTCGACGCCGCGCAGCTTGCTGCTGGTCTGCGAATCCTTGCTGGCGATTTTGATCCAGCCGCCGAACGACACCGTGCCCGTATGCGCCGGCCCTTTGATCGAACCGGTGACATTGATGCTGGTCGGCTCGGTGAGGGCGGGCAGACGGAGATTGTCGACGGTCGCATTGGCATCGCTGACCGTCACTTTGAACGGCGGCGGCCCGACCGTCATGTCGTAGAAGTGGAAGTTGCCCTGCTCGAAACTGATGTGATCGACCTGCTTTTCGCGGGGAACGGGGGCGGCCGCGCCGCTGGCTTCCGTGTCGGATTGGTTCACGGTTTGCCGCAGATTCGGCATCAGGCGAATCGCGCCGTCTTTCGTGCGCAGCACGGCGATGTCGAAGCCGCGCACCACCACGCTGCGGATATGCATGCGCCGCGCGATCAGATCGCGAATGTCCGGTGTCAGCGTGATTTCGTCCGCCCGCAGCGGGTCGCCGGCCGGCCAGCCAGGCGGCGCTTTGAGAAGGACGTTGGTGAGACGGACCGAGGTTAGTCCGACATCGATGGTTTCGGCGCTGCCCAATGGCCCGAGCGCCGCGATCACGCGCTCCTTGACCTCGCGTTGCGCGAACTGCAGGCCGCCGACCACGACGACGATCAGCACCAGCAGCACGCCGCCTACGGCGACGGCCCAGCGCTTGCCCTTCGACATCGCCATGCTTGCCTCCTCGTCACCGCGTTCCGGGCGGTGTGGCAGTGATTGGCCTGCGCGCTCGCCGGATAGGCGCGCGCTTGAATGGGATCGTTCGGGCGGAGCGCACGCGCCCCACCACGATGACATGTATCACGTCGTGGCACGCAATGCGTGTGCCGTACCCCTCATCGGGCGACGCCGGGTAATTCGCGGCATCTGCCGCGCTGTGGCGCGAAATACCCGCCGTCGTGCCTTGCGCGGCAAGCGGCCGTCAACGCGGCTCGCGCGTCGTCACAAGCGACAAGTCACGCGCAAGCCGCCCGGTTCGGCACTTATCGCGCGATCGGCTTGTAACGCAGACGCTTCGGACGTGCACCTTCTTCACCGAGACGCGCGCGCTTGTCCGCTTCGTATTCCTGGTAATTGCCGTCGAAGAACGTGACTTGCGAATCCCCTTCGAACGCGAGGATGTGCGTGGCGATCCGGTCGAGGAACCAGCGATCGTGCGAGATCACCAGCACCGAGCCGGCGAATTCGAGCAAGGCGTCTTCGAGCGCGCGCAGCGTTTCGACGTCGAGGTCGTTCGACGGTTCGTCCAGCAGCAGCACGTTGCCGCCCGAGATCAGCGTCTTGGCCAGATGCAGCCGGCCGCGTTCACCACCCGACAGATTGCCGACGATCTTCTGCTGGTCGCCGCCCTTGAAGTTGAAGCGGCCGATATACGCCCGCGACGGCGTTTCGTACTTGCCGACCGTCAGCACGTCCGCGCCGCCGGAGATTTCCTCGAACACGGTCTTCGAGCTGTCCAGCGCATCGCGGCTTTGATCCACGTACGCGAGCTTGACGGTCGGGCCCTGCACGATCTCGCCCGAATCCGGCTGCTCGCGGCCGGTGAGCATGCGGAACAGCGTGGACTTACCCGCGCCGTTCGGTCCGATGATGCCGACAATCGCGCCCGCCGGAATCTTGAAACTGACGTTGTCGAGCAGCAAACGGTCGCCATACGACTTGCTGACGTTCTTGAACTCGATCACTTCATTGCCCAGACGATCGCCGACCGGAATGAAGATTTCCGAGGTCTCGTTGCGCTTCTGGTAGTCCTGGCTATTCAGTTCCTCGAAGCGGGCGATACGCGCCTTCGACTTCGCCTGACGGCCCTTCGGGTTCTGGCGCACCCACTCCAGTTCCTTCTTGATGGCTTTCTGGCGCGCCGACTCCGACGATTCTTCCTGCTTCAGGCGCTCTTCCTTCTGGTCGAGCCAACTGCTGTAGTTGCCCTTCCACGGAATGCCGTGGCCGCGGTCGAGTTCGAGAATCCACTCGGCGGCGTTATCGAGGAAGTAGCGATCGTGAGTCACGGCGACCACGGTGCCCGGGAAGCGCGTGAGGAACTGTTCGAGCCAGTCGACCGATTCCGCGTCCAGGTGGTTGGTCGGCTCGTCGAGCAGCAGCATGTCCGGCTTTTCGAGCAGGAGCTTGCACAGCGCGACGCGGCGCTTTTCGCCGCCCGACAGATGTTCGATCTTCGCGTCCCAGGCCGGCAGGCGCAGTGCGTCGGCGGCGATTTCGATCTGCTGCTCGGCGTTGCCGCCGTCCGAGGTGGCGAGGATCGCTTCGTACTTGGCTTGCTCGGCGGCGAGCGCGTCGAAGTCGGCGTCCGGTTCGGCATAAGCCGCGTAGATTTCGTCGAGCTTCTTCTGCGCGTTGAACACGTCGCCGAGACCTTCCTCGATCGTTTCACGCACGGTTTTGTTCGGATCGAGCTGCGGTTCCTGCGGCAGATAGCCGATGTTCAGGTTCGGCATGGGCGTGGCTTCGCCTTCGATGTCCTTGTCCACACCGGCCATGATGCGGATCAGCGTCGACTTGCCCGAGCCGTTCAGGCCGAGCAGACCGATCTTCGCGCCGGGAAAAAACGACAGCGAGATGTCTTTCAGGATTTGACGCTTGGGTGGCACGATCTTGCCGACCCGGTTCATGGTGAAGACGTATTGGGCCATTTGCTTGCAATAGACGTTGACGACGCCGGCCGCGAAGGGGCGGGCTGCCGTGGGTGGATGGGTAATCGGTGTTATGGCCGGGCGGAGCGCCCGGTGCCGGCCGGCGCGGCGTGGAGCGCGGCGTCGAACTTCGCGACGCCTCGCGCGCGGGCGGCTTCTTCAGGTGGCATTGTACTTCGGCGCGGGTGCCGGACGGCAGTGGGTGTCTGCGGGTGTCCGTTCGGCCAGGGGCGGTTCGGATGCTCAGAGCCAATCCGCCACGCCGCCGTGCCGCGAGCACGTGCCGCTGCGGTGCCGGCTGAAGCTGTACGTGCCATCGCGGCAGCGCGCAGTCGCACCTTCCGGCGCCTTGCCGGATAGGGAACGGGCCGGCGCGTGCACGGTGTTGCCGTCGCGATTGGTATAGGTGTTGTGATTGCTGAGGTTCGCTTCGTCGGGCGTCGTGCCGGGCGCCACATAGGCGAACGCGGACGACACGCTGAACACCAGCGCCGCCGTCATTGCCGCGCAGGCGCGCAGGGTCTCGCGAGTCAAGCTTGTCATGGTTTTTCGAGTGCCCGTTATTTGGACCGCCCGTGGGTTTTATCAGGCGTCAATTGGCGCGTCTTCCGCTTGCCGGATCGAAGAAATGCAGATGCTGCGCGGGCAGCGCTACTTGCAGCGCTTCGCCCGCTGCGGGCCGATGCGCGTGCGGCAGGCGCACTGTCACGTCATGCTTGCCCCAGCGGCCGTGCGCCAGATTGTCCGCGCCGAGCAGTTCGCAGGAATCGACGGTGAGCGTCGCGTGAGGCGCGTCTGGCTGACCCGGGCTCATGTGTTCCGGGCGGATGCCGAGCGTCCACTCGCGTCCTTTGGCGACTTCGCGGCCGATCGATACCACGCCTGTCAAAGGCAGTTTCGGACCGTTACCGGCTACTTCGAAAAGCGCACCGTCGTCCGACACGCGGCCTTCCAGCAGATTCATTCCCGGCGAGCCGATGAAGCTCGCGACGAACACCGTGGCGGGCCGCTCATAGACTTCGGTCGGCGCGCCGATCTGCTCGGCGTGGCCCTTGTTCATCACGATCACGCGCTGGGCCAAAGTCATTGCTTCGATCTGATCGTGCGTCACGTACAGACTCGTGGTGGCAAGCCGCGCATGCAGACGCTGGATTTCGAGCCGCATCTGCACGCGCAGTCGGGCGTCGAGATTCGACAGCGGTTCGTCGAACAGAAACACGGCCGGCTCGCGCACGATCGCGCGACCCATTGCGACGCGTTGCCGTTGCCCGCCGGACAACTCGCGCGGCTTGCGTTGCAGCAGCGCTTCGAGTTCGAGAATCTGCGCGGCGGCCTGCACGCGTTTTTCGATCTGCGCGCGGTCCACGCCCGCGATCTTCAGCGCGTAGCCCATGTTCTCGGCCACGCTCATGTGCGGATAGAGCGCATAGTTCTGGAACACCATCGCGATGTTGCGATCCTTCGGCTCCAGTTGATTGACCACTTTGCCAGCGATCGAAATAGTGCCCTCGGAGATGCGTTCGAGTCCCGCCACCATCCGCAGCAAGGTCGATTTGCCGCAACCGGACGGACCGACCATCACGACGAACTCGCCGTCGGCAACGTCCACGTCGATGCCGTGCAACACGAACTGTTTGCCGTCGTAGGTTTTTTTAACACCTTGCAGAGTCAGTGCAGCCATGCCGTTTTAGCCTTTCGTTGCTTGCCGCGGATCGCGCGGTGTTGTCCGCGGTGGTGTCTATTCCAATGCATGAAAAATGCTCGCTGAAGCGCCGCTCACTTCTCCGCGTCCACGAGTCCGCGCACGAACCAGCGCTGCATCGTCAGCACCACGGCGAGCGGCGGCAGCATCGCGAGCAGTGTCGCGGTCATCACCAGGTGCCATTCGGTCGCGGTGTCGCCGGACGCAATCATGCTTTTGATGCCCACAACAGCCGTGGTCAGCGACTGCTGGCTCGTGATCAGAATCGGCCACAGGTACTGATTCCAGCCGTAAATGAACGTGATGACGAAGAGCGCCGCCATGTTCGTCTTCGACAGCGGCAACACGACGTCCCAGAAAAACCGCATGGCGCCTGCGCCATCGATCCGTGCGGCTTCCATGAGTTCGTCCGGCAGTGTCATGAAAAACTGGCGGAACAGGAAAGTCGCGGTGGCCGAGGCGATCAGCGGCAACGTCAAACCGCTATACGTGTTGCTCAGATGCATCGACGACACGACCTGTACGGTTGGAAAGATGCGCACTTCGACCGGCAGCATCAACGTGATGAAGATCAGCCAGAACGCGAGGTTGCGAAACGGGAAACGGAAGAACACGATCGCGTACGCGGAAATCATCGAGACCGCGATCTTGCCGATCGAGATCACCAGCGCCATCACGAGGCTGTTGAACAGCATGCGGCCGAACGGCGCCGCCGCGTTGCCGCTGCCTTGCGACCAGACGGTCGCGATGTTCTCGAACAAATGCGTGCTCGGCACCAGCGAAAGCGGCACGCTGAACACCTCGTGCTCGCTCATGGTCGCCGCGCAAAACGCGACGTACACCGGAAACACCACCAGCACGACGCCCAGAATCAGCACCGCGTGGCAGAAGAGGTCGAAACCGCGGCGGTTCTCGATCATGAGTATTGAACCTTGCGTTCGATGAAGCGGAATTGCACGACCGTCAACGCGACGACGATCACCATCAGGATCACCGACTGCGCGCCCGAACTGCCGATGTCGAGCCCCTGGAAACCTTCGGCGAAGATCTTGTAGATCAGCGTGCGGGTGGCTTGCGCCGGACCGCCGCCGGTTGCCGCGTCGATCACAGGGAAGGTGTCGAAGAACGCGTAGGTGATGTTGATCACCAGCAGGAAGAAACTGGTCGGCGACAGAAGCGGCAGTGCGATGCCGAAAAAGCGTCGCACCGGACCGGCGCCGTCGATCGCCGCCGCTTCGATCAGCGAGCGCGGAATGGCCTGCAAGCCGGCGTAGAAGAACAGAAAGTTATAGCTGACCTGTTTCCAGACGGACGCGAGCACCACGAGGAACATTGCCTGGCCCGCGTTCAGCGCGTGATTCCACACAATGCCGTATTTGGCCAGCGCATAAGTGACGAGGCCGATGCTCGGGTTGAACAGGAACGACCACAACACGGCGGCGATTGCGGGCGCGACCGCGTACGGCCAGATCAGGAGCGTCTGATATGTCCTGGCGCCGCGTGTCACACGATCGGCGCAGACCGCGAGCAGTAGCGAAATCACGAGCCCCGACACCGTGACGAGCGCGCAGAAGATCAGCGTCGTATAAAACGACGACAGGTAAAGCGGATCAGCAAAGAGCTGCTTGAAGTTGGCAAGCCCGACGAACTCGCTCGACGTGCCGAACGCGTCCTGACTTTGCGTGGATTGCCAGAGAGCCTCACCGGCAGGCCACAGGAAAAACAGCAGCGTGATCGCGAGTTGCGGCGCGACGAGCAGGTAGGGCAGCAGGCTGGAGCCGAAGCTGGAGCGCTTTTCCATCGATGATTTCCAAGGTTCTGCTGCAAGCACTGGCTTCGGCGCGAGCGCACCGAAGCCCTGCCCGCTTAATTACCGGCTTTCTCGAAGCGGCGCAGCAGTTCATCGCCGCGCGACACGGAGGCGTCGAGCGCCTGTTGCGGCGTTTTCTTCTGTGCCCAGACCTGTTCGAGCTCTTCGTCGATGACGGTGCGGATCTGCGGCATGTTGCCCAGACGCAAGCCCTTCGTGTACGGCAGCGGCGGCTTGTTGAGCATCTGCTTGATGGCGGTATCGCTGCCCGGGTTCTTCTCGTAGAAGCCTTGCTGCTGCGTCAGTTGATAAGCGGCGGTGGTGACCGGCAGATAGCCGGTGTCCTGATGCCACTTCGCGGCAACCGGCGCCGACGACAGATACGAGAGGAATTTCGCCACGCCCTTGTACACCGCCGGATCCTTGCCCGACAGCACCCACAGGCTGGCTCCGCCGATGATCGCGTTCTGCGGCGCGCCCTTCACGCTGGCGTCGTACGGCATCATGCCGGTGCCGAAGTTGAACTTCGCGTACTTCTTGATCGTGGCGAGCGACCCCGACGAGTTGGTGATGATCCCGCAGTCGCCGCTATAGAACTTCGACACCGGTTCGTCCTTGCGGCCAACGTAGGTGAACGTGCCGTCCTTCTGCATGTTCTGCAGGAACTGGATGTGCGCGACCTGCAGCGGCTTGTTGAATTCCAGTTGCGCGTCCGGGCCGTCGAAGCCGTTGTTCTTCGACGCGAACGGCGCGCCATGCCACGCGCTGTAGTTCTCGAGTTGAATCCAGCTCTGCCAGCCGGACGAATAGCCGCACGCCATGCCCGACGCCTTCAGCTTCTGTGCGTCGGTCTGCAGTTCGGCCCAGGTTTTCGGCGGCTGGTTCGGGTCGAGCCCGGCTTTCCTGAACGCGTCCTTGTTGTAGTACAGCACCGGTGTCGAGCTGTTGAACGGCATAGAGATCAGCTCGCCGGTTTTCGCGTCGCTGTAATAGCTCGCGATGGTCGGCACAAAGGCCTTTTCATCGAGCGGCACGCCGGCTTGCTTGAATACTTCCGATACGGGGATCACGGCCTTCTTCGCCTGCATCATCGTGGCGGTGCCGACTTCATAGACCTGCAGGATGGCCGGCGCATTGCCGCTGCGATACGCGGCGATGCCGGCAGCGAGAGTCTGGTCGTAGGTGCCCTTGAAGATCGGCACGATCTTGTAGTCGCTTTGCGACGCGTTGAATGCGTTGGCAATGTCGTTCAGCCGTTCGCCCAGCGCGGCTTCCATGCCGTGCCAGAACTGGATTTCTGTTGCGGCGTGGGCCGCCTGACTGAGGCCGGCGCTCAACACGGCGGCAACGGCAAGCGAACGGATTAGCGGCTTCAAACTCATCGATTTGTCTCCCATGCAACATGGTTGCTGATCGGAACGGGCGCTGATGCGAATCGCGCGATTCTATTTGTGTTCGATGACAGTCCGGCGTCGGCTGCCGGGCGGCGTACGCCGTTTTTTGACGGGTGCCGAATGCCGCAATTTAACATCGGTGTCACAAAACGGAAACAGCCAGCGTTGGAACGTGCAAGTTTGCATGCGAGCAGGGCCGAGCCTCGTTCGCTGGACGCGGCCGTTTGCGCGCGGGCATGATAGGCGTTGGTTTGGGTCGTGCCCGTCTCGTGTACGTTACGCCCCGGTGCGTATTAATCAGGATTCCAGATGCTGAGTTCAGTACGATTTGTCGCAGGTAGTTGCATCGCAAGCGCCGCATTGGCGGGTTGTTCGCTCACGTCCGTCCCGACGAAGAATGTCGTCGCCCAGGTGAGCTCGTTACCGGCGATCATCGCGCATCGCGGCGGCACGGGCGATGCGCCGGAGAATACGCTCGAAGCGATTCGGCTGTCGATCTCGAATCGCGCCGATGCGATGTGGCTCACCGTGCAGTTGAGCAGGGACGGTGTGCCGGTTCTCTATCGGCCGGCTGATCTGTCGGCGTTGACCGACGCGAAAGGGCCGGTGTCTGCTTATACGGCGGCACAACTTGCGCGCGTGAATGCCGGGTGGAAGTTCCAGCGCGCAGACACGTATCCCTACCGCGATCGCCCTTTGGGCATTCCGACATTGCGCGAGGCCCTGCGCAGCATGCCGGCAGGCATGCCGGTCATCCTCGACATGAAGGCGCTGCCCGCCGAACCGCAAACTCAGGCGGTCGCGCGCTTGCTCGATGAAGAAAACGCGTGGCAGCGGGTGTCGATCTATTCGACAGAAGCGGCTTATCAAAAGACTTTTGCGGCTTATCCGCAAGCCAGGCTATTCGAATCACGCGATGCGACGCGTGGGCGGCTCGTGCGTGTGCTGCTGCATCAGGGTTGTGTGGACGCGCCGGCCGAACACGCCATGAGCGCGTTCGAGTTGCATCGCGCGGTGACGGTGGTCGAGAAGTTCACGTTGGGAGAAGGGCGCTCGGATGTCCATGCTACGCTGTGGACGGCCGCCACCGTCGCATGCTTCCGGCAGAAGCCCGGCGTGCGAATCGTCGCGATTGCCGTGAACGATGCGGACGATTACCGGACGGCGGCGTGCCTCGGCATCGACGCGGTGCTCGCGGATTCGCCGTCGAAGATGGCGGCCGTCAGGGACGGTATCGCGTTGCCGCTGCAGTGTGCGCGTGCCGGCACGACCGGCCGGCAGTAAAGCAAAGAGCCCGCGCAAGGCGGGCTCTTCCGAGGTCAGCGGCGGCGGGCGGCGGCGCTCAGGTTTCCACCCGTGACCGCCTCGCGCCGAAGCCGAGGCTCGAACTCGAAACTCACACATTGAACAGGAAGTTCATCACGTCGCCATCGTGCACGACGTATTCCTTGCCTTCCGCGCGCATCTTGCCGGCTTCCTTCGCGCCTTGCTCACCCTTGTAGGTGATGAAGTCGTTGAACGCGATGGTCTGCGCGCGAATGAAGCCGCGCTCGAAGTCCGTGTGAATCGCGCCCGCAGCCTGCGGCGCCGTGTCGCCGATATGGATCGTCCACGCGCGCACTTCCTTCACACCGGCCGTGAAGTAGGTTTGCAGGCCGAGCAGCTTGAAGGCGGCGCGGATCACGCGGTTCAGGCCCGGCTCTTCCATGCCCATGTCGGCGAGGAACACTTCCATGTCGGCTTCGTCGAGGTCGGCGATTTCCGCTTCGATCGCAGCGCACACGGCGACGACCGGCGCGTTTTCCGTGGCCGCGAACTTCGTGACCGCGTCGAGGTGCGGATTGTTCTCGAAACCGTTTTCCTTCACGTTGGCCACGTACATGGTCGGCTTGGCGGTGATCAGGCAGAACGGCTTGAGCGTGGCTTTTTCTTCGTCCGAGAGGTCGAGCGCGCGGACCGGCTTGGCCTGGTCGAGCTGCGCGCGCACTTTTTCCAGCACGGCGGCGTTCTTGATGGCTTCCTTGTCGTTGCCCGACTTGGCCGCCTTCGAATAGCGCGCCAACGCCTTTTCGACGGTGGCGAGGTCGGCCAGCGCCAGTTCGGTGTTGATCACTTCGATATCCGACAGCGGATCGACCTTGTTCGCGACGTGAATCACGTTCTCGTCTTCGAAGCAGCGCACCACGTGCGTGATCGCATCCGTTTCGCGGATGTTGGCGAGAAACTGGTTGCCCAGACCTTCGCCCTTGCTCGCGCCGGCCACGAGACCGGCGATGTCGACGAATTCCACCACGGCCGGCAGGATGCGCTCCGGCTTGACGATTTCAGCGAGCGCCTTCAGCCGCGCGTCCGGCACTTCGACGATGCCGACGTTCGGCTCGATCGTGCAGAACGGATAGTTTTCGGCGGCAATGCCCGCCTTGGTCAGCGCATTGAACAGAGTGGACTTGCCGACGTTAGGCAGGCCGACGATGCCGCATTTGAGGCTCATGGAAATCCTTCAGTGATTCAGTAAGTTGCGTGACGCGCTCGACGCTGTGTGCAGGATTCGGGAGGCCTTCGCGTGTGGCGTGGCGGACAAATGCAGCGGAGCGGGACAAGACACCGGATCGGGGCGTTGGCTCGACGACCGGGTGCGAGTTTTCACGGAAAGCGTAATTGTAACCCGTTCGGATGGGCTGACTGCGGCGGCGGAGGGCGAGCGGCGCTTGCCGTCCAGGGTGGCGCCCGGAGGCGCCTGCCTTCCAGCCGCGAATCGACGCGGCTGCGCGAGGCGAACGCGGCGCTGGCGGCGGCCGGTCATCTGTGAATAGCGGCGCGCTTGTCCGGGCGCAAATGCCGCGCGCGTCGATCCGTCCCTCGCAACCCCCGCGGCTATAATGCGCGGATGAACGCACACCACCAGACCTTTGACGCGGCCGTGATCGGCGGCGGGCTCGTCGGCAAGACCGCGGCGCTCGCGCTCACGCAAGGCGGGCTGCGCGTGGCACTGCTCGCGCAACCTTGCGCGGCGCTGCCTCCCGGCGCCAGCTTCGACTCGCGGGTCTACGCGCTGTCGTCGAGCTCACAGGCTCTGCTGGAGCGTTTGCGGGTCTGGCAGGCGCTCGATCTGACGCGGCTCGGCCCCGTCTACGACATGCGCGTCTACGGCGACGCGCACGCCGAGCTGCATTTCTCCGCGTTTCAGGCTTCCGTGCCGCAACTGGCGTGGATCGTCGAGTCGTCGGTGATCGAGCGCGCGCTGGATGCGGCGCTGCGCTTCCAGCCGAATCTCACCTGGATCGACACGCGCGCTCAGGCGCTCGACTTCACCGCTGACAGCGCCAGCGTTGGGCTGGCTAACGGCAATGTGCTCGAAGCCGATCTGGTGGTCGGCGCGGACGGCGCGCACTCGTGGGTGCGGGCGCAGATCGGCTCGAAAATGGACCGGCGCGACTACAGGCAGACCGGCGTGGTCGCCAATTTCAAGGCTGAGAAGCCGCACGGCGAGACTGCCTGTCAATGGTTCAAGGACGGCGAGATCATCGCACTGCTGCCCATGCCGGACGGCCATGTTTCGCTGGTGTGGTCGGCGCGCACCGAGCACGCCGAACAACTGGTCGCGCTCGATCCGGCGCAGCTTGCCGCGGAGGTGGAGCGCGTGACGGGCGGCCAGTTCGGTGCGCTCGACTGCGTGACGCCCGCGCAAGGTTTCCCGCTCGCGCTGCAAACGGTGGACCGGCTGGTGGCGCCGCGCGTCGCGCTGGTCGGCGACGCCGCGCATCTGATCCATCCGCTGGCCGGGCAGGGCATGAACCTTGGCTTGCGCGACGTCGCGGCGCTCGCCGATACCGTCGCCGGCAAGGAGTCGTTCCGCGATCTCGGCGACATGGTGCTGCTGCGCCGCTACGAACGCGCGCGCCGCGAAGACATCCGGGCGCTGATGATCGCCACCGACGGTTTGCAAAAACTGTTTTCCGTTCCCGGTCCTTTCGCCAAGGCACTGCGCAATACCGGTATGGCTTTCGTCGGGGCGCAGCCGTTCATCAAGCGCTGGCTGGTGTCGGCCGCGCTCGGTTGAAGCGCGCGGTCCGGCGTGCCGCAGCCGGCCAGACAGGTATCATGAACGGATGGACGCGGTTCCGGTCAGATCGGGACCGTCACGAAACGCGCCAAACGCGCGCTTGAACCCAGGAATTCAGCATGAAAAAGACTTTCCGCATCGCGGCCGCCGCGCTTGCCATCGCAGCCGTCACGATCGGCTGCTCGGCACAGGCCGACCAGACTACCGACAAGCTCAAGGCCACGCTGCAAACGCGTCTCGCGGACGTGACGATCAAGAGCGTGACGAAGTCGCCGATTGCCGGCCTGTACGAAGTGAACCTCGGCACGCAGATCGTGTATAGCGACGCGAACGGCGACTATCTGCTGCTCGGCGACATGGTCGACGCGAAGACCCGCAAGAATCTGACCGAGGCGCGTCTGGCGGAAACCAACCGTATCGATTTCGCTAGCCTGCCGTTCGGAAACGCCGTGAAAGTCGTGAAGGGCAACGGCGCGCGCAAGATCGCCGTATTCTCCGACCCGAACTGCCCGTACTGCAAGCAGCTCGAAACGTCGCTCAAGTCGATCGACAACGTGACGATCTATACCTTCCTGTACCCGGTGCTGTCGCCGGATTCGACCGCGAAGTCGAAGTCGATCTGGTGCTCAACGGACCGCGCGAAGGCATGGGAATCATGGATGCAGAACCATCAGGCGCCCACCGCCGCCGGCACCTGCGACACCGCCGCGATCGACAAGAACCTCGCGCTCGGCCACGCCATGAACGTCGACGGCACGCCCACGGTGTTTCTCGCGGACGGCCGCCGTCTGCCCGGCGCCGTGCCGGCCGACCGGCTGGACAAGGAAATGTCCGCGGTGCGCTGAGCACGCACAACCCATCCGGCAAAGGAGGCGCGACGTGCGCCTCCTTTCGCATCAAGCCCGACCATCCCCGCCAGAACACTTCTAATCGCCGCCGATGAAGCCGATCCGCTACACCATCGTTCCCAAGCAGCCCGCCGCCCACCTGTTCGAAGTCACCGTGACCGTCGCCGATCCCGATCCGGCCGGCCAGCGTTTCATGCTGCCGGTGTGGATTCCGGGCAGCTACATGGTGCGCGAGTTCGCCCGCAACATCGTGACGCTGCGCGCTTTCAACGACGCGGGCCGCAAGGTGCGCGTCGAAAAGACCGACAAGCACACGTGGCAGGTCGCGCCGGTCAAAGGCGCGCTGACGCTGCACTACGAGGTCTACGCGTGGGATCTGTCGGTGCGCGCCGCGCATCTCGACGACACGACGGGCTTTTTCAACGGCACGAGCGTCTTCCTCTCGCCGCTCGGTCACGAGGAAGCACAGTGCGTGGTCGAGATCCAGAAACCGGACGGCGCGGCGTATCGCAACTGGCGTGTGGCCACCGCGCTGCCGGAAGCGCGCGGCACGAAGCGTTATGGTTTCGGCGAGTACCGCGCGCAGAACTACGACGAGTTGATCGATCATCCCGTCACGCTGGGTGAATTCGCACTGGCGACGTTCAAGGCGCACGGCGTGCCGCACGACATCGTGATCGCCGGGCGCGTGGTCGGGCTGGACATGGCGCGTCTGTCGGCCGACCTGAAGCGCATTTGCGAGGCGCAGATCGCGTTGTTCGAGCCCAAGTCGAAGAAAGCGCCGGTGGATCGCTACGTGTTCATGACCCAGGCCGTCACCGATGGGTACGGCGGCCTCGAACACCGCGCTTCGACCGCACTGATCTGCAATCGCGGCGATCTGCCGGTGGAAGGGCGCGAGGCGCGCACCGAAGGCTACCGGACCTATCTCGGCCTGTGCAGCCACGAATACTTCCACACCTGGAACGTGAAGCGCATCAAGCCGGCCGTGTTCGCGCCGTACGACCTGAGCGTCGAAAACTACACGTCGCTGCTGTGGCTGTTCGAAGGCTTCACGTCTTACTACGACGATCTAATCCTCGTGCGCAGCGGCCTGATTTCGCAGGACGACTATTTCGGCCTGCTCGGCAAGGTGATCGGCGGCGTGCAGCGCGGCAGCGGGCGTCTCAAGCAGAGCGTCGCGGAAAGCTCGTTCGACGCGTGGGTCAAATACTACCGGCAGGACGAGAACGCGCCGAACGCGATCGTCAGCTATTACACCAAGGGCTCGCTCGTCGCGCTCGCGTTCGATCTGACGATCCGCGCGCAGACCAACAACCGCAAATCGCTCGACGACGTGATGCGCTTGCTGTGGCAGCGCTTCGGCCGTGAGTTCTATCGCGGCAAGCCGGTCGGTGTCGAAGAAAGCGAGATCGAGGCGCTTTTCGCGGAAGCGACCGGCGCGAAACTGACCGGTTTGTTCGCCGAAGCCGTGCACGGCACGCGCGATCTGCCGCTCGACACGCTGCTCGCGCCGTTCGGCGTCGCCATTGCGCCCGAGCTCGACAAGAACGGCAAGCCGTCGCTCGGCGCACGCGTGCGCGGCGGCGCGGATTGCACGCTCGCAGCGGTTCATGAGGGCGGCGCCGCGCAGAAAGCCGGGCTTTCGGCCGGCGACGTGCTGATCGCGCTCGACGGCCTGCGCGTGACCGGCTCGAATCTTGACGGGCTGCTCGCGCGCTACCAGCCGGGCGCGAAAGTCGAGGTTCACGCCTTCCGCCGCGACGAGTTGCGCACCACGCAAGTCAAGCTGGACGGGCCTGAGGTGGCGCGCTACAAGCTCGCCGTCAGCGACAGGCGGGCCGCCGCTCGCAAGGCACGCGAGCACTGGCTGGCACGCTGATCGTCATCCGGGCCGTCGCTCTTGGGCGGCGGAGTGTGGCGGATTGTTCTACCACTGCAACAATCCGTCGCCGCCGGATGGCTTGTTCAGGGTGCGGCAAAAAAACACAATGGCTCCACTCGCGCAACACTGCGCGCCCCAACTGGAGTCAACCATGACCACGATCCTGCAAATCAACTCGGCAGCCCGCTCGCAAGGCGCGAACTCGACGCTACTCGTCAACGAGCTGACCGCAAAGCTGCAACAATCGAATCCGGGCGCGCAAGTCGTCGTCCGCAATCTGCAAGCTGAACCGCTGCCGCATCTGGACGACGCCGTCCTCGGCGCGTTCTTTACGCCGGCTGACCAACGCACGGCCGAACAAGCTGCGATCGCAGCACGCAGCGAAGCGCTGATCGCCGAACTGCAAGCCGCCGACATCGTGGTGATCGGCGCGCCGATGTACAACTTCGGCATCTCGTCGCAACTGAAGACGTACTTCGACTTCATCGCACGCGCCGGCATCACGTTCGCATACACGGCGAACGGTCCGGAAGGTCTCGTGAAAGGCAAGAAGGTCTACGTGGTGTCGGCACGCGGCGGCAAGTATCTGGGCACGCCGAACGACAGCCAGACGCCGTACCTGAAAAGCTTCCTCGGCTTCCTCGGCATGACCGACGTGAGCTTCATCTACGCCGAAGGTCTGAACATGGGCCCGGACGCTGCCAGCGCCGCGCTGGCTTCCGCCCGCGAAGCGATCGCCGCCGCGTAAGGCTGGCCGCGCCGCTTCGATATGCGGCGAATCGCTCGATGGAATGAAAAACGCCACCGATTTGAGTCCGTGGCGTTTTTTCTTTGATGCGTAGATGTTTCGCCGATGCATCATGCCGCGATGCCGGCGTTTTCAGGCGAGCATTTGCGCTTCGTGGGGCAGGCGCCAGTCGATAGGCTCGCGGCCGTGCTGTGCGAGATATTCGTTGGCTTTGGCGAAATGCCCGCAGCCGAGAAAACCGCGATGCGCCGACAGCGGCGACGGATGCGGTGCTTCCAGCACGCAATGCGACTTGCCGCCGAGCAGCGCGCGCTTGGCTTGCGCGTGCGCGCCCCACAGCATGAACACGAGGCCGTCATGGCGCATCGCCAGTTCGTGGATCAGCGTGTCGGTGCATTTTTCCCAGCCGCGTTTTGCGTGGCTGGCGGCTGAGTCGCGCTCTACCGTCAACACCGTGTTCAGCAGCAGCACGCCCTGCTTCGCCCAGGTGTCGAGACAGCCGTGACGCGGCGTCTCGTGGCCAAGGCTTGCGGCAATCTCCTTGAAGATGTTGCGCAGCGACGGCGGCGTGCGCACGTTCGGCGCCACCGAAAATGCGAGCCCGTGCGCCTGCGGCGTGCCGCGGTCTTCGCCGTGGTACGGATCCTGGCCGAGGATCACCACTTTCACTTCATCGGGACTGGTCAGGCGCAGCGCGCGGAATACGTCGGCGGGATAGACGGTTTTGCCGGCGGCGCGCTCACCATCGACGAAGCGGCAGAGCGGCGTATAGGCGTCGCTTTCGATGAACGGTTTGAGATGTGCGCGCCATGCCGGCGGCAGCGCGTCGAATTGCGCCTCGAGCGTTGGCGGCGGCGCGCTGGCGCCGGATTTCTGCGGCGTGGTCGTCATGTCAGTAGACGGTTGGGAGGCGGCCTCGCCGAACAGCGAAGCTTGCGACGGATTGGGGCGGGTGGGGGAAGCGGAGGTCATGGCGGGGAAGTGTCGCAGCAAACGCCGCGTTGCTCAAGGTGTGGGCGCGGCATTCAGTCGCGAGCGCCGGAGGAGCGGCTTTGCCGCGCTCAACCCGCCCGCAATTGATAACCGCGCTGCGCCTTGCTGATGTTGTCCGGTACCAAACCGGCAATCTGCTTGCCGAGTTCCGCGGCGAGCGCGTGGAGCGCGGCTTCGTCTCCAGACTTCAATTCGAGTTCGACTTCCGAGATCGGCGCGCGGCGCGTTTGGCCATCGACTTCGGCGAGCACGTCGCCCTGATCGATCGCCGCTTCGACCTCCGAACCATCCAACCGGACCTGCCACAGCGTACGGGTGAAATTCGTGCGGAACAGCTGGATGAGTCCCGGCGCGGCCTGACGCAAAGCGTCCGCGGCGGACGCTTCGTCGCACTCGCGCAGCAACGCGTCGATCTCCAGCCTTTCGCCCGCCACCGGCATTTCCCATTCGTGCCGGCTGTGCAAACCATCCTCGGCCTTGCCGACCGTCTTGAAGGTTTGCAGCCAACCCTCAGGCGTCTGGCGCAAACGCAAGGCGCTCTTCGAGCCCGCCAGCGTCAGGTCAGGCGTGTCGAAGTAAATATTCACCAGTTTGATCGGTCGGCCGTGCGCCCGGGTGCGTGCGACGAACCACTGCGTCGCCGCCTCCACCTGCGCGGGCGGCAGCGCCAGTTTGATTTCGCGTTCCATGCCCATGAACTGCTCTCCGCTACGTATGCCGCTTGGCGTGTGTCGACAGCGCGCTCAGAAAAACATCCGCGCAAGTTCCACACCCGGCTCGTCCGCGCGCATGAATGCCTCGCCGACCAGGAACGTATGCACGTCCATCGCGCGCAGGCGCTCCACGTCGACGCGCGACAGAATGCCCGACTCCGTGACGACGATGCGGTCCTCCGGAATCGCCTCGAGCATGCCGATCGTCGTTTCGATCGATGTCTCGAAGGTGCGCAGATTGCGGTTGTTGATGCCGATCAGCGGCGTTTTCAGTGTGAGCGCTTCCATCAGCTCGTCGTGGTCGTGCACTTCGACCAGCACCGCCAGGCCCAGCGAATGCGCGAGCGCTTCGAGATCCTGCATCTGCGAGGTTTCGAGCGCGGCGGCAATCAGCAGGATGGCGTCGGCACCCATCGCGCGGGCTTCGACGATCTGATACGGATCGACGATGAAGTCTTTGCGCAGCACCGGCAAATTGCAGGCTGCACGCGCTTGCTCCAGATACGCGACGCTACCCTTGAAGAACTGCACGTCGGTGAGCACGGACAGGCAGGCTGCGCCGTGTTTTTCATATGAACGCGCGATTTCGGCCGGCACGAAATGCTCGCGCAGCACGCCTTTGGACGGGCTCGCCTTCTTGACTTCGGCGATCACCGCGGCGAGACCCGCCGCGTGTTTCGCACGCAAGGCGCCGACGAAATCGCGCAGGTCGCGCGACGACGCTTCGAGGCGCAGCTCTTCGAGCGGCGCGCTCTGTTCGGCCGCCCGGACTTCTTCGCGTTTGACCGCGATGATGCGGTCGAGAATGTCGCTCATAAGTGTCTCGCTACGTAGTTACTGCTTGAATTGCTGGGTGAAGCGGGCCAGCTCGTCGACTTTCGCACGCGCCTTGCCGCTCGCGATCGCTTCGCGCGCCAACTGGATGCCGTCCGCTATCGACGAAGCCACGTTCGCCGAATACAGGGCGGTGCCCGCATTCAGCGTGACGATTTCGCGCGCGACGCCCGGCTTGTTGTCGAGCGCTTCGAGCAGCATCGCTTTCGATTCGTTGGCGTCGGCCACTTTCAGCGTGCGGTTCGACACCATCTGCATGCCGAAGTCTTCCGGGTGAATCTCGTACTCGTGAATCTGGCCGTCGCGCAACTCGCCGACTTGCGTCGCCGCGCCGAGCGAGACTTCGTCCATGCCGTCCATACCGTACACCACCAGCACATGCTTCGCGCCGAGGCGCTGCATTACGCGCACCTGAATGCCGACGAGGTCGGCGTGGAACACGCCCATCAGCTGATTGGGTGCGCCGGCCGGATTGGTGAGCGGCCCGAGAATGTTGAAGATGGTCCGCACACCGAGTTCGCGGCGCACCGGAGCGATGTTCTTCATGGCCGGATGATGGTTCGGCGCGAACATGAAACCCATGCCGGTTTCCGCAATCGAGGCCGCCACCTGTTCCGGCTGCAGATCGATATTCACGCCGAGCGCTTCGAGCACGTCCGCGCTGCCCGACTTGCTCGATACGCTGCGGCCGCCATGCTTCGCGACCTTGGCGCCCGCCGCGGCGGAGACGAACATGGTCGCCGTGGAAATGTTGAAGGTGTGCGCGCCGTCGCCGCCGGTGCCGACGATATCGACGAAGTTCGAGTTGTCCTGCACCTCGACGTGCCGGGCAAATTCACGCATCACCGTGGCGGCTGCGGTGATCTCGCCGATGGTCTCTTTTTTGACGCGCAAGCCGGTGATGATCGCGGCGGCCATCACGGGCGAGAGTTCGCCGCGCATGATGAGCCGCATGAGGTGCAGCATTTCGTCGTGGAAAATCTCGCGGTGCTCGATGGTCCGTTGCAGCGCTTCCTGGGGCGTAATCGACATGATGTCGTCTCTCTTCATCAAGCGTTGCGATTGGACGTTTGTGCGCCGGCGCGCTTCGACTGCTTAAGGAAGTTTTCGAGCAGCGCGTGGCCGTGTTCGGACAGGATCGATTCCGGATGGAACTGCACGCCTTCCACCGCCAGTTCCTTGTGACGCACGCCCATGATCTCACCGTCTTCGGTCCACGCCGATACTTCGAGACAGTCGGGCAGCGATTCGCGTTCGATCGCGAGCGAGTGATAGCGCGTCACCACGAAATGTTTCGGCAGATCCGCGAACACGCCTTTGCAGTCGGTTTCGATCGTGCTGACCTTGCCGTGCATGATGGTTTGCGCGCGCACCACGCGCCCGCCGAAGGCCTCGCCGATCGCCTGATGGCCGAGACAGACGCCGAGAATCGGCGTTTTGCCGCTGAATTCGCGCAGCACGTCGAGCGTGATGCCGGCGTGTTGCGGATTGCTCGGACCGGGCGACAGGCAGATGCGCTCCGGGTTGAGCCTCGCGATTTCGTCCAGCGTGATTTCGTCGTTCCGATAGGTGCGCACGTCTTCGCCGAGTTCGCCGAAGTACTGCACCAGGTTGTAGGTGAACGAGTCGTAGTTGTCGATCAT
>Ga0255336_101071_pt1 | contig 25055 bp, 25 predicted proteins | sample MeOH1_35cm_T3_17_FD_189102 | JGI IMG/M metagenome (GOLD analysis project Ga0255336, IMG submission 189102) | Sandy soil microbial communities from University of British Columbia, Vancouver, Canada - MeOH1_35cm_T3_179 | ecosystem: Engineered > Artificial ecosystem > Sand microcosm > Unclassified ...
TCGCCCAGCGATTTTCCAACGAATTTATAGGGAGTGTTCTAAAGTTTCCTTTATTCCTCAATATATACGCGAGGAACACGCTTGGATATATCACATACAACTTCGTAATTAATGCTCTCTAACCATCTAGCCATCTCTGAAGCATCAATCCGTTCATAGCCGTCAGAGCCAAGTAGTGTCACTAGACTTCCCACTTCAATTCCAGGAATCTTCGTAATATCTAACATAGTTTGATCCATACAAACCCGGCCAATTATTGCTGCTCTTCTGCCGTTGACAAGCATTTCGCCGCGATTGGAAAGTGCGCGATGTAACCCATCAGCATAGCCTACGGGTACAGTGGCCACTCGAGTGGGGTAGGCAGCCCTAAACGTACGCCCGTAGCTCACAGTCTCTCCTGCTTCGATCTCTTTGATATGAGCAATCCGAGCTTTCCAGGTCATGACTGGCTCAAAACCTGAATTGCCCCCCACTTGCTGAGAGGGTGGTAAGCCATAAAGAATAATTCCTGGACGGACCAGATCAAGATGAGCTTCGGGAAACTGAAGAATGGCAGCACTGTTCGCAGCGTGCCGGATTGGTATATTAATTCCCTGCGTTTGCAAACGCGTACAGAGGTCTAAGAATTCTTTGAGCTGTTCACGGGCAAAGCTCAAGTCCAGCTGATCTGAATTTACGAAATGGGTGTAAATCCCTTCAATAAAAAGATTTGGTAGTTCGGCTATCCGAAGAATCTCCTGATAGGTGTCCTTCCGAAAGCCGATTCTCCCCATGCCCGTATCAATTTTCAAATGAATCGTCGCCTTTTTTCCTTCAGCGAGCGCTGCCTCTGACAAAGCCTCGGCCTGTGCGTATTGATAAACGCCGGTGATAATATCCTCCTGGACGATCGTACGTGCAAAATCAACGGGCATATATCCAATCGTCATAACTTTAACTGATGGAAACGCGTGTTTAATTTCCAGAGCTTCCTCCAGCATAGCTACTCCAAATCGGCGTGCACCTGCCTCAAAAAGTGTTTTCGCCACTGGAATCGCCCCATGGCCATAGGCATCAGCTTTCACAATCGGCATGATCTCACTTTGGGTATAAGCCTTAATCCGTTCATAGTTTCGTTTTAAAGCAGATAAATCCACTTCAGCCCATACTGGGCGTGCGTTTTCCATCGTATTTCTTCCTCCTCAAGGCTATCCTTTTTCGGTCAATTCCAGCGACCGACGCGTTTTGGCCAACTGATCAGCAACCTCTGTGGCTGTAAACCCGGACCAACCCACGTCCTGGGCTAATTCGTCCGCTGCCTTTCCATGCAGATACACTCCCAGACAAGCCGCTTCTAACGGCGGTACGCCTTGAGCCAACCAGGCGAGGATACTCCCGGTCAGAACATCCCCTGTTCCTCCCGTCCCTAATCCCGGATTTCCTGTTGGATTAAGAAAAGCACGTCCATCAGGACTCGCGATCACGGTGATAGCCCCTTTTAAAACAAGAATAGCGCCCCATTCGACGGCTTTATTTAAGGTTATTTCTAAGCGATTATCTTCAATTTCCTGGACTGAGCAACCACAAAGTCTGGCCATTTCCCCTGGATGAGGGGTCATAAGCAAAGGTCCTCTTCTTTGACGCCACCCCAAGATTCCAGGTTCTTGGGCGATCAGATTTAAGGCATCCGCGTCTAATATAACGGGTAATTCGAGTGTGCGCAAGACGTCCTCGAGAACCGGAATGAAGTCCTGATTCTGGCCTAGTCCTGGTCCAATCGCCAAGGCCTGAGCTGTTTGGCATTTTTCCGTAATAATCGGCCACGCTCGATGATCCAGTGTATTTTGTCCTTCAACTGGCCAGATAGTCGCTTCGGTAAGCCCCATATCGATCTGGAAAGCTGCTGCTTGTGGGGTAACGATCTGTAACAGCCCGATACCACACCGTAAGGCAGATCTTCCGGCTAAGATCGCAGCCCCGGTCATTCCCGGCGATCCGGCAACCAGCACGCCTTTGCCATGCGTTCCTTTATGCCCTTGAAGGGTCCTCACCGGTAAAAACGCTTGCACCGCGTCCTCAGTTAGAACAAAGGTAGCGACTTCCTCTTGTTCGAGAAATTTATCGGGAATCGAGATCGGATCAACGATCAAGCGACCTACGTACTCCGGGCCTTTGCCGAGGAAATGCCCAAGCTTCGGAAGTCCAAAGGTCACCGTTGTCTGAGCACGGATGGCGCTTCGATAGACCTTTCCCGTATCTGCTTCGATCCCGCTCGGAATATCGACCGCAATAACCCAAGCCTGAGTTTGATTAACCTCTTCAACATACTCTTCCACTAAGCTAGGAAGCGCACCGCGCAATCCCGTTCCATAAATGGCATCGACAATAACGTCAGCTTGATTTAAGGCCAAACGCGTTGAACGCAGTTGTTTTTCTCCCTCGATCAGGAAAAAACGACCTCCAGCTTTTTGATATAAGCGACAATTCAAAGCTGCATCCCCGCGGAATTCCTCCGTTTTGGCAAAGGATAGAACCGTGACATCCATTCCCGAAATCAGAAGATGGCGAGCAACCGCTAACCCGTCTCCGCCATTGTTTCCTTTCCCCACGAGAACGATGACCTTACAACTCCCTTTAGAATTCATTTTAACTAAGGTTTGTTGAATCTCCCGGACGACAGCTAACGCCGCATTTTCCATCAAAAGCAGACTGGGAATTCCGTACGCTTCAATCGCTTCTTTTTCGATTTCGCGCATTTGCTGAGCACTGACGACCTGCATATCTTTCGCCTCCCTCTTACACCAAAATAGCCATCGCGATTGCATATTCCTGTTCGTGGGATAAACTTATGCGAACGATTGAGCCATTTCGTTTCTGCGCCAAGTCTTTTGCCTTAAGACTCAAATAAACGCGAGGTTCGCCGCTTTTTTCTGTCAGTATCTCAACATCATACCAGGAAAGTCCAGTCAATCCAGTTCCTAAACTCTTAAGAACGGCTTCTTTCCCAGCAAAACGTGCAGCCCAACTGGAAGTTGGGCGATCATTAAGATCTGCTCGCTCGCGTTCCGTAAATAGCCTTTCACGAATCCTGGGCCTACGATCACACGCTTGAGCAAATCGTTCAATTTTTATGATATCAATTCCTGGGTACATCGGCTTTAAGACCCCCATTAGATTGAATAAATGTTAAAGGCAAATGCATCTTCACTGTCGTCTCCTGCCCAAGCACGCTTTCAATCTGCAGTCCATATTCCTCACCATATAAACCGCGTAGTCGCTCATGGACATTCGCCATACCGACTCCATTGCCTGAACCTACCCCTGGTTTCAGTACCTCGGAAAGCCGCTCCTGGGGAATCCCCATTCCATCATCCCGAACACAAATATACAACTTATTTTCTTTTTCTTCCACTTCAATCCATACCGTCCCATTGCCAATCTTGGGCGTAATTCCATGCTTTACAGCATTCTCCACCAGCGGTTGCAGACTTAAACGAGGAATCTCCGCATTCATCAGTTCCTTGGGAATCTGACTTTTAACCTGAAGTTTTCGTCCAAAGCGCGCTTTTTCCAAGATTAAATATGTATGAACAAATTTTAGCTCTTCCTCTAGCGGAATTAGCGTTCCTTTCGATTTCATCGCCCAACGGAAAAATTCAGAAAGATAAATGAGTAGACGTCGCGAACGGTTCGGGTTAGTCCGGCTTGTGGTGATAATCGTGTTAAGTACATTAAAGAGAAAATGAGGATTGATCTGAGCCTGTAAAGCATCAAGTTGAGCTTCTGTCGTCAGTTTGGCCTGGTGATCCAGTTCTGCCAGTTCAATCTGAACACCGAGAAGTTGGGCCATTCCCAAAGCAAGCCGAATCAGATCAGGGGAAAGATGCCCATCTTTAGTTTCGTAGAGTTTCACTGTTCCAACAACTTTTCCCTGACAATGTAAAGGCACAACGACTGCAGCTGCGATTGGACAATCACAGCTATTCTGACGCGGACAGTTTAATTCCTTTTGCGTATGGACAATTTTATAGTTCCCGGTCCGGATAACCTCCTGGGTTGCTTCCGTTAAAATCTTATCACCGGGATGATGCTGATCACATCCCACACCTAAATAAGCCAGTTGCTTCGTACAGTCTGTGATCGAAACAGCGGCGACTTGACCTATCTCTTGGATGATTTTAGCCATAAATTCAGCGTTCTGCTCATTGAGACCACTCCGAAGATATGGGAGAGTTTCGTTAGCAATCTTGACGCTGATTTCGGCATTGCGTTCCGTGGTTAGACGTCTAATTCGCCGTCGTTGACGTTCAGAATCCACGAGCAAATAAAGAGTATCACCGATCAAAAAAAACAGCAAAAGTCCGAATTTCTGGGAAGCCAAACTAATCACGAGTTCTGCCCCTAAAACTAGCAAAAACCGCCAAACCATAAGTCGCATCCCTCTCATCCTTAAGAAAACTTAATTAAATTAGCCAATGGATAATCTTAAGAGTTCGACAGCGAGATGCGACTTCCTGTATTTATTAAAGGATTTCTTGGAGTTTTTCTCTTCCTTGCTCTTCCCCAACGACTAGGAGTACATCCCTTGCCTCGATCACGAATCCGCCACCAGGTGAGAATTGTTCAATACCGCTACGAACAACGGCAACAACTGTAAGACCTGTCTGTTCGCGAATCTTTAATTCGGCTAGTGTTTTTCCAGCAGCTTCAGAATCCTTATCCACTTCAACTTCGGCTACATCCATCCAACGGGACATCATACGATCAGTATAAATTAAAATCTTATTTAAATGTCCCTCAATCTGTAAATCAAGTTGTTGACGTTTATGGATGAACTGTTTCAATTCCTCAAGGAAAACCTGAATTTCCGCTTTCTGGTCAAAGGTCCGCAGAAATTTTTCTGCCTGACTCTTGGATGTAACGGTAATTCCGATCCCTTGATTCACCATGACAACGCCCGCATTTTGCAATATCGCAATTGAGCGGCGGATAGTTTCCGGAGAAACATTATACCTGCCCGCCAACGTTGATCGACCATGTATTCTTTCCCCTTCCCGATATTCACTCATCACGATCGAATGAGCAATATCGAGGGCAATTTCCTGATAACGTGACTGTTCCATTTTTACAATTCACTCCTTGAAAATATATAACTTATTTAAATATTATTACCAACTATTTCCTCTTCAATCCCGTTGACTACTAACAACCCCCATGTTATTATAGAGTTGTTAGTAACCAATTACAACTAAATAAATAAGGCCGAATTTCCTAAGGGAAAACGGGGGAACCACATTTTGGGGTGAATCGCATTTTGCGTAGAGCGTGCGCTCGAATCCGTCAGCTAACCTCGTAAACTATGACGCACCACGAGTACTGATTCATGAATCATCACTTTCAATCTCATAGGGGGCCACAAGCTGGACTCTTTTTTTATCTTTTCACTATACGAAAGGGGGCTATGCCTTGGCAGTTGAGCCGAAGGAATTTAACGAAAGATTACAATCCTTGCAGCGTGCAAATGAACTTAAACAAAAGGCTTTACCTTATATGAAACACAAAGAGAGCATTCCTACTGGCTTTGCTTTAAAAGAAGAATACCTTAAATTCCGGGATCGAATTCTCAACACCTTAAAGGCCACCCCTGAGGATTGGAGGGATTGGCACTGGCAAATGGAACACCGGATTAAGGATTTACCAGACCTTCAAAAACTCTTGCCTCTAACCGATCAGGAAGCTCAAGATATTTTCAAAGTTGGAGAAACCTATCGCTGGGCCATCTCTCCCTATTATTTAAGCTTAATGGACCCAGCTGACCCTGGGGATCCCATTCGTTTGCAAGGGCTTCCCCAGATTGAGGAGCTACTCGATTCTACCGGGGAAGAAGATCCCATGGGTGAAGCATTCACGTCACCGGCCCCCTGCATCACGCGTCGTTATCCTGATCGGTTAATTATCAATGTCACGAATATGTGTGCAATGTATTGCCGGCATTGCCAAAGGCGAAGAAACATTGGTGAAACTGACAGTCATGAAACCCGCGCTCAACTCCAAGCGGCTTTAGACTATATCCGGGCCAATCCGGAAATCCGCGATGTCTTAATCACAGGGGGAGATGCCTTAATGCTTAGTGACCTTACCCTTAATTGGCTGCTTAGCGAGTTACACTCCATTCCCCATGTTGAAATCAAACGAATTGGCACGCGTGTCCCGGTTACCCTTCCCATGCGCATCACCGATGAGCTATGCTCAATTCTAGCGCAGTATCCCCCGATTTATATCAACACCCAATTTAATCATCCCAAGGAAGTGACTGAAGAAGCCAAAAAGGCTACGGATAAGCTTATTTCTGCGGGTGTAATTATGGGTAACCAAGCCGTGCTCCTGAAAAATATTAATAATGAACCCGATGTCATGCTGCGGTTAAATCAGGAACTTTTGAAAATCAGGGTTCGTCCTTACTATATCTTTCAAGCAAAAAATGTTAAGGGTACACGTCATTTTATCCCTAAAATTGAGGATGGTCTAGAGATTATGGAGAAACTTAGAGGATTTACTTCAGGTTTAGCCATTCCTACTTATATCATCAATGCTCCCGGTGGAGGTGGAAAAACTCCAATTCTCCCTCAATATCTACTCTCCTTAAATGAGCAAGAAGCTGTCCTTCGAACCTGGGAAGGAAATATCATTCATTACCCTAACCATTGACATTATTTAAAAATCCCGACTTCTACTTCATTTAAGGGCCGATTCTGGCCCTTATTTTAGTGTTTCAAGCCTTTTGTTGTATAGTTTTCCTTGCCAAGTATCCCGCTTCACCAGTTCCTGATCAATTGAATTTAAGACTTCCCATTTTTTACGGCTCCACAGGGGCGCAATTAGATCGCCTGGTGCCCCGTCACCCGTTAAACGATGAATAACCATTTCTGGGGGCAAAAGTTCAAGCATATCGATTATGAGTGAAACATATTCTTCACGCGTTGGTAAGGGAAACGACTCTTTTTCATACATTTGAGCAAGGGGCGTTCCCTTTAAAACATGGAGCAAGTGGAGTTTAATTCCCTGAATAGGTAGATTCGCTACGGCGTGAGCAGTTGCCATCATATCCTCATAGGTTTCCCCCGGAAAACCTAGAATAACATGAACGCAGACCCGGATTCCACGCTCACGAAGGGCAACTACACCCTCTAAAAATTCGGCGTAAGTATGTCCTCTTCTTACCCAATCCATGGTTCGGTCATGGATACTCTGTAAGCCAAGTTCGACCCAAAGATACGTTCTTTGATTGAGTTCTTCAAGATAATCCAATACCTCTAGAGGCAAACAATCGGGACGAGTTGCGATGGATATTCCGACAACTCCCTCCTGCTTGAGTGCTTCTTCGTAAACCTTTCTGAGTTCTGAAACAGGTGCATAAGTATTAGTATAGGCCTGAAAATAGGCCAAATATTGAGCTTTTGGCCATTTCTTGCCCATTCTTTCCTTGACTTCATCGAATTGTTGTTCAATCGAATGCGAGACTACCCCAGCAAAATCTCCGGAACCACGAGAACTACAATAAATACAGCCACCCCAACCTTTGGTTCCATCTCGGTTCGGGCAAGTGAAACCGACATCCAAGGGAACCTTGAAAACTTTTTCACCGAAGGTCTCCCTCAGATGTCGATTCAATGTGTTATAGCGCTTCTCCCCATTTTGCCAGGTAGAAGACTGTTCAAATCTCATACCTTTATGATCACACCCTTTGAGTAAAAAAATAAAAAAGTTGAAAAGCCTTACTAAGAATATCAAACATCTGGAAAATATTCAAAGGTAAACCTATTATTCTTGATATAACTCCAGTTTCTCCCCGGATGGGCCACGGAAAAAGCAATTATACCTTCCCTCGCCAAGGGATTGGGGTTCCTCCTGCAGCAAGGTGACCTGGTTTTGTTTTAACCATTCCATAGCCTTACTAATATCGGACACAGTCAGAGCTAAATGATTAACCACGCCATCCTCAAACCTCTGACCTTCTTTGATTTCAACGAGTTCAATAATCGTTCCACCCAGACGGAGAAAAGCGAGCTCAACACTTCCCGGTTTTGTCCGTTGTAAAAATTCAAAACCAAGAACTTCCGAATAGAATCGGATTCCTTCCTCCATCTTAAGGGTTTTTATGCCAATATGTTCAACCCCACTAAAAAGATCTTTTTCTTTCATTCTCATCTTTCCTCTCGCTTTTCGTATTAACAGACTCTTACTTTAGACAAAGCTTCTCCATTTACCGTTTTACCAATATGTCTTAGCTCATATACAGGACTGCTGTTCCAGCACAATTAAGCGTTCCTTTAAGTGAATTCCTCCGGCATACCCGGTAAGAGCTCCACTTTTTCCGATCACGCGATGACACGGAACGATTACGCCTATGGGGTTATTATGATTGGCCATGCCCACCGCTCTTTGACCTTTCGGATTCCCGATGCGTTGGGCAATATCTCCATAACTACACGTCACGCCATAAGGGATCTTACTCAACTCCGCCCATACGCTGAGTTGAAAGGGAGTTCCCATTTGATGCAGCGGAAGGGTAAAACATTGCCGTTGACCACTGAAGTATTCTTTAAGTTGCTCGATTACTTGAGCATTAGGGACTCTTCTTTTTACGAGGAAGGCTTGCGGACACCATCGTTTTAGGTAGGCTTGAAGGTGCTTTTCTTCAACTTCCGGCTCTCCCAACCCTACCCAGAATAACCCTTGGGAGGTCGAAGCCACGGTTAATGTCCACGTCCATTTATTCGTTTCCATATCCTCGTGCCAATAGTGAACTTTTCGAGGTTGAAAAAGTTCCGCTATCGAATAAACCTGAAGTTGCTCATTGAAATAAAGCTCAATCTTCTCTTGATCACCTTGCAGTTCTTTTTCAATTGGCTCGGGAATCTTTTCTTCCCACCCATCCACGATGGCTTGGACCAAAGAAGCCCGCCCGCGGAGTTCCGGATTCGATGATTCCAGGAAAGGAAGGACGGCCTCTGCCAATGGGAAAACATGTTCGGGCGCAACCGCAGCCAACTGGGCCAGCCCCCAAAGTGTTCCCTCATTTAAACTCTCATCAGCGAGCAATCCGGAATACATCCTATTAAAATGTCCGCATTCATCTGGACAATGCGCCAGAATACTCCCAATCGCTTCAGCAGCGTTCCAAGCAGTTTCTCCGGATTCTTCATTCAAAGACCCAAAATAGCGGCGAACTAGCTCAACCGCATAACCGGGCTCATGCTCTTCAATCGTTTGCGCAGCTATGCCTAATCCCTCAATAGCCCTCCAAAACTGAAGGCCATCTTTTACGAAGATTCTACTCATCAGTCGCTGCACGATGCCGCGATCTTCCACAGCCTTCTCCCGAAGCAGTTGCCAATCCTTTTCTAACAAAATACGCTGGAGTTCAGATCGAATCATAGAACTTCTCTCCCTTCATTATTTTCCTTTCCTTATCATATCATTTGCTAGGAACGGAGAAAATGGGGAATTGAAGAGAAACAGAGATGCGAATAAAGAAAACCCGGCTTTCGCCGAGCTTTGCGATATAGAAGACTTGGTCAGCGCCAAAGCGGTGGCCTTAGTCGCCTTATCCTGCCGAACTTAACCGCATTCATCGTAGGAAAGCGAAAACCGCTGGTTGCACTTATGCTATCTTCCCCAAACTTATACTTTCTTACGAAAATGGACTACATTTTCATACCTCCCTGTGAATCGGCAGGTTCATGGAAGTTTCTGTTAGTAAAATAAAAGACCGGGGCTAAATCGTCCCCAGTCTCCATCGGCTCCGGTTAACTTAAATGCTTCAGTCTTTAATCTCTTTAACTTTATCCCAATAAGGACTCTCAGTTAGGACGTCTCCACCAATTCCCATGTTGCTAAATTCATGTTCGTCCAAAACGACTGTAATTGATGGCATCGGGAGACCCGTTGCCATCGAAGCGGCTTGGCTCATACCATGAATTAAGCTTCTTTTCTGATCAATGCTTAATGTAGGTCCATCAAAATGAATCATTGGCATAATAGGCACCTCCAAAAAACGTTTATGTCGACTCTATTAAATTTCCCCATTCTGAAAAAAATCATGTAGAATTCTTCAGAAAGCTAAAAATCTATCTGAAAAATCCATAAACTTCATTAAATATCCCAGAAGTGTTGCAGGAAACAGACAAGAAATGAAGAATAAGATATCAACAGCATAAAGGAATTAAGGCCATGGAGGTCTCCTTCCATTTTACGGGAATGGAAATCTCTATGGTCTTTTTTAATTTCAAAGATAAATAAAATAAATGGAGGATTGCGGTATGTGTGAAGCCAATGTGTATCTGAAAGAAGGAGAAAACGAAGTCTTGTTCATGGAAGCTGTGGATATCATTGAGCCTTATGAAGATGGACTTAAACTTATTGATATTTTTGGTAAACAAAAATTTCTCTGGGCACGTATTAAGAACATGACACTTCTCAATCACCGCATTCTTTTGGAACAAACCCCAATCTCTAAGGAGGCTACCCATGCAAGCTCCGATTCTTGAACTTAATCATCTTTCCTATGCTTATGTTCAAGATAAGAATGTACTTTCGAACATTTCGTTAAACTTCTTCGCTGGGGAAAGCGTCGTCATCCTTGGTGCTAACGGGTGTGGAAAATCCACCCTGCTCAAGATCCTGAGTGGCTTGCTTCATCCAACGTCCGGTACCATCACTGCGTTTGGTAGGGAAGTCACCGAAAAATCTTTACTGGAACGAAGCTTTCTCTCTGAGTTTAGACAACGAATAGGATTTATCTTTCAGAATTCAGATGCTCAGCTCTTTTCAACCACAGTTCGTGATGAATTATCCTTCGCCCCGCTCCAAGCTGGACTCTCGCCCCAGGTCATTTCTGAACGTGTTCAGGATATCGCTGAGCTTTTGGGTATTTCCCACTTACTAAATCGCCCACCCTACCATTTAAGCGGAGGAGAAAAGAAGAAGGTCGCGCTAGCCAGCGTTCTTTCCGTCAATCCTGACATTCTTTTTCTCGATGAGCCGACCAATGGGCTCGATCCCCGAACTCAATATTGGTTGGTAGAATTTCTGAGTACCCTTCATTCGAAAGGTAAAACGATTATTACAGCGACCCATGATCTCTCCATTGTGGAAGATATTGCCGAACGTGTGATTATCTTTCGCGAAGACCATACGATTGCGGCTGATGGTTCTTGTCTACCCCTGCTGTCAGATCGTCAGTTGCTCCTGGATGTTAATCTTATTCATGCCCGTTCCCATTTTCATGTGGGAGGTGCGCGACAGCATGGAGGGTTATGACATACCCAGTAGATAATGGTAAAGCTCTTGCCGTTCCCCTACACTAATGACTCCAATTATTTTCTCTTCTTCAAAAACCGTATAGATCACTCGGTATTTTTTGTTAAACTCCCCGTCTAAGGAGATTCGGTATGTTTCATAAAAAGGTCCCTTAAGGCGTTTATAATTTAATGGATCTTTTTCTAATGCTTGAAATACCTTTATTATTTCCTCGTTCACTCGTTGGGGGAGTTTATGAATGTCACGTTCAGAACGGAAGGATAAAAAAACACGATAGGGGCCTTGAGTATCATTTGCTAAAAGGCCCAGGAGTTTTTGCCATTGTATTGCTTCCCCTTTTTGGTTTGCCCTTCTCGCCTCTTCGGAAAGTCGGTCGAGTACCGTACTTAATTGGACTTTTCGATGTAAAAACTTCTCCTGTAATTGATCTCCGGTACAACCCTCGCAATGAAGGTCTTGTAAAATCAAATCTTCAAAGAAATCAGAAAGAGGACCAACTGAACGTTCTGCGCTCCTAACCCTAACCTTACCCTCAAGATCAACTGTAAGTGCTAATAGATCACCTGGTACTAAGCCTAATACTTCTCTTAGTTCTTCCGGCAAAATGACTTCTCCGTTTGCCCCTACACTTACGCGATATGTATCCATAGTTTTTTCCCTCCTTTACTTCATTATAGCTTACATTTCTTCCTTCGGAATGTCGTTCAGCCATGTTATCCGACCATTTGGCTTATTATTCTGAAAGGCATTATTCGGAACGTGAAAAATGAAAGGCAGGTATTTTCCGTGAAAATTCAATTTCAAGCCATTGGCACTATCCATTCTCCGTATCTTCCCGCCCTTCCAACCCCTCACCAACCCCAAAAGGATGCCCCCGGTGAATTTTGGATCACCCTAAATCCGGAATTTCAAGAAGGGCTTGATAAGCTTTCAACCTATCGTTATCTTTATGTCCTTTACTATTTAGATCAAACCCAACCTAGCTCTGAGCTTCATATTCATCCCTCTTGGGCACCCGAGATCGAAGTCGGCGTCTTCGCCAGCCGCTCACCCGTTCGTCCCAACCCAATTGGCGTAAGCATCGTCGAGTTAAAGGGAATTGAAGGTAATGAAGTACTGATTTCTGGAATTGATGTTTATAATGGCACCCCATTACTTGATCTTAAGCCTTACATCCGTACACTTGATCTAAAATCGGATGCCAATGATGGCTGGTTCGATGAACTTCAAGACAAAGATCACTTAGTTGCGCATATGTTAGGGCTTCATCATGATCATAAGCACGGGCAACATGTTCATATTTCTTCATCTCCCAAGCTTTCACGAAGCCTGCGTACTACTCCGAAGAGAGATCCTCACGAGCACAAGTCAAAGGAATAAAACTCTCCTCTAAAAAGTCAAACTCCGCATCACTAATCAATTTAGCTGATGCGGAGTTGTTTTATTAATGCATTGGCGGGGAAGACTGGGGCTTTGATGGAGCGGGATCAGGGGACTGAGGTTGATCATATTGAGGATTGTTGCGGGTATGATCATTATACCCTGGCCCTACCTCCCCCTGACTATCAGGTCCACGATCCTTACCATATTGTGCAGGGCCACCAAATTTTTCATTTGGATTTTCTTCATATTGAATTCCATTCCCCTGATTCCATGGACCCCGGGCATCCCCCATACCTGTCGACAAGTTCATATACTTCTTCGAAAACTCGGAATCGCGGAAGTCCTTATTCACGCCAGTACCTTCCAAAGTTTTAATCGCTTGCATGAAGGAGAAGTTATGAGACTCTTCCCGACTAAGGAGGAAGCGAACCATATCTTTGACTCCCGTATCATCTGTTTGTTGAAGCAACCGTTCGTAAATCAATTTTGCTCTAAGTTCTGCCGTGGAATCTGAAGACAGGTCTGTATAGAGATCCCCAGTTGATTCAATATACGCACCTGTCCAAGGGATGCCCATCGAATTCATTAAGGGAGGCCCCCCTGCCAATAGTGCCATATGAATTGCTGGAAAATCACGAGAGATATTATCCGTTGGGCCGAGAAGCATTGAAATGGCTTCGCCAACCATCTCTAAGTGACTCATTTCTTCCGCAGCAATATCTTGGAGCATATCTCGAATTTTGTCATCGTTACAAGCAACACTTTGCGTCATATATTGCATCGACGCTTTTAGCTCGCCATGCGGGCCACCAAATTGCTCGAGCAATAGATTCGCAAATCTCGGGTCAGGCCGATCGACATGAACGGTATACTCCATATCTTTGATATGTTTGAACAAAGCCAAAACCTCCTTTTTTCAGATAGGACAGCCAAAATTATTATCCACAAAAAAAGAGAAAACTATACTTGAACGATATCCAAGTCTTCAAGAAGCAGCTAAACTCGCAAATCACTTAGAATTAAAAGAGAAACTATTCAACAGTAATCCTGTATACATTCTTATTTGCCTTGATATTCGTTGAAAAATATGCTACTTTAATGTTAACAATGATTAGGGCAAAGGCGCTCTTAAAAGGACTTCTCGTAACTGAGAAATTCTTATAAGGGTGTCTTTTTCTGTTCTTATAGAAAAGACTAAAAATTACAAAAGGAAGGGATAAAAAATGGATATTTTCGGAGCCAATGTTTTTAACAACACAGTAATGAAAGAACGCTTACCAAAAAACACGTACAAAGCATTAAGAAAAACAATCGATGAAGGAACTCATTTAGACCTAGAAGTTGCTGATGTCGTCGCCAATGCGATGAAGGATTGGGCCCTTGAGAAAGGGGCTACCCACTTCACGCACTGGTTCCAACCGATGACCGGGGTCACAGCAGAAAAGCATGATGCATTTATTTCCCCAACGGCTGATGGTAATGTCATTATGGAGTTTTCAGGAAAAGAGCTTGTTAAAGGTGAGCCTGATGCCTCTTCCTTCCCGAATGGTGGAATCCGTTCAACTTTCGAAGCACGAGGTTATACCGCCTGGGATTGTACTTCTCCCGCCTTCTTACATGAAGATGCTGGAGTCGTCACTCTTTGTATTCCGACTGCCTTCTGTTCCTACACCGGCGAAGCCCTCGACAAAAAAACGCCCTTATTGCGTTCTATGGAGGCTCTCAACAAACAAGCGCTGCGCATCTTACGGCTTTTTGGCAACACTGAGAGTAAACGTGTCATCGCAACTGTTGGACCAGAGCAAGAGTACTTTTTGATTGATAAAAAATTTTATCTACAGAGAACGGATTTAATACTCACGGGACGTACCCTTTTCGGCGCAATGCCTCCTAAGGGACAAGAGATGGAAGATCATTATTTTGGGAGTATCAACGAACGGGTTACAGCCTACATGCAAGACGTCAATGTTGAGTTATGGAAACTGGGAATTCCAGCAAAAACGCAACATAAAGAAGTAGCACCCGGCCAGTATGAGCTTGCCCCGATTTTTGAATCAACGAATATCGCTACTGATCATAATCAGCAGGTTATGGAGACTCTGCAGAGAGTTGCTACTCGTCATGATTTAGTTTGTTTACTCCATGAAAAACCATTTGCCGGAGTCAATGGCTCAGGCAAACATAATAACTGGTCGATGAGCACCGATGATGGCGTTAATCTTTTAGAGCCTGGCCGCACCCCTCATCAAAATGCCCAGTTTCTGACCTTCCTCTGTTCAGTAATCAAAGCAGTTGATGAACATGCTGACTTGCTTAGACTTTCTGCCTCCAACACAGGGAATGACCACCGTCTCGGAGCGAATGAAGCTCCTCCAGCCATTATCTCCATTTTCTTGGGTAACCAACTCTCCGATATTATGAAGCAACTGCAAAATGGGGGTCCTAAAAGTTCGATTCAAGGCGGACAGCTCGAAATTGGAGTCAGTACCCTGCCCTCGCTTCCCAAAGACTCAACAGACCGCAACCGTACTTCGCCCTTTGCCTTTACCGGTAACAAATTCGAATTTCGGATGGTTCCATCTTCTCTCTCTATATCCGGTCCAAATGTAGTCTTAAATTTGATTGTCGCTGAAACGCTGTCCCTGATTGCGGATCGTTTAGAGAAAGCCGAAGACTTCCAAACCGAATTACGGACACTTTTAAAGGAAATTGCCACTAACCACTCTCGAGTTCTCTTCGATGGCAACGGTTATTCGGAGGAATGGGTGGAAGAAGCCGAACGCCGTGGTTTACCCCATTTCCGTTCTACAGTTGAAGCCGTTCCTACCCTACTTCTTGAAAAAAATGTTAAGATCTATGAAAAGCACGGGGTTTTGGATCGTACAGAATTACATTCTCGTTATGAAATCTACCTTGAGCAATATTCAAAATCGATCAATATTGAAGCACTGACCATGCTCGATATGGCTCAAAGACAGATTCTGCCAGTCTCGATTAAATATGTAACCTCTTTAGCTAAATCAATCAATACCGTGAAAACGGCTTACGCCGAAGCGGAGGTTTCTGCTCAGACAGAGCTTCTCAAAGATACGTCTTCCCTTCTGGTTGCTCTTAAGCAAAAAATCACCGACTTAAAAAGCGTTACAGCTGAGGCTAAGAATTTAATAGATGCTTATAAGCAAGCGGCATACTATCGTGATAGCGTCTTCACAACGATGGGAGAACTCCGCCAAGTCGCTGATCAGTTAGAAGAAATTGTGGATGCCGAACTTTGGCCTTTCCCCACGTATTCGGAAATGCTGTTTAAACTATAAAATAAAAGGTTATTCAGAATATGATATGTAATTCAGAGGTAATTCGGGAGGTAATTCGGAATATGTAAAGTGTACCCTATAGAGTAGACAATAAAGAGTCTATTCTATAGGGTACTTTTGTTATGATTGAATAACGGTCCATTTTCAGAACTTCTCAACATGCTCATTTATCTCTTTGGGTTCATCTTCTTTATCCTTGTTGCTAGGGATTGGGTCTTTATCACCCAGTGGATAAACAGTTGATCCCATGATGTTCATTAATGGTTTTCTTTTCATCAAGGCCACTCTCCTTAAAATCGATAATGGTTCTATTTTTACCTCTTTTGGCCGTAATATGTAGCAGAAGCTTAATGTTGAAACTTTCGTCTAAAAAGTAAGGCCATAGTTGCTAGATAAAAGCTAATAATAGCACTGAAAAATGCCCGAAAAATAAATTCTCGGGCATTTTATTTTAGAGAAAATCAAATTTTACTGCTGTGGAACAGGATCTGTAACAACAACTTGTCCCTCATAAGAAGCTAAGACTTTGCTATCTTTCGCATCACTTGTTACCGTCAAAACTTCCAGTTTGTAGCCGTAAGTGCCCGCTTTTGCGAACGCCACTTTGAAGTCTGGTCGCTGCCGCAAAACTTGAATTTCAATTATTGGTAACATATTCCATCATGATTGAATATTGTGCATTAGAACTTTTCCTAAAATAAGGAGGGAATACCAATGCTACCCATTTCGGCTTATTCCCGCTCGAATACAGTTCTTTTCCCACAAACACGGAATTTCACGCCCTATTCAAGACCACCTTTGAAACCTGCATCTCCTTCAACCCCGCTGGTACCTTCAGCTCCTTTGACCTCTCCAAAGTCTTCCGATTCACTTTACCCATTAACTAACCCCAGCGTTCCAGCTCCTCTACCACCCCATTCAACCATTCCCACTTCCTTAAGAACTTTATCTGGATCCTCGCCAAAAGCTGAACCCTCTTCGGTCCTTCAGTCATCGACCCTACCCACTAAAGCCCCACTCTCCCCGACAAGCTCAAGCTCATTAAAAAAGCAAGGTTTTCTCCTCTTACGCGAAGTCGGCCCCGCTCTGATGAAGGAATTCGGTCCCCCTATTGCTCGCCGTATCGGACCTCCACTGGTTCGTCGACTGGGTCCTCCCTTAGTCCAAAACATTGGACTTCCTTTAGCAAAAAGAGTAGGGTTACCCATAGCTCGAAAAGTTGCGCTCCCCCTGGTTAAAAGACTAGGCAGCTTTTTACTACACCGAATCGGATTTTGATCCTCCATTGGGGGCTCATTAGTAAAAGCCCGACCTCATTGAAAAGAGGTCGGGCTTAACTATATCAGCTCTTACTTTTTTACCTGTTCACCCAAATATGCCTTGCGGATTTCCTCATTAGCCAAAAGTTCTCGACCAGTTCCCTTCATTGTAATCAGGCCCGTCTCCATAACATAACCCACATCGGCAATTTTCAGGGCTGCATTCGCATTCTGTTCAATGAGTAGTATCGTTACCCCTAACTTGTGAATCTCCTGAATAATATTAAAGATATCTTTAACTATCAACGGAGCGAGCCCGAGGGAAGGCTCATCCATCATCAAGAGTTTAGGCCTTGACATCAAGGCTCTCCCGACAGCCAACATTTGTTGCTCTCCACCGGATAACGTTCCGGCAAGCTGCCATTCCCGTTCTTTTAATTTGGGGAAAAGGCTGTACACCCATTCTGCATCTTTTTTGATTTCCTTATCATCTTTTCGGGTATAGGCACCAATTTTGAGATTTTCTAAGACCGTCAAATCCGGAAAAATTCTCCGGCCTTCGGGAACTAGAGTGATTCCGTTTTTGACGATATTATGGCTGTTTACTGTTAATAGATTTTTACCTTGGTAGGTAATTGAACCGCTTTTCGGCTTAACCAGTCCGACTATTGAACGCAGCATCGTACTCTTGCCAGCGCCATTTGCCCCAACAAGGGTGACAATTTTTCCCTCTTCAACGTCAATATTGATTCCTTTTAAGGCTTCAATCCCTCCATAGGCCACCACAAGATTTTCAATTTTAAGCATCTTCTTCAGCCACCCCCAAATACGCCTCGATTACCTTTTGGTCATTCTGGATCTCATAAGGGTTTCCTTCAGCTATCGTTACCCCATGATCAAAGACGTAAATCCGATCGGATATGCCCATGACGACCTGCATATGATGCTCAATCATAAAGATAGTTAAGTTAAATTCATGTCCAATTTTCTTGATGAACTGTGTTAAATCCTCAGTCTCTTTTGGATTCATACCTGCAGCAGGTTCATCTAGGAGAAGGATCTGGGGTTTAGTTGCTAAGGCTCGTGCAATTTCCAACCTTCTCTGTTTTCCATAGGGAAGAGAACTTGATTTTTCATCGCGCAGGTCAGCAAGCCCCACCTTTTCTAGGAGGTTCAGGGAAGTTTCTCGCATTTCTCGCTCCTCCCGACGGTAACGGGGAAGTCTAAAAGTCGCTTCGAGGAAATTCGATTTTAAGTGCAAATGATTAGCGATAAGAACGTTTTCGAATACGCTCAAGTCTTTGAACAAGCGAATGTTTTGAAAGGTCCGGGCAATTCCAAGAGCTGTAATTTGATCAGGGCGTAATCCCGTAATATTTTTCCCGTTATAATCAATCTCCCCTTGGGTTGGACGATAGACTCCAGTTATCATATTAAAAGCGGTCGTTTTGCCTGCTCCATTCGGTCCGATCAAAGCAACAATCTCACCCTGGTTTAAGGACAGATTAAAATCTTTAACCGCTGTCAAACCACCAAATTGCATTGTGATATGATCTGCCTTTAATAGCTCCACTAACTCCTACCTCCTTTAGCGAGGGGTTTTTGTGACCGGTTCAAGAGTTTATTCCAAGTAAACTCTTTCGTCCCCATCAGCCCTTGCGTAAAGAAGAGGACAACAATCATCAATAAAGCGGAGAAAACAACCATCCTCAAGCCGGTGATGCCTGGGATTGTCAAACTTCCGATTGTCATTCCATCATCCAAGAAGCGTAAGACTTCCGTTGCAATCGTAATTATAAATGCTGAAATAATGGAACCAGTTATACTTCCCATCCCGCCGAGAATAATCATTAAGAGGAGATTATAGGTCAAGAAAAAGCGGAACATATTAGGATCGATCGTTCCCAACAGGTTCCCTAGCAGTCCACCGCCAATTCCTGCAAAAAAAGCCCCAACCATGAAGGAAAGCATCTTATGTTTAAAGAGGTTAATTCCCATGCTTTGAGCGGCGGTTTCATCCTCACGAATTGCTTTCAGCGCACGTCCATAACTACTGTTGATTAAGAAGGCAATAAAAATTACTGTAAAAGCTGCAAAGCCAAAGGTCCACCAAAGATTCGACGTATTAGGAATACTCTTCAAACCTAAAGCACCATTCGTTATAGTTTGCGTATTCGTGAAAATAACCCGAATTATTTCGCCAAAACCCAAAGTGGCAATGGCAAGATAGTCCCCTTTGAGCCGTAATACAGGAGCCCCGATTAAGAAAGCTACAAAGGCCGCAAGCAACCCTCCAACAAAGAGTGCGGGGAGAAACGGCAGATTTAGCGTTTCTAGTGGCTTCGCGATTGGAACCATAAAGAAGTTCTGTAATTTAACCGCTTGCGGCATTGTTAATATTGCCGTAGTATAGGCACCAACTGCCATAAATCCAGCATGTCCCAACGAAAACAATCCTGTAAAGCCGTTAATCAAGTTCATACTCACTGCAAGTATCACATAAATCGCGCATAAGTTTAAGATCCGAACTTTATAGGAATCCAAATTTTGATCAATAAAATAAATAGCTATCGCTAAAATCGCAAGCGAGATCAGTGTCAAAATCGTATTTCTTTTCATGTATCACACCTTCTCCGCGATTTTTTCACCGATAATGCCTGTTGGTTTAATGAGTAATATTACAATGAGTAATACAAAAGCAAAAGCATCTCTGTAACCGCTTAAAGAGGGTAAGAAAGCAATCAACATAATCTCGGTGATGCCCAAGAGGAAACCTCCGATAACGGCTCCTTTAACATTGCCAATTCCACCAATTACGGCAGCGATGAAGGCCTTAAGTCCAGGCATAACTCCCATTAGGGGTTGAATGCTGGGAAATTTCATTCCCCACATGATTCCGCCTACTGCCGCTAACAAAGAGCCTATGACAAAGACGAGCGTGATAATCCGATTTACATTGACTCCCATGATACTGGCTGTTTCATGATCCTTGGCAACAGCCCGCATAGCTATTCCGCTTTTAGTATGGTTAATTAGATAGAGAAGGAAAAATAAAAAGATCAACGTAACAACAGGGATAAAGAAGGTCAGTTTTTGAATCGCAACTCCGTGGATCGTTACCATATCCGTAAAAATTTTGGGGGTAGGGAAAGACTTCGGACGCCCGCCGAAAAGTACAGTTGCAAGATTTTCGAGGAGATACGAGGCGCCAATCGCCGAAATCAAGAGAGAAATTTTGGGCGCATTCCGCAGAGGTCGATAGGCACCGGCTTCCAAGAAATATCCCAAAATTCCAGTTAAAATAATCGCTAGGAGAAAAGAGATGTACCAAGGAAGAGCAAAAATAGCAATTCCATAGAAAGCGAAATACGTGGCCATCATGAAAACATCACCATGTGCGAAGTTAATCAGCCTTAGAATCCCATAAACCAGAGTATAGCCGATGGCAATCAAAGCATAGAGGCTACCCAGAGATATTCCATTCGCCAAATGCTGAAAAAACGTTGCTAAGCTCATAACATCACCTCAAAAATTTCCAATTTATTTTTCTCTGTTTTGCCACACCCAGAGCAAGATACGCTTCCTAAGAAAGGAAGCGTATCTTGTCCCTGTACATTATTTCGTACAGATCCTTTACTCCAGAGGTAATTTCCATTACTTCTTCTTTACTTCGCGCCAACAATATCCATGAAGACGAATTTACCATTTTTCACTTGCTTAATGACTGCATCTTTCACAGCATTCCGGTTCTCATCTAAAGTGATAACTCCGGCTGCGCCCTGGAAGTCTTTTGTCTTCGCCAATTGATCTCTCACTTTGACGGAATCAGCAGCACCTGCTTTTTCGATCGCATCACGGATTAAGATATAGGAATCATAGGCTAAAGCAGTAGCGGCTGCAGGTTCTTTATCCGGATATGCCTTCTTATATTCAGCGAGGAATTTCTCAGATTCCTTGGTCATTGGCTTTTCAGTCGTAAAGAAGGTTGAGAAGATAGCACCCTCAACTGCATTTCCACCGATCTGCAAAAATTCGTTCACTTCCCAAGTATCTCCACCAATAATGGGAACCGTTATCCCCAACTGACGGGCTTGTTTCATGAGCAGTGCGGATTCAGTGAAGTTCCCCGGTGCGAAGATGACATCCGGGTTTTGCGCTTTAACATTCGTCAACTGCGCAGTGAAGTCTTGGTCGCCGGTATTGTAGTTGGAAAGAGATAAAATTGATTTTTGATCTCCGGTTAATTGTTTAAAGGAATCCGAGAAAAACTTCGCCAGACCTACAGAATAATCATTGGATACTTCTTGAATAACCGCGACTTTCTTGGCATTCAATTTACTATAAGCATAATTAGCCATCACTTGCCCTTGGAAGGGGTCAATAAAACACACCCGGAAAAAGTATTCATTATTTTGGGTAACTAATGGATTCGTGGCCGAAGGAGCAACTGTAGGAACTTTTGCCTTTTTAACGACATCCCCAGCCGGCAAACACATTGAGCTACTATAGCTGCCGATGATCGCCGTCACTTTTTCTTTGTCAACTAAGCGTGAAGCTGCATTTGCCGACTCAACCTTATCAGACTTGTTATCAACAGTGACTAGCTCAATTTTTTTACCAAGGACTTCTGGATAGAGTTTATTTGCAAGCTTAATACCTTCAAGTTCGATGGCTCCACCTGCTGCATATGAACCCGTCATCGGTTCTAAAACTCCGATCTTGATCGTGTCCCCACTTGAACCGGATGATCCGCTCGAACTACTGCTGCTTGCTGGGGCAGCAGCGCTTCCACAACCGGAAAGCAATAAAGAAGTTGTTAAGATTCCAGATATTAGGATCGACGCCTTCTTTTTCAATTGAGTTACCCCTTTCTGACTTCTCTCTTTATTCTGTTTAATGCCTTGTAGCATAAACAACTTCCCCAAGTATCCAAAAAATCTATCTGCAAAGCTAGTAAGCAAATATTCCTAATTGTATAAATATAGCGACTATTCAGATATATTAAATTATATACTCTCTTCGAGAAATTGCCAAGATAAATCTTTGCTTCTTGATCACTCGCGTATTTAGAGCTGAAGCTATAAAGAAAACTTGGCTTTCGCCGAGCTTGCGAAAGCGAAAACCGCTGGTTGCACTTATGCTATCTGCCCAAAACTTATACTTTCTTACGAAAATGGACTACATTTTCATACCTCCCTGTGAATCGGCAGGTTCATGGAAGTTTCTGTTAGTATAAATATAAACCGCCGTAGAATCATCTGAAAACAGATGATTCTACGACGGCGTCATTGCCTCTCTGTTTAATTCATTTTACAAGCAGCACACAAATTTGTCTATCGTTTTAGGAAAATAACACTGTATACTTAACGAACTCTCACTTAATCAAAGGTTATAAAGTTTAATCAAAACTTGAGTCCCGCTATTTTCTTCCCCTTCAGTTGCAAGTTTTTCATAGAGAGATTTGGCCAACTCCAGCCCTGGGGTCTTGAGACCCATCTCCTGTGCTGAATCTAAGGCAATCTTGATATCTTTAATGATGTGTTTGACATAGAACCCTGGAGCGAAATCCCCCGCAATCATCCGGGGGCCAAGATTAGAAAGAGACCAACTGCCTGCTGCTCCTCCACCGATGCTTTCAAGAACTCGGCTTGGGTCGAGACCCGCTTTTTGAGCATAAGCCATTGCTTCCGAAACGCCAATCATGTTCGAAGCAATTGTAATTTGGTTACACATCTTGGTATATTGACCAGACCCTGCAGGCCCTTGGCGAATAATATTTTGACCCATCACTTCAAAAACAGGTTTAACCGCGTTAAAAGCTTCCGCTTCCCCGCCGACCATGATCACGAGCTTAGCATCTCTTGCTCCAATATCTCCACCAGAAACAGGAGCATCTAAGACAAGAAGTCCTTTTTTCTTACCTTCCTCGGTAAGCTTCTTCGCTAACAAAGGGCTGGAAGTGGTCATATCGACTAAATAACTTCCGGTCTTGGCATGAGCGAGTAAACCGTCTTTGCCAAGATAAACTTCTTCGACGTCCTTAGGATAACCCACCATGCTAATCACAAGTTGGCTTGCTTCAGCAAGTTCGGCCACCGTATCTTGCCAATTTGCACCAAGTTCAACGAGTTCTCGGGCACTTGCTTTCGTCCGATTGTAGACATTCAGCCGATAGCCTGCTTTTAGCAAGTTTTTCGCCATGCTTCTACCCATAACTCCAGTTCCCACAAAACCAATCACAGTGTCTTTAGGAGATAACACCATTTTCTTCACTTCCTTATCTCATTATGACTCATTCATTCACCTATGATACCTTCTTATAAATTGGACAGCGGAATACAAAATTCCTTCCTTACTCACGATTGTTTCTCGATTAAGCCTGTTTTTCTGTTCATTAAGGTTTATTAAATCGAAGGATTACTTGAGTCCCTGCAGGTGAGGAATAGATATCTATTTTTCCTTTGTGTCGGTTAATGATTTTCTTACAGATCATTATACCTAATCCGGTTCCTTGTTCCTTGGTTGTAAAAAAAGGTGTTCCTACTTTATCCATGAGTTCTTGAGGAATACCGCTGCCCTCATCCTCTACCTCGAAAACTACACTCTCTTTTTCTGTATAGGTCTTAAGGTAAAGTGAACTTCCTGGATTCATTGCTTCCAAGCTGTTTCGTACTAAATTTAGGATGACCTGACGCATCTCTTGATCATCCAGATAGATATCAGGAACCGCTTGAAGATCGAACTTGACCCATTTATTTTGACCGGCAGCATCCGCTTCAATTAGAGGAAACATTTTTTTTATGATTGAATTAAGATTTTGTAACTGAAGTGTTGGTATCTTATTCGTACCGATTACAAGAAATTCAGATAAGATTTGATTCGCGCGATCCATTTCTTCAATCATTAGCTCAAAATATTCCTTATAAGGACTACAATCCTCTTTTTCGCCCAACTTTTGTAAAAAGCCTCGGACAGTGGCCAGCGGATTCCGCACTTCGTGACCTATGCCAAGCGCCGTCACATTAATCAAATTTACCCGTTCAATACGCGACATTTCCAATTCCATTTGTCGGCGTTCTGTGATATCACGAGCAATGATCGAAATACCTGTTGTTTTGCCTGCTTCTTGAATCCGCGAGATTGTAAGCGAGACATTGATGGAGTGGCCATCCTTGCACATCCATAGGGTTTCAAAGCGATCCGAATTATCACCCTGAACAACCCGATTTAGGTTTTTCTGAACCTCATGCGTTAAATTCTTGGGAATAAACAGGAAGACCGAGTTTCCTAAGATTTCTTCTCTAGAATACCCATACAACTTCTCCGCAGCCTTATTCCAGCTTGAAATATTCCCATCCAAATCTAATCCGATAACTGCAACCTCCGTAGACTCTACAATCGCCGCAAGACGGGATAACTGTTCTTCATTTTTGATTCGTGCTCGAACTTCATCTTTTAGTTTTTGATTTGCCTTTTCAAGTTCATCGGTTCGCAACTTAACCATTTCTTCAAGGTGATTCTGATAACGTTTGAGTTCGCTTTCAACCCTTTTTCGTTCTGAAATATCGCGAATAGTATTCAACCCGATCTTTTGGTTCTTATAAACGATCTCCTTGCAATTACATTCGACATAAATACGTTTCCCATCCGAACGGCGATGGATTGCCGTAAACGAAATACCCTTCGGGGCCTTAAGAAAGATATCCTGTAAAGTGAGCTCCTCCATACCCTCGTCACCATTGGGACAAAGTTCAATAATTTTCATACTCTTAAACTTTCCAATATTATACCCATACAT
>Ga0255336_101072_pt1 | contig 25043 bp, 23 predicted proteins | sample MeOH1_35cm_T3_17_FD_189102 | JGI IMG/M metagenome (GOLD analysis project Ga0255336, IMG submission 189102) | Sandy soil microbial communities from University of British Columbia, Vancouver, Canada - MeOH1_35cm_T3_179 | ecosystem: Engineered > Artificial ecosystem > Sand microcosm > Unclassified ...
CAAAGAGTTCTACTCTATATGGAATACTAGAAAGTGGAGAGAATATGTCCATTATGCCCCCTCTTAGTGAAAATTGACCCTTTGCTTCTACCACGTCCATTCTCTCATAGCCGCATTGTATAAGCTTCTCATTTAATTCATTTAAGTTAAGGGAGTCTTGAGCTTTAAGCTTAAATGTGTATTCTTTATATAGTTCATAGGGTATAAACTTTTGTGCCAAGGATTCAATGGAGGCAACAATAATCTTCTTACCCTTTTTACTCATTTCTCTTAAAACCTTAAGTCTTTCCCATCTTAAGTCACCTGATATGGCATCAATATTATAAAATACTACTTCCTTTGTTGGAAAATAAAATACATTAGGAATATAAAGATTTAAATCTTCATATATATTTTTAGCTTCCACATCATTGTGAGTTAATATAAGCAGTGGTTTGTCTAGCTCTTCATACACACCCTCTATCAAATAACTACGGGCAGACTCAGAAAGCCCAAATACACCAATTGGGTATTTGTGCTTTTCTATGGCATTTAGTATTTCCTTAAATTCTCTACTGTCTTTTAAAGGCTGTATTAAGCCACTTAAACGCATTGTAACACCTCGATATCAATTAATAATTAAGAATTAATAATTATTAATTCTTAATTGCTAATTGTTAGCTATATTAATACCATTATACTTATTCATAGCCTCAGTTACCCCATCACTTACAATGGATACTGCTGCTTGAACTGCATTATGGAATACCTGATTTAAAATTTCTCTTTCTTCCTTTGAGAAGTTTCCTAAAACGTGTCTAACCAAATCTCCTTTAGGCTGTCCTACTCCAACCTTTATTCGTGGAAATACATCAGAGGATAAATGCTGTATAATGTTTTTTATTCCATTATGTCCACCTGCACTGCCCTCTGGTCTTACCCTAAGCCTTCCTATCTCAAGACTTATATCATCATATAAAACAATAATATTTTCCTTAGGAATTTTATAGAAATTTGAAGCCTCTATAACACTTTCTCCGCTTAAGTTCATATAAGTAGAGGGCTTTAAGAGAATTACTTTTTCTCCATTAATGCTTCCTTCGCCAATGCTACCTTTAAATTTTATCCTATTAATCTTTATATTATACTTCTCAGCTAATAAATCTATAACATTAAAGCCCACATTATGCCTTGTATGACTATATTCTATACCAGGGTTTCCTAGGCCTACTATTAAGTACATCTAAATACACCTCATTTATTTTGTGACATAGTAATATTTTACCCGAAAGACACAAAATAATAAAGAGGCGTTTATAGCCCCTTTATTTATTCTCTGAAAGTGCCACTTTAAATTGAATCGTTCTCCCATTTCGCCAAACATTACAGTTAATTATGTCACCTGGTTTATGGCTCTTTAAAGCCTGCATGAGGTCATCCCCTGAAGTTATTTTAACCTTATCAACTTCCGTTATAATATCAGAAGGTCTAATTCCTGCCATTGAAGCTCCTAAATTAGGGTCAACCTCTTCAACATAAGCACCTTTAATTCCATTTTTTTGTTCAGGCACTGCATTGCTTACTGCAATTCCCATTTTCACAGGAGGTATATTAGTTTCCCCTGAATTAACAGTAGATCCATTATTAGTAGTAACCGCTGCCTTGTCACCTTTCATGATTTTATCAACTACAGTTTTGGCTTCATTTATGGTTATAGCAAAACCCATTCCTTCTACATTTGAGCTTGCGCCAAGCTTTAAGCTGTTTATGCCTATTATTTCTCCCGCTTCATTGCATAATGCCCCACCACTATTTCCAGGATTTATTGCGGCATCTGTCTGAAATACTGTATAATTCGTTATTCTGCCAGTTGTTGGATCTTGGACTTTAATTTTTCTATTTACCGCACTTATTATACCAGCTGTTACACTACCTGCAAATTCATCTCCAAGAGGATTTCCAATAGCTACTGAAACATCTCCTACTTTTACCTTGTTAGAATCTCCAAATTTAGCTACAGGAAGACCTTTTGCATCTATTTTTATAACAGCTATGTCTCTATTTATATCTCCACCAATGTATTTTGCGTCAAAAGTTTTATTAGAGCTCACTAGCTTAACAGTAACCTTTTCTGCACCTTCAATAACATGATAATTAGTAACTATATAACCATTAGGAGCAAAGATTATTCCAGAACCGCTTCCACTAGTTCTTTCTCCAAAAAAGGTTTCATTTTTATTGCTTATGCCCACTACAGTGGGTCCAACTGTTTCCGCGACCTTAGTTATAGAATTCTTTGGTATGTCCGCTGTTGGAGTATTATTCTGCTCCATTAGAGATGGATTGTTAGTGCCATAGCTTATTGGATATGTTGAATACTTATAATCGATTAAATAAGCCGCTGATACGCCACCTGAAACCGCTGCAATAAGTATAAAAACAACACCTTTAAAAATATACTTTATTCTACCTGTTTTGTTACTTCTAAACTTTATTTCAGCCCCATTAAATTGATGCCCATCATGACTAACCCGTTTCCAAGAAGCGGTCTTATAGCCTTTAGGCTCGTCGTTTTCCATCTATGTCCCTCCGAATTCATAATCTCATTTATTCTAGATAAAAAAACCTTAAGCTATGAACAATTTGTAATTAATTATTTAATCCTTTTTAATGTAAAAGTAAAGGTAACTCCTTCTCCTTCCTTATTCTCAACCCAAATATCTTCTCCATGTTGGGTTAAAATATTTCTGACTATAGGGAGTCCAAGACCTGTGCTTATTTTTGAGGTTCTTGACTTATCAGCCTTATAAAATCTATCCCAAATATGAGATACATCTTCCTTTGAAATTGTTGGTCCATCATTAAATACCGATATAAGGACTCTTTCTCCTCTTACCTTCGTAAAAATAGATATATTTCCGCTATCATTTACATATTTTATTGCATTGTCAAGCAAATTGGTCATAACTTGTATTAGCCTATCTCTATCTCCTGCTACATATTGATGCTCCTGATTGAAGCAAACATCAACCTTTAATTTTTTTTCTTTTATTCTAGTTTCAAATTTTATAACAGTTAGCCTTATTATTTCATTAATATCTAATTCATTTATTCTAAGCTTAAATTGCCCCGCCTCAATGGCTGACAAATCAAGCAAATCATTTACAAGCCTAGTAAGTCTTTGAATTTCTTCATAGGCAATTGATAAATAATAATTTTCTTTATCCTTAGGTATTACACCATCTAAAATTCCACTAATGAAACCTTTAATAGAGGTAATTGGGGACCGAATTTCATGAGATACATTTGAAATAAAATCTCGCCTTGCCTTTTCAACTTTCTCAAGGTTATCTGCCATATAATTAAAAGACTCTGACAGTTCACCAATTTCATCATTTGAATTTATGCTTACCCTTTTTTCTACATCACCTCTAGATATTTTTTTTGCCACAGAATTTATCTCCGCTAAAGGTTTAATAATTATTCTTTGAGAAAAATAGTAAATAATAAAAGATGAAATTATAATAGCAAAAACAGCCGTAACCCAAATAATTCTATAGACATCTTTTAATGGATTGTTAATTTCACTAAGGGGTGTTATCATGATCATTGCACCACAAAAAGCGCTATTCTCATCGAAAACAGGTATTGCATAAATATGTGATTTGTTTGATATTATATCCTCAAAGGTTCCTTGTCTTTCATAGATTTTCCCTATTCGTAATTCATCAAGGCCACTAGAAAGAACTTGCCTTCCAATTTGATTATTGAATTTATCATCAGATACAGAATAAACATATCCATAACTATCCACAAGCCAAATATCAGCTGTAGAATAACTACTTAAAAATTTAAGAGCTTGTTTTCTTTGATCTTTAGTATATATTCCTGTATTTTTGATATAGTCTATGGCATATTCTTTAATTAATAAGGATTCCTTTTGAAGCTGATATCTTCTTTGTGAAAAATAATAATTTTGAAACCATACCGATAAAAATGTGGCTATTATAATAAAGCTAAATGCTACAATTAAAAAATATGCAGCAATCATCTTAGAAAATAAACCTTTTCTTAACTTCAGCTTCATCTATTTCACCTCAAACTTATAACCTACACCCCAAACAGTTTCTATCTGCCAATTAATACCTCCAGGTATTTTTTCTCTTAATCTTTTAACGTGCACATCAACTGTCCTTGAATCTCCTGGGTAATCATAACCCCAAACCTCGCAAAGAAGCTGTTCTCTTGTAAATACCCTATTTTTATTATTTGAAAGATAATACAATAGTTCAAATTCCTTTGGAGGCATTTTGATTTCCTGTCCATTAAATACTACAGTATATGAATTTATATCTATAACTAAATCCTCAAAACTTATAATCTCTTTATTCACACTTTCCACATTATATCTTCTAAGTACTGCCTTAACTCTTGCAAGAAGCTCCTTAGGTTCAAAAGGTTTTACTATGTAATCATCTGCTCCAAGCTCAAGTCCTAGAACCTTATCAAAAGTTTCTCCTTTTGCTGTCAGCATCACTACTGGAGTTTCATTTTCCTTTCTAATCCACTTTAAAACATCTACTCCATCAATATGTGGAAGCATAATATCTAAAAGCACTAAATCAGGTCTATATTCTGAAAATAATTCTAAAGCATCCTTTCCATCATGACAAAGCCTTGTGGAATACCCAGCGCTCTCAAGGTACATCTTAATAACTTCACATATATTTTCGTCATCATCAACTATTAAAACCTTACCAATTGTTCCTTCCATAACAAACCCTCCTGTGGTTCTTTGCAGTACATAAAGATTATCAATCTTTATGCTGCATTTTCAGATTTCTCTCAACTATATAAATATAATTTAACACAAATCTTTAATTAAATAATAGTATATTTCAAAATGTTACAAATAATTAACTTATAAAAAATTAATAAAGAATAAAAAATGAAGATTAAAGAATATGTACGTTTTTCCTTCTAAAAAACTACATATAGATAAAATTTATTTTTGTATATTAAAAATAAATTTCACTCATCATTCTTTATTCTTCATTGAGTTTATAATTATTTATTGTTTAAATTCGCAGCATCAATAGCCTTTTGTACATAGCCTTTATTCTCATCTAAAAGTTTTTCAGCCTCTTTTATATTTAGTCCTGTTATTATGCTAAGAATGCTTAGCTTTACATTAAAGTTAGAAGCCTTAAGAACCTTTTCTACATTAGCTTCACTTTCACCTGTAGCCATCATAGTTATTCTCTTAGCCCTGGCAATTAACTTTTCATTAGAAGCCTTCACATCAACCATAAGATTGCCATACACTTTTCCAAGCTTAATCATAGCTCCAGTAGTAAGCATATTAAGTACAAGCTTTTGAGCCGTGCCCGCCTTCATTCTTGTAGAACCCATTATAACTTCCGGGCCAACTACTACAGAAATTGGAACATCTGCTATTTTAGACATTTCACTATCTGGATTCATAGTTATACATATAACTGCAGCACCAATTTCTCTTGCATATTTCATTCCACCAATGACATAAGGAGTTCTACCAGAGGCTGCAATTCCACAGACAATGTCTTTTTCTGACAAACCTCTTTCTATTAAATCTTTTTTGGCTAAATTTATATCATCCTCAGCGCCTTCAACTGCCTTAAAAATAGCTGTATAGCCACCTGCAATAATTCCTTGAACCATTTCGTGAGAAACTCCATAGGTTGGGGGACATTCTGATGCATCTAAAATTCCAAGCCTTCCACTAGTGCCTGCTCCTATGTATATCAGTCTTCCCCCTAAAGATAATCTTTCTGCAATTACATCTACAGCTATAGCTATACTTTCCTTTGCTTTACCAACAGCTAAAGCAACCTTTTTATCTTCCTCGTTTATAAGTTGAAGCATCTCTAAAGTGCTTACATTATCAATATTAATTGTATTTGGATTTCTGTCCTCTGTTATTAACTTACTAAGTTTATTAATTTCCATAACTATGCTGCCTTTTTACTTTTAGCAGCTTCACCTCCATGGTATAATTATTTTTGTTTATAAAAAATATAATATTTACTTTTCTTTAAGTCTAAATTTAGTTTCATCTTCAATATAATCTAGTAAGAATAATTCTTCCTCTATTATCTTACCCACAACATTTACTCTTTTATCTGACCTTAATGCTTTTTTACAAATTTGAAGTTCACCACAATATCTTAAATACTTTAGATTGTCAATTGTAATCTGACCTTTTTCTCTTGCAACGCAATTATTGGGAGTAATAATATCATCTTTATTAAGAGATTCTCTTGAAATAGTAGATCTTATAACATCCTCAGCGGAATCAGGTCTATTTTCATGAATATTATTAAACATTATACTTCTTTCTATTACACTAGGCATATAGGGTTCTACTAAGAGTTCTATGACCCCTTCCTTAAGCCTTCCTACTTCCTCTAACTCCTGCAGGCTTGGAATACTATCACCAAATACTACGTTATCAATTCCAAGGGCAAATAAATGTTTTACTGCCGTAGAAGGATTTAATTCACGATGCAGCTCTAAAGTTGGTAATCCCTCAAAAATAGGACCTCTTTTATTTACTAAGGAGGGAATAAAAGCAGATAACTTCATTCCGTATTTAGAAAGCATAGCATTCTTTCTTTTAAAAGTTTCTATAGAAATTCCAGTATTCATCCTTGGATAATAATTATGGCATGCCTGTAGTTTACTATAATCTGGTACAAAACTTTCAAGCTCCTGTAAAAATTTATTTGTTACTGTACTAGCATTTATTTCTATCTTAAGTCCAAAAGGGTTTTGGGTAAATAGAGCTATTTCACTTGCGGAAAATCCAAAATCAACCCTAACACAATTTACACCTAAATTTTTAATAGCTTCTAAATTATTCATATCTGCACCTAAATATTTAAAGGCTCTAGGTGAAATATCAGCAGTTATATTCATTCTAAGAGTCTTAGAAAGCTTTGCTATTTCCTTAAATTCCTCAACTGCTTTTTCATAATTTGCCTCGGGAATATGAAGAGAAGTAAAAATGGTAGTAAATCCAAGCTCTTTTGCTTTAATAATATAGTCCATATTATCCTTTAGACTATATTTCATTCCTCCATAAACAGATATTCCTTTTCCCAATTATATTCCTCCTCGTAGTGGTCAACACTGAGTAGTTTAAGACTACTGCTTAAAGTCCATTTATGACTTTTGTTTTCTAAATTAAAAGGATAGCAGTTAGAATTTAATTCTGCTATCCTTTTTTAGTTAATTTTATTCTTGCGGATCCTCAAAACCAAGAATATAAGTTGCTATAAAGCCTGCAGTATAAGCTATTACTACACCAATTAAATAGAAACCTGGCTGTTTAACTATAGCTGCTAAAGGAATTCCTGATAACCCCATGCTTATAGAAGCAACCTTCATTGCAGCATTAAAAGCTCCACCAAAAGCTCCACCTATACAAGCTCCTAAAAATGGTTTGCCAAGCGGAAGAGTTACACCATAAATTAATGGTTCACCTACTCCAAGTATGCCAACTGGTAATCCTGACCATATAGTTTTCTTTAATCTCTTATTCTTTGTTTTTACTAAAACAGCAATTGCAGCTCCCACTTGACCAGCACCAGCCATAGCAAGTACAGGAAGCAATAAATTTTGGCCAGTAGTTTTCAACAAATCAGCATGTATTGGAGTTAAGCCTTGATGTAATCCTGTCATAACAAGTGGTAGGAAGGTTCCCCCTATAAAATACTAGATATCTTTTTAAGTAAGTTTTTAAATGGAGTATTATTTTTGTACTTTATTTCTTCCTTTCTTAAAGCCGCTTCATCTAGTTCCCCTATACTGATACCTGTCATATCACCGATCTCGTTGGCAACCTTTGTAACTCTCCCTGGACCTAAAATAATTTGTAGTTGTCCACCTTGTTCAACTAAGCCCATTACTCCTTCAACTTTCTTTAAATCTTCCTTGTCTACAAGACTAGAATTTTTTAAAACTACTCTTAGTCTTGTCATGCAGTATGATACAGAGGCTAAATTTTCTTTTCCTCCAACTTTTTGAAGGATATTTTCGCCTATAACCCTAGGTGCAAGATTTGAATTAGCCATAATGATTCCTCCTTATAATTTTATAAAATAAAAAAGAGCCAAAAAAGATTATAAATAATCTTTTTTGGCTCATGCCTGCAAACCAGTAACATGCCAAACAATATTGTATATGTTTTCATATTACTTTATTTCAGACAGCTTGTCAATACCTTATTATGCAATTAAAATATTTTCAAGATGCACTGCTAGATATCCTATTTCATCCTCAGGAAAAATAATCTTATATTCCTGTTCAATTTCCTTTGCAATTTCCCTGCATATACTGAAAGATTCCTTGAACTTTCTTTTAATGCTTGAAAGAAGAATGTTCTTTATTGGTATTTTTTTCTCAATTCTATTTTTCTTTATTATCTTGATCTGATAAATAAAATACCTTCTCAATTTTGTAATTACTTTCATAGTATTCACCTTCCTTAGGTAAAAAGCCAATACCCTTGCCTACTAATATGCACTCCTTATCTTTATCTAAACAATATAAAACATTATGGTTAAATGATTTAATTATCCTATATTTAGCAGACACTTTACTCTACCATCCTTCATTATAAATAATAGCTTTAATTATTTTATACCATATATTATATTAATTAGCAAAAAAATCATTCTATAAATATAATGGAATATTTAAAACTAATGAGAATAAAAAAATGAAGATTTAAGAATTAAGGAAATTTTTTCTCTAGAAAAACTTCCTTAATTTAAAATTTATTTCTGAATAGAAAATAAATTTTATTCCTCATTCTTAAATCTTCATTAATCTTTAATTATTAATTCAGCCAAGCTGCATGGTTATTCTTCAAAAAGCTTGCTTACTGGCATATCTTCATAAATTCTTTTTATTGCTTCAGCAAAAACTGGAGCAACTGAAAGTATGCTAAACTTTGATAATCTCCTATGCTCAGGTAAATCATTAGTATTAAGCATAGTAAGTTCTCTTATTGCTGAGGCCTCAATTCTCTCGATTGCAGGACCTGATAGCACTGAATGGGTACAGCAGGCATAAACTTCCTTAGCCCCCATATCCTTTAAAGCATTTGCTGCATTGCAGATTGTTCCAGCTGTGTCAATTACATCATCTATTAGAACAACTGTCTTATCCTCTATATCGCCAATTACATTCATAATTTCAGAAACATTAGCCTTTGGTCTCCTCTTGTCAATAATTGCAATGGGAGCATGGAGCTTATCTGCAAATTTTCTAGCTCTAGTTACACTGCCTAAATCAGGTGATACTACTACAACGTCATCTCTATCAGCAAAGCCTTTGCTAATGAAATGATTTGCAAGAATAGGTACACCTAATAGATGATCTACAGGAATATTAAAATAGCCTTGAATTTGTGGAGCATGTAAATCCATTGTTAGTATTCTATGCGCTCCAGCTGCAGTTATTATATCTGCTACAAGCTTTGCAGTAATCGGATCTCTTGCCTTAGCTTTTCTATCTTGTCTAGCGTAGCCATAATATGGAATAACAGCCGTTATTCTTCCTGCTGATGCTCTTTTAAATGCATCTATCATTATTAAAAGTTCCATTAAATTATCATTAACTGGAGCATTTGTTGATTGAATAACAAAAATATCGGCACCTCTTACAGTTTCGTTAATATCAACAGAAATTTCTCCATCACTAAAAGTGCCAACATTCGCTGCTCCTACAGATGCACCTAGTATATCAGCTATTTCTTTTGCTAGCTTTGGATGAGAATTACCTGTAAAAATTTTAATACCTTTTCCATGGGTTATCATAAGTATCCTCCTTGTATTCCTTATTCTGCACTCAAGGATTATTAATCCTTGAGCTCCTTAAACTGTACACAATGTTTGCTTGAGCCTATCTCATCTATTTTTTTAGGCCCTTCTTGTCCACCCAGCCTTCTATATTAACCTGTTTAGCTCTAGCTATAGCCAGTGCTCCTTCAGGAACCTCTGAGGTAATTGTTGAACCAGCAGCAGTATAGGCATTATCCTTTACTACCACAGGTGAAACTAAATTTGTATTACAGCCAATAAAAGCATTATCTCCAATTATAGTCTTATATTTTTTCTTGCCATCATAATTTACCACAACTGTTCCACAGCCAAAATTACAGCCGCTTCCAACCTCTGCATCTCCAATATAAGTAAGATGTGATACCTTTGTATTATCGCCAATTAAAGATTTCTTAATCTCCACAAAGTCACCAATTCTTGCATGCTTACCTATAACACTTTCAGGTCTAATATAAGCAAAAGGTCCAACTGTAGTTTCTTCTCCAATTTGGCTCTCAATTATTACAGAGCTTTGAATAGTTACCCCTGTTTCAATTATACTATCTAAAATTCTTGAATTAGGATAAAGAATGCAGTTTTCTTTAATAACAGTATGTCCTTCAATTACATTTCCTGGATATATAATTGTATCTCTTCCTATTTCAACTTCACTTCCTATATAAGTAGTATTAGGATCTATTATGGTAACTCCGTTTTCCATATGTTTTTTATTAATTCTATTTTTTAAAATATTTTCTGCCTCTGCTAGTTCTACCCTGGAATTAATTCCTATGGTTTCCTGAAAATCAATTACCATAGCTCCCACCTTTAAACCTTCAGATTGTAATATTTGAGCTACATCTGTCAAATAATATTCTCCTTGAGCAGTATTATTTGTAAGCTTACCTAAACTATTTAAAAGTGCCTCTATATCAAAGCAGTACATGCCTGCATTTATCTCTTTAACTTTAGCTTCCTCTTCGCTGCAATCCTTAGCCTCAACTATTTTAAGTACATCCCCCTTAGAATCTCTTATCACTCTTCCATAGTGAGCAGGATTTTCTATAATTGAAGTCAATATGGCTCCCTTATAATTGCCCTCTTCATAAAATTCAAGAAGCCTTTTAACTGTTTCTTCCTTAATAAGAGGAGCATCTCCTGTAAAAATCGCAACAACTCCAGTTTTATTATCTAAAAATTCCTTTGCACACATAACTGCGTGACCAGTGCCTAGCTGCAGCTCTTGAAGTGAATAGCTTACATTTCTACTTTGAGTACCTTCTTTAACCTTATCAGCACCTTTTCCTACAATTACATTTACTGATTCAATGTCAGCCTTTCTCATAATGTCAATAACATGATTAACCATTTCCTTACCGCACACCTTGTGCAGCACCTTAGGTGTATCTGATTTCATTCTCTTTCCTTCACCAGCAGCTAATATGGCAGCACATTTAAACATAATAAAACCTCCGGCCTTTAATTAATATTAATAATTATGGATAAAATCCCTTGAGAATTTTTTTCATAATATAAATTTATTTTACTATATTCTTTCAAATTTTATCGTTATTGTATATCATATATCCTTAAAAAATAATAATTAATTGTTATTTTTTAATTTTTAATTGTATCAAAAACGCCCCTTATATTATATTTTATACATCATTAATTTGCAACCTTACATCATAATTTGTCGAAAATAAAAAAGAGCCCTAAAAGCTCCTTTTTAATTTATTGCTCTTCAGCAACTGTGATTTCATCATTCTTAACCTTTTCATACTCAGCAAGAATTGACTCTTGTATCTTTTCTCTAGTTAGAGTATTAATTGGGTGAGCTATATCCTTGAACTCCCCATCTGGAGTTTTTCTACTAGGCATAGCAATAAAAAGACCGTTTTGTCCTTCAATAACCTTAATGTCATGAACAACAAATTCATTATCAAAGGTTACTGAGACAATTGCCTTCATTTTACCCTCAGTTGCCACTTTTCTTACTCTTACATCTGTAATTTGCATATAAAACCACCTCCACGATGCTTATACATTTATATTCTGCATATTTTCGTTTTTTCCTTCTAATTTTTCAAAATATTTAATATTTTTTTAAATATTTACCTATTTGAATTGCTTTGAGGGAAAAACCACCGCGGTATTCTCTTCGTTAATTCCAGTAAACTCTACTATAGAGGTATAATCTTCAACAAGCTTTTTAGGAATTTCAATATCTTCAATAAGTACTCCTATACCTATTACTTTACTATCAAATTCTTTTAGTAAATTTATAATGCCAAGAGCAGTTCCCCCAGCTTTCATAAAGTCATCTATAAAAATACATTGACTTCCATTTTTAAGAGCTTTTCTTGATAGTGACATAGTTTGAATTCTTTTGCTTGAACCAGTTACATAATTTATGCTTACCGTAGTTCCTTCAGTAACCTTATTATCCCTTCTTACTATTACAAGCTGAACACCTAAAAGCTTCGCCACTTCATAAGCAAGGGGAATACCCTTAGTTTCAACAGTAACTATATAATCCACGTCTTTATCAATAAAAGCAGATGCAAGTAATATACCAGCCTTTTTTATTATTTCCGGATTATACATAATATCAGTCATATATATATAATTGCCTGGTATTATCCTATGTTCTTCTCTTAAAACTTCACAAAGGGAATTTATAAACTCTTCTCTCTCCATTTTAGACATGCCACAGACATATTTAACTCCTCCTGCAGCACCAAGAGTTGTTTCAACCTTACCCATACCAAGTTTGCTTAAGGTATCCCTTATTACTAAAATATCTTCGCTTATGGTAGATTTTGCAGCATTAAATTTTTCTGTAAAAGTATTCAAATTGATAACTTTGTTAGGATTTTCTATAAGTTGCTTGGTAATGCCTGTTATTCTTTGATTTCTGCTGAACTTTTCCATACTATCACCCATTATTTTAAATTTCCGAACTATTCTTTTGAAAATTTTCTTATTATTCATATTTTATTCTTTTTATTAATTAATATCAAGAAAAATCAAATCTTTTATGAAGATTACTTAACTCATCTTAAATTGTGTAAGTTTTTCCTTCTTAACAATAACTCATTCTTGTTTCATAATTATTCTTTAAATTGCTAATTGTTAATTATTAATTATTAATTGTTTACGGGTGTTTCTTTTTAAATTTTTTGTATATAATTATATATGATTGTTATTATACGAGGAGATGGTATTTTGTCTTTCGATTTTTTAAGAGATAAACATAAAAAAATACATTTTATAGGTATCGGTGGAATCAGCATGAGTGGTCTTGCAGAAATTTTGCTGGAAAATAATTATTGCGTATCCGGCTCAGATATGAAAGCTTCTTCTATTACTGATAAGCTTGTAAAACATGGTGCTGAATTTTACCTTGGTCATGAGGAAAAAAATATAAGTGATGCTGATTTAGTAGTTTACACTGCTGCCGTTTCAGAAAGCAATCCAGAGCTTAAAAAAGCTAGAGCTTTAAAGCTTCCTATAATGGATAGGGCGGAATTTCTTGGAGAAATAATGAAAGGCCATAAATATAATATAGCAATTTCAGGTACTCATGGGAAAACTACAACTACATCTATGGTTTCACATATATTTTTGCATGCAAATTTAGATCCCACAATTTTAGTAGGTGGGGAATTAGATATTATAGATGGAAATGTTAAAGCAGGGAAAAGTGAGTATTTTATAACTGAAGCCTGTGAATATAAAGCTTCCTTTTTAAAATTCTTCCCCTATGTTGGAGTTATATTAAATGTAGATGCAGATCATTTGGATTTTTACAGAGATATAAATCATATACAAGAAACTTTTATGGAATTTACTAAGCTTATTCCTAAGGATGGCTATTTAGTGGCTTTCGCAGAAGATGAAAAACTAAAACCAATTATTGAAGCTTCTACCAGTAACGTGATTACTTATGGTATAAATTCCGGCAATATTACTGCTAAAAATATTATCTATAATGATAGAGGCTGCGCCTCCTTTGATGTTTTTAAAGATGGGGAGAAACTATTCTCTGCATATTTAAATGTTCCAGGAAAACACAATGTTTTAAATAGTTTAGCTAGTATATGCACAGCACTAAGTCTTCATATGCCTTATGAACATATAATAAAAGGCCTATCAGGTTATTTTGGAACTCATAGACGTTTCGAATTAAAGGGAACTAAAAATGGCGTTACTGTAATAGATGATTATGCACATCACCCTACTGAAATAAAAGCAGTTTTAGAAGCGGCAAAAAACTATCCTCATAAAAGGGTACTATGTGTTTTTCAGCCCCATACCTATTCAAGGACACTTACCCTATTTGATAACTTCGTGCATTGCTTTTTAGATGCTGATGAAGTTATTTTGGCAGATATTTATGCTGCAAGGGAACCCTATACTAACAAAATAAGTTCAGATATGCTTGGTGATAAAATAAGTGAGCTTGGGAAAAGCTGTACAAACTTGCACAGTTTTGAAGAAATAGTAAACTATCTAAAGGCTGCAGCTAAAGAAGGAGATCTAATACTTACAGTAGGGGCTGGAGATGTTTATAAAATTGGAGAAATGTACTTAAACAATCTATCATAACTTTTATACTTTTGTTAAGAACTTCCTATGGTAATTTAATTCATAATCAGTAAGAAGAGGCTGTCTCAAAGTAACCTTAACAAAATGAAAGTTACTTTGAGACAGCCTCTTCTTTATAATTATTTATCAAGTACGAAAGGCACAGTTACAACCGCTATATGTCTGTCCTTTAAGAGCTCATGTCTTAAAATTGCACCGGTCTGATTATGGAATATATTTTCCCACCAACGTCTTACTATAAATTTTGATATAACAATAGTTATTATATCACCAGGTCTACTTTCATGCTCTTGAGATTCTATATATTTAACAAGTGTATTTATTATATCACGGTAGGGTGAATATTTAATTACTAATTTTATTGATATACCACATGCCTTCCACTTTTCTTTCAGTTTTTTTGCTTCTTCCATATCAGTAGTAACATGAAGTGCAACAATTCTTTTTTCGTCACATAAATGTTTTGCATAATTTAAGGATTTTAACGATGCTCTATTTAAGGACTCTATTGGAACTATTACAAAATCTTTAACCTCAACTGCCATATTTTCTTTTTCAAACTGGTCTTTATTTAATGTAAGTTCGTTAGCTATGTTTTTATAATGTTTTTTTACTAGTTTCATCATTAGTACTAAGGTAGGTATTAATATTATAATAATCCAAGCTCCATGTATAAATTTTGTTGAAGCTATATTAATAACAGTTATGAATGTAACTATTGCACCTGTTCCATTTATTGCAGCTTTATGCTTCCACCCATTTTTCTTTAGCTTTATCCATCTTATAAACATACCTGTCTGAGAAAGTGTGAAGGAAATAAACACCCCAACTGCATATAGAGGCAATAATAAGTGAGTATCGCCCTTAAAGGCTATTATCAATATTCCAGCTAATACTCCAAGCAGCAATATACCATTAGTATATGATAATCTTGATCCTCTTTTTGTAAATTGTCTAGGAAGATATCTATCTCTTGAGATTATGGATAATAGTAGAGGTAAGTCGCTAAATGCTGTATTAGCAGCCATAGTCAATATTAACATGGTGGTTAACTGTACTGCATAATACATAAATGTTTTACCAAAAACCTGCTCAGCTATTTGTGATATAACAGTAACATCTTTATTAGGCACTGCATGATAAGCTGTAGTTAGCAAGGATGTACCACCAAATATAAATAATACTGTTGCGGCAAGTAAAATCAAAGTTGTTTTAGCATTTTTCTGGGAAGGTTCTCTGAAGTTTGGAATACCATTACTTACAGCTTCCACACCTGTTAAAGCTGTACATCCACTAGAAAACGCCTTTAATAGCAATAATATTGTTATACTTCCTGTACCCTTAGGAATTTCTACAGCTGCAGATGGTGTTATACCTAAGATATATACCTTAAAAAGCCCATAAATAATCATAGTTATCATTGATATAATAAATAAGTAGGTTGGGAAACCAAAAATCCTTGCGGATTCTTTCATTCCTCTTAAATTTCCTATGGTCATAAAAATAACAATGGCTACGCTTATTAATACACTGTAAGGCATTAAGGATGGTACCGCAGAAGTAATGGCAGCAGTTCCTGCAGTGATACTAACTGCAACTGTAAGTATATAATCTATTAACAGTGAAGCACCTGCTGTCAGACCCCAATTATCTCCTAAATTGTCCTTGGCAACTATATAAGAACCTCCACCATTTGGATAGGAATCAATAGTTTGCCTATATGAAAATACTAGGATTAGCAATAAGGCAACAATACTTAAAGCTATATAAAACATTTGTTTATATGCCAATATACCGATAGCAGGAATTAAAACCCAAAGTATTTCTTCTCCTGCATAAGCAACTGATGAAATAGCATCACTTGATAAAATAGGTAAGCCCCATAAAACATTAAATTTTTCACCTGTAAGCTCTTCATTCTTTAATGGTCTTCCGATTAAAATATTCTTTATTTTACTAAACAAAATTTATTCCCCCTAAAATGCGGATTATTATGCAAAAGATATCCCAAAGCAAAGCTTTGGTGCACATTTCATCATAATTAAGTATAAATTCATATAAACCTTGAATTAATCTTGTATTTTACATATTTAAAATGTAATATTATTTTAACCACAGAGCAATTATACTATGCTTTCAAATTAAAACTAAGTCTTCCTAAATTAATTAATAATAAGTATCCTGCTTACTATAAGCTTTTATAACAAATTATCTCACTTTACCTTAGCAATGATTCATATTTCATGAATTTAATATAAGTATTAAATCGTAAAACTTTTTATTAAAGAGGTATATTATGCTTAAAACATTAAGGTCTAAATTTACTGCAATCTATATAGTTTTAGTAATAATCATTGGTGTAATTGGATGTCTTTCTACTTATAACAGCTATATTTTAGGTAAACATGTTAATGGATTAATGGTTCGTAATTATAAAAGTATTAAGGCAGTTAACAACATGTATGAAACTATTGAAGAGCAAAATAACTCTGTACTAACTTATATTACCGGAAATCATGTGGAAGGTATTAGAGACTTTCATTTAAATGAAACAAAGTTTAATGAATATTATAATATTGAGGCAAATAATATAACTGAGCCAGGTGAAAGAGAATTAGTTAATGAGCTTTCAATAACTTATGAACAGTACCTAACATGTTTTTCTGAATTACAGGAAATTGCTATACATAAAGACTTAAGTTCAGCAATTATTTACAACAAATCTAATATGATTCCAAAGTTTGAAAAGATAAAAAAAATATTGACTAATGTTTCATTACTGAATGAGAACGATATGTTTGCTAGTAAAGATAAAGTTACCACTTATTCTATAAAATCCATGTATCTTTTTTTAATTTTATCAACTATATCTGTAGTTATTGGTTTTCTATTTTCTATTATATCTTTGAATAAAATTCTTAAGCCACTTTATTACTTAAGAGATACTATAAAAGCCGTGAAAGCTGGAGATTTAAATAAACAGGCAGCTATTATTTCTAATGACGAAGTTGGAGACTTAACTTTAGAATTTAACAATATGACAGAAAGGCTTCTTCAATTTGAGCAAAGCACTCTAGGACAGCTTTTATCTGAAAAAAACAAGTCTGTAACTATTGTAAAAAGTATAGCGGATCCACTAATAGTTCTAGATACAAATTTTAAAATTACTCTCCTAAATAATGCCTGCGAAATTGTCTTTAACATAAAAGAAACTGATGTTTTAAATAAATACTTTTTAGAAGTTATAAATAATGGCGATTTATATGATTATCTAAAAAACATTCATGACTCTATAGATAAAGATATTGAGAAAAAAATAGTTTATTTAAATATTCATAATAAAGATTACTACTATAACATAATTGTAAGTAAACTAAAGGATCCTTTGGAAAATACCACAGGATTAGTAATTCTATTTCAAAATGTAACTCAGCTAAAAGAAATTGAAAATATAAAATCTGATTTTATTGCCACTGTTTCTCATGAGTTCAAAACTCCTCTTACTTCCATTATGATTGGAACAAATTTATTATCTAATGAACTAATTGGAAAGTTAAATTTGAAGCAGAAAGAAATTATATCTACAATTACCGAGGATAGTGAAAGACTGCTTGTCCTTGTAAATGATTTACTTAACTTATCAAAGATAGAATCCAGTAGATCCATCTTTAATATTAAGTCCTATTCAGTACTAGAAGTTATAGAAAATAGCGTTAAATTATTTATAGAGCAAGCTAAAAAACAGGAAGTTTCTCTTCACTATGACATAGAACCTAAGCTGCCAAAAGTAAATGTAGATTTAGAAAAGGCAACTTGGGTATTAAATAATTTAATATCAAATGCATTAAGATACACTTCTTTAGGTGATGAAATAGAAATAGATGCTTTTGTAAGTCAAGATAAAATGTGTATCTCAGTTTCAGATACAGGAGCAGGAATTCCTAAGGATTATATAGAAAAAATATTTGATAAATTTATTCAGGTGCCTGGTCAGGATTCTTTAACTAAGGGATCAGGTCTTGGACTTTCAATATCTAAAGAAATTGTTGAGTCCTTAGGTGGTGAAATTTGGTGTGAAAGCACCCTTGGACTTGGAAGTACCTTTACTTTTACTATTCCAATTTCTAATTTTGATGAGAAGAAGGTAGATAATTAATGAAAAAAATACTTATAGTGGACGATACAAAAAATATTAGGACTCTGCTAACCACCTGTTTGGAGTTATATGGCTACACTCCAATAATAGCTAAAAGCGGTTACGAGGCACTTGAAATTTTTAAGGCTGAAAATATAGATATGGCTTTTATTGATATAAAAATGCCAGAAGTAAGCGGTACTGAGGTCCTAAGGCAAATTAGATCAATGAATATAAATATTCCTATAATTATTATGACAGCTTTTGCCACGGTTAAAAATGCTGTAGAATGTACTCGGCTCGGTGCAGTAGCCTATCTTCAAAAGCCCTTTACTGCAGATAAAGTAAAAAACTTGCTTGATGAAATAGAAATAACTGCAGCCCCTATACAAGACAATATTTCCCAACTAATTAAGCTTGCTGAAAATTCAATTAATAAAGCTCAATTAGATGAAGCACTGGCATTTCTAAAAAAAGCCTTAGCCATAGATATTGAATGCAGTGACATTTACAGCCTTATTGGAAATATTTATGAATTAAAAGGTGATACTAAGGAGGCGGAGATATTTTACAATATGGCAAATAATTTAAAGTAATTTAGCCCTTCAAGACTAACAAAAATATGTATTCTATATTTTTCCATGTCCAATTCTTATAAAATTATGTTATACTGTTAAAGAATAATCACAATATCAGAATTTTGCACTAGATAATGCACTTTCTAAAAAGATATACAACTTAAAGCTGTAATATCATAAAATTTAATACATAGTTGGAGGAATGGTATGAACAAACTAATGAAATATGTTTCGCTGACTGCAGTTACAGTAATATCCATTAACACTACTGTATTAGCTGATCCTTTATCAAGCCAGCTGCAGAATCAAAAAAATCAGCTGCAGCAAAATCAGCAGGCATTAAAAAACGCACAAACTAATTCACAAGATTTAGATATGAAACTTGAAAAATTAGATAACCAAATTGAAGGTGTTATGTCTCAAATCAGTGATAACAAAAAGCAGATTAACATTACAGAACAAAATATTAAATTGGCAGAAAAAGATCTTCAAAAAGCTCAAAATGATATAGAAACTGAAAAGGATTTATTTGGTCAAAGAATGAGGGCAATGTATATAAATGGTTCAGATGGATATCTCGATATAATTTTATCCTCTAAGGGCTTTAGTGATTTCTTATCAAATGTAGAAGCAATAACTAAAATTATAGAATATGATAACAAAATAATAGCAGACTTAAAATCAAAGCAGAATGAAATTAATAAGAAGAAAGATGCTTTAGATACTCAAAACGCAAAACTCTTAGCTTTAAAAGCAGATAACGAAAAGAAACTAGCACAACTTAATTCTGATAAGGCTGAACAAAACAAATTAATTGTACAAGCTAAGGTCCAAGAAAGATTATATGCATCTAAGGTTTCTGATAACCAAGCTGCAATAAATGCAACCATGAGGCAGATTGAAGCTATTAGAAGTTCAGTGCCTAAATATGCTCCTTCAAGAGGTGCAGTTCCACTTTCCAGTAATGCTGTAATTGCATATGCTTCAAACTTTTTGGGTACTCCATATTTGTGGGGCGGATCAACTCCATCAGGTTTTGATTGTTCAGGATTTACTCAATATGTGTACAGGCATTTTGGAGTAACACTTGGTAGGACAACCTATGACCAAATAAATAATGGCTATGCTGTATCAAGAGATTCGCTTCAAGCAGGAGATTTAATTTTCTTCGGCAGCAGCGGCAATCCATCACATGTTGGTATATATGTTGGAAATGGTGTGTATATTAATGCGCCACATACTGGTGATGTAGTTAAAATAGCTTCTATTAATAGATCCGACTATTTAACTGCAAGAAGAGTAATGTAATTTTTTTAATTTTAGGTCATAAATAACAGAGGCTGCCTTGAGCAGCCCCTTGTTATTTTATATGAGAAATGTCACCTTCCACTATAATTTTAGCTATACCAGTTTCTATTTCTACAATAGTCAAACTAGTATCGTAAATAAATGGGGGATCCCAAAGTCTATCCATAGACAAATTTTTAAAATAGGCATGAATTGTTTTTAAAACAACTCCATGTGTGACTATCATAACATTCCCCTCTTGGTTCTCACTTATAATTCTCTCTAAAGCTTTTGTGACTCTATCTTTAACATCATAAAAACTTTCTCCAGAAATAGGAACATAATCCTGAGGATTATTCCAAAAATGACTTTGAAATTCAGGATAAATATTTTTTATTTTCTCCTGATTTAAACCTTCAAGCTCACCTAAATTAATTTCCTTTAAGTTTTCATCATAAACAACTTCTACATTTCGCCCTTTAAGAATAAGCTCTGTAGTTTCCTTAGTCCTATCTAATGGGCTACAGTATACTTTTTTAAACTCTACATTTTGAAGTGATTTCCCTAAAGCTGCTGCATTCATTCTTCCTCTTTCAGTTAAGTTAGAATTTTTCCATCCCTGCATACGACCTTCAGTATTCCACTGGGTTTCTCCATGTCTTGTTATATATAGCCTTAACATAATTTTCTCCTTTTTATTCCTTAGATATCTTACTATTATAAAAATCTGCCAACACTTTATACTGCTCTAATGCCCTTCTGCCTTCATCATTTATTTCATATAAACCTCTTTTCACCTTAATAAACCAACCATAGTGATTTTCTGATAATATTGAGGTAGTTTTTTTATTATCTGTACCAAAATTTCTAAGCTCTTTAGGGGATAAAGCTCCAAATTTATTTAATAAGCATGCTATGAAAATAGCACTTTCTCTATAGGCAGTTACAAGTTTTTTTCTTGTACTCCCTCCTACATTTAAGTCACAGTACCGTCCATTTATCTCTTTTATTATATTTTCTCTTTTTTTTCTATTAATTGCCTTGCTTTTGTCCCTATTAAAATATACAGGCTCTATAGGTATTTCAATGAAAGTCTCCTTACCTTTAAAAGAAACTAAAATAAGACCAAGCTCCAGTCTTTTTAATAAATGGCATATATCTTTCCATTTAGAATTTCCTATCATTTTCTTCGGTTTTGGAACTGCAATATATACTAAATCTGAAGCCTTTTGTCTTTTAACTGCCTGGGCTAGTAAGTCTACACTTAAATTTCTTTTTAGCTCAACTACTATAAGTTCTTTATCCTTTAGTGCAGTGATATCACAATATTTAACTTCGCTTCGCACTATATATCCATTTTTAATTAAAAATTCTGATACAGGACCGCATAAATCTTCTTCAAGAATTTTTTGTTTTCCATCTATAATCATAGCATCACTCCCAGCTAAATTCTGCCTCCTGCCTTGAAAAACAAGCTTCCTTCAAGAATACTTTAACTAACGCTTTACTATTAAAATTATATCACAAAAATCCGTAAATCTTGTATTTATTTTAATGTATAAATTACAGGAAATTGTTTAAAACATATAGTGATATATATAAATAAGGAGATGAGTTTTCATGGGTAATAAAGGAAAACTTGCAGCGGCTTCATTTATAGCAGGTGCTGCAGCTGCTCTATATGCTTCAAAACAAATTAATAAAACTGCATCGCTTTCTGCAGCTGAAAACAATAGTTTTGAATCTTTTTCAAAAACTAAGGCTCAAACACAAAACTATAACCCTAGGACAGCAGAGTCTAATAATTTTTTTACTAAAGCTCCAATCATAGACACTGACAATAATTCTAAAGCAGCATCTAAAGGTCAATCTTATAATAATCTATATTTTGAAAACATCCCAAATTCAGAGTCAATTGGCAATAATCTTATGAGCAAAAGTGAGAATGATACAGCCAACTTAAATACTGCACTAAGAATTGATTCATGGTAATTTCAAAAATAAAGGTCTCTTTAGCATTGTTATGCAAAGGGACTTTTGTTTTATATAATTTTCTATTTTAGTTTAATAATTTGAAATTATTATAAATCATATAAATTGTATGATTTATAATAAGCTGTTATAATATCAAATGGAGATGGTATTAAGCCCAATATACTCCAGTATATGAATGGTCACAAAGGCTTAAAATATTTATATCTCATAAAAAACGTAACAATTGATAATTGCTGCGTTGAAAGGAATACAAGGAGGATGACAGCATGAAAGAATTTCAAGCTCTTATTCAAGAGACTTTAGAAATACAAGATTTGGAGGAATTGGAGTCTGCAGCTGATTTATTTCAATTTGGTATTGAAAAAGGCCATTATAACAAAAGGCAGTCCGATGACTTCAACAGTACTTATTGGAGAGTAAAAAATAAAGTTCTATCAAATGAAATATTTGAGGAAACAAAAGCAAATATGCTGGATATTATTAGTATAGTTACAAGCGCTCCAGCAGATATAAAGGATAACAAAAGAGAACTTACTAATTATGTAAACGGAAGACTAAAGGCACTTAAAGGAAAGGTAAAAGGAATAAAATCTTTTGATTAAACTCTAAGACGGTTTACAATTTTTCACAAATTGTGTACCTTCAAGTTTTTATAATGCTTATAATATTGCAGAGTATTGTAATTTAAAGCCTGTTTATTTTAAGCAAAGAAAACCTGAATACTTAAAGTAATTAAAAATTAAAGGTTTTGCCTAATGGTAAAACCTTTAATTTTTCTTTAAGTAAGACTTCATTGTTCATATTAAAATATTAATTGATAATTCTATTAATTATTTCCTCAATATTAAGCTTGCACTGTTCTCCCTTTATCATATCCTTGAGTGTAAGAATTCCACTTTTAATTTCATCTTCACCAATAATAATAACATAAGGAATTCCAAGTTTATTAGCATAACTAAGCTTCTTTGCAAACTTGCCGCCTTCAAAGTACACCTCTGAGATTATATCAGCTTTTTTTAGTTCATTTGAAACACCAATGGAATAACTTATATTTTCATCCATTGGTACAACAAGTACCTTAGTTAAGGTGGAAGAGGTGCTTTCCTTGAAAAAGCTTGCTTCTTTAAGCTGGAAGAATAATCTGCTTAAACCTATGGAAATTCCTACTCCTGGAAGCTTCTGAGTTGTATAATATTCAGCCAAATTATCATATCTTCCTCCAGAGCATACTGAACCTATACTTGGATAATCATTTAAAATAGTTTCATAAACAGTTCCAGTATAATAATCAAGCCCTCTTGCTATTTTTAAATCAATAGCAAAGTTCTTATCAGGAACTCCAAACTGCCTTATATAATAAACCACCTTTGACAGTTCATCTAATCCTAAAATAAATTCTTCATTATCTATGTTTAAGGATTTTAATCCTTCTAAAATCTCATCATTACTTCCAATGATATTTATGAATTCTTCTATTTTAGTAATAGCCTCATCACTTAAGGCAATTTCCTTAAGCTCGCTTTTTACGGCTTCCATACCGATCTTATCTAATTTATCCACAATTCTAAGAGTTTCCATCTTATTATTTATGCCTAATGAATCAAAGAAGCCATTTAAGACTTTTCTATTGTTAATATGAATTGTAAAAGAGTCAAAGCCCAAATCAGTAAAAGTTGAATAGATTATGCTTGGAATTTCTGCATCATTTATTATATTTAACTTCCCATTTCCAATAATATCTATATCACATTGGTAAAATTCTCTAAATCTTCCCTTTTGATTTCTTTCTCCTCTATAAACCTTTCCTATTTGGTATCTTCTAAATGGAAAGTTTAACTCATTCATGTGCTGAGATACAAATCTTGCAAGTGGCACAGTTAAATCAAATCTTAAAGATAGATCACTATCACCTTTAGTAAATCTATAAATTTGTTTTTCTGTATCTCCCCCTCCTTTAGCTAAAAGCACTTCAGATTTTTCAATAACAGGTGTATCTACTGGAACAAATCCATATTTTTCATAATTTTCTCTTATAGTATCCATCATTTTATTAAATGCAATTTGATCTGAAGGAAGCCATTCTAAAAAGCCTGGTAATGTGGATGGTTTTACAATTTGTCTATCCATATTTTTCATCTCCTAACTTGTAGAACACCAGCTTTAATACGAAAGTTGATGGTCTTATATTATTTATCTTATAAATACCACATATAATTTAACACTTTATCATAATAAAATAAAGAGTATTTCTGTGATTACTATTCATATTACAATATTATAGACTATCTTATAGCTTATTTTCACTATTTTTATAAAATTTTATTAAATTCTTTATTTATCCTTCTTAAAGTATTAAGAATATTAAATTTAGTTATAACATGGTTCTTAAATTTAACTTCATTTGAAATTTTATGTATAAAAAATCCAGGCAAATTTTTGCCCGGATTTTCATAACAATTATAAAAATATAAACCTATATTTAAAACCAGTAAGTTAAATTTTAGGACACCTTATATCCCCATCTTATTACTTTATTTTTCCCAGTTGACTTAGCTACAATATTAGATTTTTCAGCTTTGCTTAAAACCTCAT
>Ga0255336_101073_pt1 | contig 24995 bp, 22 predicted proteins | sample MeOH1_35cm_T3_17_FD_189102 | JGI IMG/M metagenome (GOLD analysis project Ga0255336, IMG submission 189102) | Sandy soil microbial communities from University of British Columbia, Vancouver, Canada - MeOH1_35cm_T3_179 | ecosystem: Engineered > Artificial ecosystem > Sand microcosm > Unclassified ...
CGTCGGATCGCCGACTGCGGCCGCCAGCACCGGCAGATCGCCTGCGGGCGCCAAGTCGACGGCACCCGCGCGCTGCGCTTCGAAGAGCGGCGCGGCGCCCTGGAAATTAGCCCACTTGTATGCATACAGCGTGCCCTCGAGAACCTTGGCAGCCTCGGCTAGTGCGCGCGTACCGCCCGCCTGATCGCCCAGCACGAGCGTGACGGAACTCAGGGCCGCATCCGCAGCCCTCGCCGCCTGAGACGCGAAACCGCCGAGCGCGGCGACGGCCGGCGCGGTGCCAAGCAAGCGCAATACGCGCCGCCGTCCGGCGGAGACATCAGAAACATCGGGACCATCGGAACCATCGGAACCAGAAATTTGCATAAATCCTCGCAGGCGAAATCAGCGCCCAGAGTAGCGACGCCGCACCGCCTTGAGAATTATTCAATTCCGATATGGTTATGACCGCCGGATACTTAAGCATCGCAGGTTTCAGCGCAATGCTTAAAGCGCTTAGCGATACGCGTTGGCTTAGGCCGCGCTAAGCGATCTCCAAGAAAAGCGCTGATGACGACCCGCCACGCCGTAGCGCCGTCGATCGGCCCCCTCCGAAAAAATATTGACAACCTATCTTAAGATATATATCTTAAGATGTGTTTTACGATATTCAAGGAGTTCCACCATGAGACATCACCGAAGCCGCGACCTCGCACACCCGCACGCCGGATTCGAATCTTCAGACCGTTTTTCCCTGCATGCGCTGTGGCATGCAATCGGACGCCACCACCACCGCCATCGCGACGACAGCCGGTTCCCCGGCGGCCCAGGAGGATTCGGTGGAGGCGGTGATGACGGCATGCCGCGCGGCCGCAAATTTACGTCCGACGACCTTCAATTGCTTCTGCTTGCGCTTCTGGCCGAACAACCGCGCCACGGCTACGAGTTGATCAAGGCACTCGAAGTCCGATCGAACGGTTTTTATAGCCCGAGTCCGGGCATGGTCTATCCAGCGCTGACTTATCTGGAGGAATTGGGCTATGCAACGGTTGAGGTGGAAGGCAATCGTAAGCGTTATGCCTTAGCCGATCCCGGCCGCGATTATCTGGCGGCTAACCGGGAGCGCGTCGATCTGATGCTGGCCAAGCTCAGCCATTTTGCCCGCAAGATGGATTCGGTACGCCGCGCGTTTGCAGGCGAAGCACCCGATGAAAACGCGGACGCTAACGGCGACAGCAACGCATGGCTGCCCGAGTTTATCCAGGCGCGCCGCGCGCTTAAGCACGCGCTGCTGATTCGAACCGACGCACCTGCTAGCGAGCAACGCCGCATCGCAGCCATCCTTGCGCGTGCTACCGCCGAGATAGAAGGCAAAGCCGCCGGCGATCCGGCATGAATCAACACCCAGGAGAAAACACAATGCAAAACAGACCCGATCTGGCGGTCGGTCGCGTCCGCCATCAACTTAAATTCCGCTTGGCTCAAGTCAAGCGCGTGCAACCGCTGACGCCCCATCTCGTGCGCGTCACGTTAAGCGGTGACGATCTCCGTGACTTCGAATCCGCGTCTTTCGATGACCACATCAAGGTCTTCTTTCCACCGCCCGGAGCCGACAAACCCGCCATGCCCAGTGCTGGTCCGAATGGCCCGGTTTTCGCGGACGACCAGCCGCGGCCAATCGCACGAGACTTCACACCGCGTCGATACGATCGCGAAGCGGGCGAGCTGGACATAGAGTTCGCACTGCACGAGGCGGGACCGGCCGCTACCTGGGCCGCGCAAGCCCAGGTTGGGCAGTATCTGGGAATCGGCGGTCCGCGTGGCTCCTTCACCATCCCCACGGGTTTCGACTGGCATCTGCTGATTGGCGACGAGACGGCGCTGCCCGCCATCGCGCGTCGACTGGAAGAGTTGCCGCCGGGAACACGCGTTGCAACGCTGATTGAAGTGGAAGATCCGTCGGCGCGAATCGATTTCGCGACGCAGACGGACCTGTATGCCGAATGGCGCTATCGTAGCGAATCGGACTTCCCCGGCGGTGCCTTGTTGCTCGCCTTGCGCGAGATGTATCTGCCGACCGGCGAAGGGTACGTCTGGGCCGCGGGCGAAGCCACGATCATGCGAGCAGTCCGTCAGCACCTGTGCACGGAACGAGGTGTCGACAAGACCCGGATTCGCGCCGCGAGTTACTGGAAACGAGGCGTGGAAGCCGTTCACGAATCGATCGACGACTGACTCGCGTCTCCACCGCTTTAGCAGCTGGAATAATATTACTCAGGATCGCTATATGTATAGTTTGGACGCGAGTCGTGAGCGGCACCTTCTCTGGCTGCTAGCGCTCACACAGTTCACGATCATCATGGACTTCATGATCATGATGCCGCTCGGTCCGCAGATCATGCGGAGCTTCCAGATATCACCTGGCATGGGAACCATAAAACTTTAACTTTGAAGTTAATTGCTTCCTTTTCGTGGCCCAAGCGCCTAGCCAAGCGAGAATCGCACCATAGGGGTGCATGATTTATTGCCGAAAAATTTCAATTTGCTTTCCTGGAAGTATTCAAGCATTGGTCTGGCTGTTTTGGCGCGCATGTCCCTCGCAGTCCCCCGCAGAATGAATGTAAGACGTCACGTGTCGACTCCTGACGGCTCATGTAAAACCGAAGTTCTTCGATATTGTCCGAGGGAACCGTCTCGGCCCAATCTCTTGTGACAGCGCGACAGGCGGAACCCGGAAATGCTGGGACAGAATTCGGCAAAAGCTATCGCCGCGAAGGAGCTGTAACGCCTGTGCTCATTAAAGCTCAGGCATTTCCTTGCCTGATCATCAGGTTAGTCATTAGCCCCCCGAGTACGGCAAACTGCCCTAGTGTCGTCGTCGCCGACGACGCCTCTCTTCCACCGAGGCCGTTCCTCATCCATCAATGCGTTGAGGTAACAAGGAGACTTGCCGCATGGCGTCTTTGATTATCAACCGCTTCCAGTCAGTAGAGAATCGCCCAACGCCTCCACATTCCATGTCGACTTGCCTTCTGCCGGGTGTGATGCCGCGTGCCGCACACGCCGTGATGTACGTCCTAACTTTGGCCCGATATTCTTCTTTCTGCGCCTGCGTCTCGTTGGCCACAAATTCCGCATGCATCTGCGCAAGGCGTGATGCCAACTCTCGTTCGCGCCTCCATACCGTGGTCGCCGTTATGTTCAGGCCAGCCGCTACCGCACCAACAGACTGCTTTCCACCTTCTGCGAGCGCGTTGTTGAGCCGCATCACCAAGTCGGCACCCAACTGTCGCTGACGTGGGACTGCGCGCAGAACCTCGAACTGCGGCTTTCGTCCCACGCTTCCCTCCACCTCAAACTTGTTAGTGACGAAGATTTGCTCCATCGTTGCGCCAGTCGCGTAGCTTGCGCGAACGAACAGTTGCAATGGAGCCGGAAACGTACCGGCGGCAAAATGTACGACCTGCGAAGGCAAGATTCCCAATGCGCGCCCCATCTGCGCTGATGACCCACAATAGAACACATCCCGCAACGCACGCACCGCAACATCCGAGCAGATGAGTTCGACACCGTCCTTGACGTTGGACAGAGACAATGCGTCTTCAACGCTGCGAGAAAGGAACGTCTCCTGCTCGCTGATCGGCGCTGAGTCGTCCGGAATGAGTCTCCCTAGCCATTTCCCGCATCTTCGACAGCAGCCAACCCTGGTAAAGGCGCCGAATGATGGCTGCCTGCCCCGTCCGCAATACGGACACTGAGCCTCGAGACGTAAGCGGTGATGTGGGCAAACGACCACATCCGCGACACGCCACACAAGTGGTTCGCACACCGTCTTTCCGTGGCTTGCCAAATCGTGCAGACAGACAGGGCACCATACGCGGTGTGTCCTGATCAGGGCCCGTGGCGCGAGAGTTTGACGCCACGACAAAAGCGTCGCACGCCGCAAGTCTGAGCGGTTCATAAGCGAGTTCATCGCCTTCACCCAAATGTTTGCGGCTTGCAGCATCCCGTCCACTGTTCCATTCACTGGTATTCCCCGCACATCGGGTATCGGGCGTCCCTCGTAGAGGCGCGGCACTATGAGTTCACGATAGAAGTCGCGAAATGAAACGGACAGACGCTCCGCGCACCTCAGCGCGAGGCTACTAAGTTGCTCTCCGCGCCCGCCAATCTCGTTTGCCATCTCGATGTCCATGCTGCCCTCATCGAAACATTCTGTGTTATGCGCGGTTCATAAACTGAAGCGGAACGGATTTTCTCCTGAAACGGGTGTTCCCTTCAGCTCGAAGCCACTCTTCATCGATAAGATCTTTAAACGTCACTGAGATGCATCTCGCACTAACACCGGAAATATTTTGTAATTTCAAGAGTGACGGATATTCATCAGCTGCAGTTAACATCCGAAACGCTTCGCGCACACGGGTCAATTTCTCCTGCCTCCTCACTGCGGCCCGTTCTGATCTCAACACCTTTGTCCGCCTAGCGATTCGTGCGGCCAGATCCGGAAAGCGTTTTCTTGCCGTATGCTCGGATATGTTTATCTGTTTGCAGGCATCTTTCAGATTGATAAACGTAGGACCATTTGCAAGCACTCCAAACTCACGTTCAAGCGCTGTCCAGTCTCGTTGTCTCCGAACATTTGACATGTCCATACTTGGCATATTCGCGTCACTCCAAGGCACAAGATGCCCCAGAATCACTCGATGCAGCGGTTGCTGTGACCCCGAAGCCACCGTTGCCAAGACTGCCAGTCTAGGTAACCTAGGTACGCATCGGTAGCTCGTAATTGTTTTACGCGAAACTCCAAGCTTCGAGATCAAAAGATCACGCACTCCACTTACCTGCATTAGCTTTTGCAATGTAGAACGCCCATCATGCCCGTGGCCCTCGAACTCCGCAGTCCATGCCAACAAGCTCATGAGAGTGCGTGACACCCTGACCTCGTACTCGTCAGCACGCCGAAGTCCACGAACTGCGTCTTCTGTTCCCATCCATGCACCACATTTGTTACAACAGCCTACCCTGGCAAAGCGCGCAAAAAGTTCTTGATGTGGCGCCGTGCACACATGGCAAGACTCAGCAAGATCGACACCGTGCACCGGACACACCGTGGCGTCCTGGAGGCGCCACAATAAAGGCTCATACGCACCCGACCCTGATAGCATTGAGACGAGACACATTGGACACCAGGCTCGGTATCGACGTAGCAGGCGGCTTGCACTCAAAAACCCATTAAACGGGAGAAGCGTGCAGGCCTCTATGTGGCTCGACTCGAGAAGGCTTTCAAGCGGCACAAGGTAAACCATGGCACCGCCTGCTATACGTCGACCCCGTAAAATTGCCTTCTGATTGCGTCCTGGCCCCTGACTTTGTGTGGGTCATCGACAGATATTCTTTGTTCGTCAAATGCCCACTTCACCAAATCGCCAAATCTGACGGACAAGCGCTCAGCTGCCCGCTTCCAGAGACTCGAAGATGCTTCGACAAGACCGGTGCCGATACCAATCGGCTCAACGAGGCCAGACTTACGCGAAGGGGTGATTGGGCGCATTGGTATTTTTTGTTGCTCCGACACGGCCATTTCGTTCGACCTTTTCAGATTTTGGTGTCTTTTTGGTAATGGCAGCCTCTGCGGCCGCAACGATCGGTGTGTTCGTCACGCGCCGCTCCATCGCGAGGTCGTTTCCCGCGGCTTCCACAAGTTGGCCGAGATATTTCCGATAAAGTTCCCAGTTCAACCGGCATTTACTGCCGTGCTGGCCTAGCGCATCGATCGCGACACGAACTGCCAAGCCACACCGGCCGTCCACACCTTGACGAATCTCCTCCGAATGTGATGACAGACTACCTGGTTCGCAGAACCTCGGACCAAGTCGCTCTTCCATTTGCGCCATGAACGTACAGAAGCTTTTTTCGTCTTCCTTACTGTCACCATAGGGGTCTTGCATCAATACCTTGGTGCGCACTTTCAGCTGGACGTCGTGCTCGACGATATGCCTGATGGCGGAAGTTCCTCCAATCAGGAGTGGCTGCCCCGTTTGAGCGACGATGTACTTAAGAGCGTGTATTGCCCGCACAACCTGAAGTTCAGATAGTGTGACGGGGATCGTGTTGCCCTCGTCAACGATGGTGAAGAGGCGCTCCAGTCGAATGTTTTTGACGAAACTCTGCCACAGTGCCTCTTCCGCCGCGACGCGCGAATCAACGGCCGGATTGCGCCGGGGTGCGCCCTCTGTAATATCGCCATATGCAATCTTGTCGAATGGAAGGATTTCATCGCTTAACGCATACGCTTCCGTGATTGCCGCAGTCCAGTTGAACCGGCCTCGCGCGTCGGGAGGAGGCACTGTGAATCTGAAACACCCCCTTTCCTTTCCCGCCTGCCGTGCCAACTCATCGGTCATCCCCGCGATTGACTCGAATAAAGTTGTTTTTCCGACGCGGGCAGGTCCGATGACGACAATCAGCAGATCGCGGGATCGTCCCGCCACAGCATTCATGATAGTTTGCTGCAGCGTCGCAAATTTGGTGTGCAAACACACCCACTCGTTAAGGTTGTCGATTGCATTGACTACATCCTGAGGCGTAAGGTCTAACTGTTGTACCATCGCTGCGTAGTCCGGTTTTGCCATGAGACACCTCCTGGTTGCGGTTCAAGCTAGAAAGACAGCCGAGATGGTCGAACGATAACTTCGAAGTCCTCATCCTTTGTTGATAGGTGCGGCGGATCAGCGTCCGAGCTGCCCGTCGCAGCGTTGACGGATTCGGCGTCCGAGCCGGGGGCATCCGCGTCCACTTGCGAGGCAGCCTGCGCGGCCGCAGCCGCTTCGGCGCCCGGGACCGGTTGGGCGTTGCCTGGCTGTTCTTCGCACTCCTTAGCAGTTGTGCCGGAGATTTCACCGACCATGGCACCTGCTCCAACGTTAGGCGGTGCATTGAAGTAGTTATGCGAATCTGGCTCAGTCTTGAGAAGAGAGGGCGCCCTGTTCATCAGTCTGTCCATCTGCTGAGCAAGGTGATCCTTGCGCGCAGGGTCGCGCTCCAGTTCGAGGAGCTTTTCTGCGAGCACTGTAGCGATGAGGGTAGGGTCACGGACGCCATGCAACCTCCCATGCTTGAGTTCAGCGATGACACCAAGAAGCTCACGCTTCGAATAGAGAGCAAAAAAATCCGTGAAGATACTTTTCGCGTCTAACCACCCAACCGCATTGCTCACATAGACGTAGACCAGACCGGGATGGATCACATCCGGAAAAACACGAACGTATTGGCCCCGGAATCGCTTCAGGTCTTCCGAGGGCATTGTCAACTTGCCGAGAGTAAGACGGCACGACGGCCGGTGCGACGACTGTTCAGAAAGCGATCGACGGATTTTGGGCGACTTCGGCGAATTCGCGCCAAGAGACGAACCGGGCAGCGAGCTGTTTGCGATAGAGTGAAGCGCGCAGCACGTGCCGCTTGAGCGCGAAATGTTGCCGGATCGGCCCGAAGCACGAGAGAAATTTCTGTGTGCGTTTCGGGTCGCGAAAGCCACGCATGCGACGCTCGCGTTCGCGGGTCGGCTGGTGGCTGTTCTCGGCCCGGTTATTGAGCCGGGCGGCAGCTTTGACGAACACGTGCTTCACGTTCGCAAGCTCTGGGATCTCAGCCTTGGCTGCCGGGTAGCTGCGCAACTGATCGGTGACGATCTTGCGCGGAACCGGGCTCGAGCGCAGCACACGCTTGAAGAAGCGTTTGGCGGCGGCCTTGTCGCGCCGCTTTTGCACCAGGATGTCGAGTTCGGCGCCATGCTCGTCGACCGCACGCCACAGCAGGTACGGTTCGCCACGCAGAGTGACGAACATCTCGTCGAGGTGCCACGTGCTACTCGGCTTGCGTCGCGCCGCTTTGACCCGGTGAGCGAAGCCCTTGCCAAATTTGTCGCACAGCATCGGATCGTCTCGTATGTCACGATCACCCCGCGCTCGAAGAGCAGTTCCTCGATGTCGCGCAAGCTCAACTGAAAGCGGAAATACCAGCGCACAGCGCAGCTGATGACCCCGGCCGGAAAACGGTGACCGTGATAGAGCGATTTCGATTTCTTCATCACGCCATCTTACGTGACCGCGCCAACAACCTGACGATGCCCAAATTTCCTATGATTTGCTTTTCGATTGCACATCACGGACGCAAGCTCTGCGTCACCGATCGAATCCATTCGTGTGATCAAGACTACTGCGGTCTTTTAGGCGCTTGCGTTTTGCTGTCGCGCACCACGCCGAGCGTATGAAATGAAGGTCGAGATAAGCTGGACGCAGACGAGAAACCCACATACTCCCAAGAAGCTAAGGGCGATAGGATGCTCGTAGAAGATGTTGAAATTTCCGTTCGATAGCATGAGTGAGCGCCGGAAGTTTTCCTCTACCATGGGCCCAAGCACATACCCCAACAATATGGGCGCTACTGGAAACTCAAAAAATGCAAAGATGGCTCCCATCACTCCGAAAACAAGCACTTCACCAACTTCAAAGAGACTGTTGTTGGTGCTATAGACTCCAATCGAAATAAAAAAAAGAGCAGTCGGATACAGATATTGATAGGGTATTCGCAGCAACTTCACCCATACGCCGATGAGCGGAACGTTCAACAGAATCAGAATGACATTTCCAACCCAAAAACTAGCTATTAATCCCCAGAACAGGTCGGCATGCATGTTGACTAACTGTGGGCCCGGCTGCACACCCTGAATCATCAAGGCGCCCAGTAGCAGCGCCATGACCGGGTCGCCCGGAATTCCAAGGCTCATTGTCGGAATAAAATCAACCTGCGTTTTCGAGTGCGATGCTGCTTCCGGGCTAGCAACACCCTCTACGATGCCCGTGCCAATCTTCTTTCTATTTTTCCCAATCTTCGATTCCAGCGCGAGCGCGACAAACGTTGTAATGGTTGGCCCCGTTCCAGGGAGCGCACCAAAAAGCGTTCCGATGAACGTTCCTCGCAGGATCGCCGGTAGCGCCTGCTTTATTTCAGAAGCAGACGGCCGCATATCGCGAAACCGCACCTTCGCCATCTTGCCAATTTCGGCGAACTGGTTCACATTTCTCAAAAATTCCGCAACACCAAAGAGACCCAGGGCGAGCGCCACCAACTCGACTTTGTCGGACAACTCGACAAAGCCAAATGTATATCTAGCCGTACCGCTGTTGACATCAGTGCCGACGCAGCCGATGAGAAGACCTAATCCTGTCATGGCCAAGCCTTTCAACTTCGAGCCACGGGACATCGTCGCGCCACAAAGCAGACCTAGCAACATGATCGCAAAGATTTCGGCGGGTCCGAAGTCAAAAGCAATCTTAACAAGCAACGGCGAAGCGACGATCATTACGATGATGCCCACCGACGCCGCAAAGAACGACGCCAACATAGTGATGCCAAGCGCTGTACCGCCCTTGCCCGCTTTGGTGAGCTTGTATCCGTCAATGCACGTTACGGCATGTGATGGATGACAGGGGAGGTTCAGGAGAATCGCACCGATTGCACCACCATATTGAGATCCATAAAAGATACCCGCCAACATCAAAATTGCCGGAATCAGATGCATCGTATAGGTCAGCGGCAACAAAATGGATATCGCAGATAGGGCCCCCATACCCGGTAGAACACCGATGAGGTTGCCCAAGAGAACGCCAACGAACGACCATAAGAGGTTGTGCGGTTCTAATGCGACACCAAATCCGAGCCACAAGTCATGCAGAGTTTGACCGATCATGCGACACCCCAGTGAAAGAGTGGGAATGGAATTTTAAGAGCCCACCAAAAGATGACTCCCGCAATTACGACTGCTACCGCTGCCAGGGCGGCGGCGGAAATCACCGTGTTGCGTCGATCGCCCAGGGCGGAAATGAAGACCACTGAAAATGTCGCTGGAACCAGTCCGCCGTATTGACCTAGTACGACGAAGGAAGCGATGCCAATCGCGATGCACGCCCAACCACGCCACTCGGAAGCCACTGATGCGGGCTGCGTTTCGTTTTTGATAAGGCCAACGATGGCGATAAGAAAGCCGACAATTGCTAAGAAGACCCCAATAGAAAACGGGAAAAATCCCGCGCCCATATTCTGGACCGATCCAATGGTGTAGTTTTCGGCTGTCACCGCCGCAGCGGTTCCTATGACCAGCACGAGGAGGCCGCCGCCGATATCCCGCTTAACAACGCGACGTAACGTAGTTGGGAGAGACATGCTTGTAGTCGCTCAGTTATTGATGACGTAAACCGGGCTGGAATACACGAAGCAGCCATCCTCGGTTGTGGCGCGGATGTAAATCGCGTTGTCGAGGTCCCTACGCAACGGCACTTCTACCTTCGCGCGATAGTGGCGGCATGTATTTACGTCTGGCAGTCGATAGATCGACACCTTACGAGCGATGCCTCCTCCCTCGAAGACTAACGGCGTGAGGCCTATGTCTTTCACCGGGACATCCGCTTTCACGAGCGCCGTATCGATTTTGAGCGAGCCTTCCGTGCCGCTTTCCAGCGTCACGTCGACCCCCGAGAAACCACCGGTGGTCAAGGACCGCCATTTGAGCCTGTCGGCGCCGACTTGCTTCAACGGAAGGTCTAAGTTCCAGAAATTAACGGACTTCGGCGATACGAACTTGTTACCTTCGAGCGTTGCGCTACCGTCCCACACCGTTTGGCGCCCCCGCCCGCGATACTCCGATCCTTCCCAAATGATCCGAATGCGGCTACCCAGCTCATTTTCGGAGAACGGTCGAATCGCATGGATAACATCCATGCGATTTCTAACCTGAATCTCTTCGATTGGAGCGTCGCTCCAAAGCTCGAATTCGAACGCGACGGTCTCCCCTTGATATCCAACAACGTCACCCATTTGCGCCAACGTTCCCTTTTCTGACGTGGTCACGCCAAGATTGGGATCGTCTTCGTAGACTTCAGCACCATCGAGAAAATGGGCTTTAACGTCCAGATACGCGCGGCATCCCGTTGTCGCATAGTGCCGCCGCTTGCGCATCGCTTTGGCCAAGCTTTCGCGCGTCAGATCGTCGGCGATGAGGCAACTCAAGCCGCCATAGGCGCCGAACAGCGATGCACCAGGATAGCTCGCACCGTGGCGTCCCTTATGTCCGTCACTATTTGCGAGGATACCGACGCGGTACCCTTGATCAAGGGCATCCTCGAGTAGCCATTCAAACGTTCCCCAATCGGAGTGTATTTCGATCGAGCGTTCGATGTGCCCATCGTGACCCGCCGTAATGTCGGCATAGCGCCCACCAACGTGTGCGAAGACAACAGCGTTCTCGTCGGCCAATGCGACGAAGAGTTCGTCAGCACTGTTTGCATCGGTTTCGAGGTCCGTCATGTCTTCGACGAGCGCATGCGAAGAACGATAAATGGGCCGATCTTCTTCCAGATACAACACATTGCGATCACCGCCCAAACCGGTGTTCCCCGACCATTCATATCCGGGGAAGACGATAAAGCGTCCATTTACGTTGAACTCGTTGGTAAGGACGTTCAGTTCTTTCCAAAATTCCTGCGTGATTTGGAAGTCGTTCCCCTGGTGACTCATTGCATCCAAGAAGGCGCGATCTCGAGCGAACTCAAACAGTTCGCGGGCGGAATTCGTCCCAATCGTCTCTTCGGATTGGCCGTGCAAATCGGCCCAGAAATGATTAGCGCCGACGCCCTCTGGAGAAATGCGACATGGGGTTGCACGACAGACCAGCGTATCGTTGTCATATACCTCGATCTCGAGGTCGCACGGCTGGTCGACCGTTAGATTGTCGAACACCGCGACATAATCACCTTGTTTCAGCTCGAAGCTATTGGGGAGATTGCGGACAGCGGCATTGCTTTTTATGGAGAACGTTTTACCAACGATGTGACTCGGATTGCCCCACTTGTCTTCTCCCTTGAAACCGAAGCGGAACGGCTCCCCAACCTTACGCAGGGTAGGCAATATGGCTTTGAACTTGACAGGAGGTCCGGCAACGATCGAGACCGTTGGCGATACCGGCAATTCCGTGTATTGATACGTCGCAAAGGCGTCGACCAGCACTTTGAATTCACAGGTCGGCTCGCTGAAAGTTTGCAGCCGGAGGCCAGGTGCACCCTCGCGTTGGTCGCCAAAACGGATAGTGATCGTGTCACCTTCCTTGAGAAAGCCTCGCACAACCTGAATGTACAAAGTCTTGTCCCAAGGGCGAACATTGCGCTTGTTATCGAATTCGACACGCAATACCGCACCGTTCGACGCCTCTGCAGTCGTGTAATTCCACCCCTTCGGATCACTGAATTGAGGCTTCCCCATATCGCTCGCGAAACGAGTGACGATTTTCAGCGACCCAGTGTCGTCAATGCCGAATTTCCCGGCAGTATAGGTAAGCTCGAACGAGGCGAAAGCGCCCGCTGTGAATTCGCCAACCGGGTCGAGCGTTGCCGACCCCATCAATTCCGCTGCGTATTGGGAATGTGCCATTTGAGTAATCTCTTCCTCGAATTTAAAACGCTACTACTTACAAACAAGATTTGACGTGCGTTGCTACCGCATTGGGACTTTCGATTTCTTCACGATCGTGGCGTACTTGACGCGTTCGTTCGCCAAGAATTTTGCAAAGTCACTCGTGGAGTTGCCTACGGGGTCAACTCCTTGAGCGATAAGCGCTGCACGAACGTCTGGGCGCTTAAGCACCGCAGTGATCCCAGCATTCAACTTTTCAATTCGGTCAGCTGAGGTCTTTGCAGGAACGAACACGCCCATCCACTGCTCAATGTCGACCTGACTAAGCTCCGGCACTTGGCTGGCTGTTGCCACATTTGGAAGCCAATCTGGTTTCTTGCCATTCATGATGGCGATGACTTTGACTTTCCCGTCTTTCCATAAGGGCATGACCGGCGCCATGCCAACGCTGGCTAGTGGGGTTTGGCCACCCACGGCACTGACCGTTGCATCGCTGGCACCCTTGTACGGGATGTCTTGCAATTTGATCCCTGCGAGCTCTTCGATCCAACGAACCGCCAAGTCATGGGAGCTCCCTATGCCCGGGGTCGCATAGCTCAGCTTTCCAGGATTCTTCTTTGCATAAGCAATGAGCTCCTCCATGGTACTGACGGGCGCGGCCGGGTTCGCGATGAGCGCTATCGGGGACTCACCCGCAAGCGTGACCGGGGCTAGCGCCGTCTCCGGGTCGTACTGCATATGCTTGTAGATAAACGGTGCCGCCACGTTCTCAGCCGGCGAACCGATAAGGACGGTGTACCCGTCGGCCGGCGACTGAGCGACATATTGCGCGCCGATCATCGCATCGGCCCCCGGCTTGTTAAGCACGATGACGGACTGATGCAGTTCAGAGCCGAGTTTCGACGCGATCATTCTTGCAACGAAATCGTGGCCGCCTCCAGGCGAAAATGGCACGACGAGCGTAATCGTCCGATCGGGAAACACTCCTTCCGCGCTAGCGAAATGGGCACAAAACAATGAGACGGTGCAAAACAGCGCGGCGGCAAGGCGTGATTTAAGCATTTCGTTCCTATCTGGTTTGTCGTAGGGCGCATCGGCAGTCAACGACCAGGTCCCTCAGTCAGGCATCAGCCATACGCCAGCGCTTGAGGTCAAAGAACCGCCTCTCCATGTCATGCAGGCCAGTATAGCGAGAAAAAAATAGAGCTATATAGCTTTGAAGCTTTATAGTACATAGCAAGACCCTGGCTTCTTCTGCGCGTAGATGGAAGCTGCAAAGCTATATACTTCTTGCCTGCTGCATCTAGACGTCACTAGCCGGGCTTACGCGACAACGAACAGACATTGGCATGACCCAAGAATCGACTTCCGGCGAAATCATCAAATCGCGCTATTTGGCGCTCTCAAATAGTGGCCTAAGCAAGCATTTATTAGTTCGTCGGGCGATCGTCTCGGCGATTGAGGCTCAAGCGCTTCGGTTTCGTGACAAGCTGCCGTCGGAAAAACAGTTGGCGGAATGTCTCGGAATTAGCTTGGGCACCACGCAGAAGGCGTTAGGAAGCCTCGCCTCAGAGGGTTACCTTTTACGAGAGCACGGCAACGGAACCTTTGTCACCAACTCACAGGGCAAGCTCAGTGGTATTTGGCATTTCCGATTTCGCGATCCGGAAACCGGGCGACATTTGCCCGTGTTCACTAAGGTCCACTTCTCAGAAGCGGTTTCGGACGGACCGTGGACGAGCGTCTTGGGCCCCGATCCGGCGGGCTATTCGCGGATCGATCGATTGGTGGATGTTGATAGTCGTTTCTTTTGTTATTCCGAGTTTTACGTGTCGGCAACAACGTTCCCTGGGATGCTCCAGTTTGCCAATCTCGACCTTGAAAACGTCAACTTAAAAACGATTCTGCAAAGCCATTTTGGCCTCGCTACGGTCGAGTCTACGGGCCGGGCGTCCGTTGTTGCGTTTGACCGAGAGGTTGCTTCGAAGCTACACGTAAAGGAGAAGTCTTACGGTATGCGACTCGACGTGGTGGCTTCGACGGAAGGAAGCCGGCCTATTTCGTTTCAACGGATCTGGATACCGCAGACTCCATACACTTTAGACGTTGATTTTTCAAACGTGATTTGATGCGTACCAGCTTCAGTTAACCAGCTGGCGCAATCCCTTACTTTCAAAGACATACGCTCAGGTATTCGAGGCAGCGCGACACGGGAGTGGCGCCATATCTGCGCAAGTCCGAATCGACGATCTCGTACGCCCGGGCGGCATTGGCCCCACTCGCCGCCGCGTCCGTATTGAACAGTAACCGCGCCTTCGTTCAACGCTGTGCTGCGTGTAAGGCAATACGCTGACCAGGGCGTTGACATCTCGCCAGGAAAGCAGTGAATTCCTTCTACACGCTTGCACCGTCCTCCCATCGAAATGTCCTGCTCGCCGACTCCAGTCGCGTTAGCAACCCCAAGACGGCAACAGCGCGCCACACGCAAGCGCACCTGGGTTCACCCAAGGAGACGCTGCGCCCGAGAATTCTCCTCATTGATATGACGGTACATCTACCCAAAGTCGACGATTTGCAACAGTGATCGCCTGTTACGGTCGGTTGCCGGTCCAGCGAGACGTCTCGCCTCGTGCAAATTAGTCTGCTCCGAATTTTTTTCTATTTGCATGTGAATTGCACGGGAGTATCTTATTCATTTACGAATTGCCTCAGTTCGACCCCGGAAGGACTTCCCGCAGGGAACTGAGTCGATGTCTCTGACTAGGTTCTTTGATTGCCCGCGGGCCATTACCGCCTTTGTTTCCCCGGAGTGAGTGTGCATGAACCCGTCCTCGGACACGCGCGCGTCGACATCGACGCCTTTCCAAAAAGCATCGCAAAGACCGCCGAGATGGCCCCGTCGTCTGGTGCTCGCGTTCAACACGCTCGTCTTCGCTTTCGTTCTCTGCCCGCTGGTGTTTGTCGTCTGGCTGAGCTTTTTCAAAGACGCCATTCTGACGTTTCCGCCTTCCGGCTATACGCTGCACTGGTACGTGAGCGCCTGGCGTAACGATGCTTTCGCCAATGGCTTTGTCTTCAGCGTGCAGATCGCTCTGGCCGCCGCGGTCATTGGCGTGACACTGGGCGTCGCCGCGTCCTTTGGTCTAACGCGCTTCAAATTTCGCGGCATGTCGGCATTCAAGAACCTTTTGATGCTGCCGCTGCTTATCCCGGGCATTGTTGCCGGCATCGCCATCTATCTGTTTTATCTTCGTGCCGAAAACTTCCTCAATATAGATATCGTTGGCACCTTTGGGGGCCTGATTGCCGCGCACATCTGCCTGACGATTCCATGGACCTTGCGTCTGACCACGGCAGGCCTGACCAATCTCGATACGACGATCGAAGAAGCCGCACGCAATCTGGGCGCTAGCGCCTGGACCACTTTCCGGCGCATCACACTGCCGGCGCTACGCCCGGCCTTGATCGCGTCGTTTTTGTTCAGCTTTATCGTTTCTTTCGAAAACCTCGAGGTGTCATTGCCGCTGGTTGGTGCCGGTCATACGACGCTGCCGATCGCGGTTATGCAATACCTCGAATTCAATTTGGACCCGACGATCGCCGCGGTCGCATCAGTGCAGGTGCTCTTGTTAGGCATCGTGATGCTGATCACCGATCGTTTCGTCAAGCTCAGTAAGGTGGTATGAGGATATGGCAACCGTAGCACTGAAAAACTTGCGTAAAGAGTACGGCAGTGCCGTCGCCGTCAGCGATTTCTCGCTGGAAATTGCCGAAGGCGAAATGGTGGCTTTTCTCGGCCCCAGCGGCTGCGGCAAAACGACGACCTTGCGGATGATTGCCGGCTTTATCACACCGACATCGGGCAGCATTCAGATTGGGGACCGCGAGGTCACCCATCTGTTGCCCGAAAAGCGCGACACCGGCATGGTGTTTCAACGCTACGCCCTCTTCCCGCATATGACCATGACGCAAAACGTCGCCTTCGGTCTCGAAATGCGCAAGCTCTCCGCATCAGAGCGCGATAAACGGGTCGCCGAAGCCCTCGAGATGGTGCAAATGAGCAAATTGGCAGACCGTTATCCGCGGCAGCTATCAGGTGGCCAGCAACAACGCGTGGCGATTGCCCGCGCGTTGGCAGTGCGGCCGAAGGTCTTTTTGTTAGATGAGCCGCTGTCGAACCTGGATGCCAAACTACGCGTTGAGGTCCGCGAGGAAATTCGCGCGCTGCAACAGCGTCTGGGACTAACGACGATTTTCGTGACGCACGACCAGGAAGAAGCGCTGACGATCTCTGACCGCATGGCCATTATGTATGACGGCCGTGTGCAGCAAGTCGGCAGCGCCGACGAACTCTATGAGCGGCCGGCAAACCACTTCGTCGCCGACTTCCTCGGCAAAATGAACTTCCACGAAGGGCGCCTGGTTGCAGACGGTTTTGAAACCGGCAATGGCACCCTGATCCGCATCGATCAAGCGCATGCCGATGCGAAGACATTGGGCATCCGCCCAGAGCGCATCGTGCTGAGTCGCGAAGCGCCGATTCCGACGCGCCAGAACGTGCTCCCGGTGTCCGTCGAATCACAGGTCTATATGGGCTCAGTGATCGAATGGCGCTTGCGCACCGAGCGCGGCGACCGATTGGCCTGCCACACGCATAACGCCGCACACGATCCTGCACGCGGACTGCTGCCAGGGGATCGTGCTTTTGCTAGCTTTAACGCCCAAGACTGCGTCTCCTTTCACTGACCGGGGTGCTTTACATGTCATCGAACACATCGAATCCGCAGCGCCGTCGTTTCCTAAAATTGTCTTCCGGACTGGCATTAGCGCCCGCAATGGGCGCAGGGCTCGGCGCCGCAGGAATGAGCGCATTCAGTTCCTCCGCGCAAGCCGCCGCGACAGGGAACGTCACCGTGGGAACCTGGGGCGGCGATTATCAAAACCTGCTGGAATCGCAAATCGCGACGCCGCTGCTCAAGCCACAGGATCTCGACGTCAACTTCCTCACCGGCGACGCCGTATCGCGAATGACCAAGCTGCGAGCGGAACGCATGGCGCGCCGTCCGTCGATGGATGTCGCCTGCCTATCTGACACCGATATGGCGACGATGAATGAATCAGGTCTGTTGATGCCGCCCGGTCTGTCGCAAATCAAAAATGCGGCCAACGTGTTTCCGTCCTTCGCGAACCCGTATTCACTACCCCACATTTATAGCGGCTTGGTCATCGTCTACAACACCGACTACATCAAGGCCCCGCCTGACAGCTTCACGGCGGCGCTAGATCCAAAGTTCAAGGGCAAGGTAGGCCTATCCGACATCATCTTCAATTACTGCGGGATGTTCGGTTCCCTCACGGTCGGCAAAGGCGCGTCCGATATGAAGGCGGGAACGGATTTCCTACGGCAACTGAAGAAGAACGCGCCGCGTGTCTACCCTTCGAACGAAGCGGTGGCAGCAGCACTGAAGTCGGGTGAAATCTGGATGACCTGCATGTGGAAGGCCCGTGCCCTGCAATGGCAGCAAGGCGGCGTCCCAGTCGACTTCGCCTTCGACAAGGAAGGCGCAATCCCCGTGATCTTCCAAGCGGCGATTCCAAAGAACAATCGCGAACCCGCGAATGCCTATCGATTTATCAACGCGATGCTGGATCCGAGATCGCAGATCGGTTTTGCGGAAAAGATGGGCTATGCGCCGACGATTCGTAACTCGGGGCTGCCCGCGGCGCTGCAAGCCAAGGTGGGATTCACCGACGCACAAGTCGAAAAATTCCACAAACTCGATTACGCGAAGTTGACGTCGGAAAAAGAAGCGTTTCTGCAGTATTGGAATACCGATTTCAAGGTCGGATTGTAAGCATCATGGCTATGGCTCCATCTGAATTGCCAAAACGGCTCCCTATTGCCGCAAAGCGTCCTGCCGGCGAACCGCACCCGATCATAGGTGCAGGGCTGGCGTTTCCCGCATCGATCGTCGTCATCATTGTGATGCTGGTGCCGGCATTGCAGCTGTTCCGCTACAGCTTCAACCGCTACGACCCCGTCAACACAATGAAAGCGGCACTGACGGTGGAGAACTACACCCGCTTCTTTGGCGACGCCTATTACCTGGGCGTGTTGGGCACAACGCTCTGGGTGGCGGCACTGTGCACGATCATTTCCTTGGTCGTGGGCTTTCCCGTGGCTTATATGCTTGCAAAGACGCAAACCCGCTTCAAGAGTTTGTTGATCATTCTGCTGGTGTTCCCGCTGATGGTAGGCAACGTCGTGCGCGCGGCCGGTTGGATGATCGTGCTCGGCAATGCCGGTTTCGTTAATTCGTTGCTGCATCTGCTGGGACTGGCGGATCAGCCGGTGCGTTTGTTGTACACGCCCTTTGCCGTGATCCTGGGTACAACCGGCGTTGTGCTGCCTTATATGATTCTGACACTCCAAAGCGTGTTGGAAGGCATCGATCTGTCCATCGAAGAAGCGGCGCGCAACCTCGGCGCGGGGTTCATCAAGACCTTCTTCAAGATCGTGTTGCCGATCGCCACACCGGGTGTGGCCGCCGGCACGATGCTTGTCTTTATTCTCTGCATGAATGCCTATGCCACTCCCGTCCTGCTTGGTGGCACCGGCCTGACGATGATGGCGCCTGCTGTCTATGACCAAATCGCAAAGACCGCGAACTGGCCATTCGGTGCAGCACTCGCATTGATTCTGATGGTCGTGACCCTGATCGGCGCGCTCGCATCCAATATGTTGATTCAGCGTGGCTACGCGAAACGCATGGTGTAAAGCGACGCTTGCGTGGATGGACAGATGCGGCCTGCACGTCCATCAGCCGATTTTTTAGAACCGTTATCGAGGTACTTTTGCCATGCCAGTTTTAAGTCAGAAAGCACGCGACTATCGCATGACGCTGTTACGCGACATGATGGCGCGTGAACAACTTGATGCCGTCATCCTGACGTCCTCCGACTTCTTCCAGTGGGCAACAAACTTTCAGGTCGATGTGCAGATCTGGGAACGTCCCATTCTGCTGTGTGTGAGCGCCGACGGCGCGACGTTCGCCATCATGAATGAGCTGTCGACCCATCACTTGAAATTCGCCCGCGAGCGCGATTCCTTATGGCTGGATGACATCACGCTGTATGCCGAGCACCCGCAAAGCGCCGGGCGTCAGCCTATGATCGGGCAGTTGCCGGAAGTGATCGCTGAGCGTTTGAAGGCAGCGGGCCTGCGGCGCGCTCGGATTGGCTATGACGCATTGAATGCGCCCTTATCGAAGGCGATCGGGCTCCTGCCCGAAGCCGAGGTGATGTCGATGACCGCCGATCTGCGCGCGTTACGCTGGGTCAAGCACGCGGAAGAGTTGACCATCATGCGCGCCGCGAGCGACCTGTCCGACTGGGTCCAGACGCAATATCGCGAGAACTTCCGTCCCGGCCGCCTGACGGCTGAACTCGACGCGCAAATGCAGTCGCTAATGGTGGAAGAAGCCGCACGCCGCTTTCCGGGAGAACACCTGGAGATCCTGCGCTGCTGGACGCTGGCTGGCCCCGCATCCTCGTCTCCGCATGGTGATGGGGCGTCTTGCGGTGCGAAAATCACCGAGGGCGACGTCATCATCAATTTGGTGATCCCGCGCTTGAACGGTATCGTGATCGAAAACGAACGAACCTGGTTCTGTGGCAAGCCAAGCGATGAACAAAAGCGCTTCTACCAGGTCGCACAGAACGCGAATCGCGCTGCACTCGATGCGGCCGTGACGGGATTGCCCGTATCGGGCATCGACGCCGCAGCGCAGTCCGTCATCGAGCGTGGCGGTTGCGCACAATACATCCGGCACCGCACTGGACATGGCATGGGCGTGCTGGGACACGAATATCCAGAGGATATGGCCTTCAATCACCGGCCATTGCTTGAGAACGAGGTGTATTCTGCCGAACCGGGCATTTACGTCTATGGACTGGGCGGTTTCCGCATCGATGATACCGTCGTCGTCGGCGCAGTACCCGAGGTGCTGACGAAAGCGCCGACGACGCTCGACTACGTCACGGTCGGGTAGCAAGAGACGTTATAACAAAGCAATGAAATGGATATCCAAGGCTCAGACTTACCGGTAGAAGGAAGCACGCTGGACTTTCGGCATATCGACGCCTTTCGTGCGGTGATGTTGACTCGCACGACCACGCGCGCGGCACAGTTGCTCGGTATGTCGCAGCCGGGCATCAGCCGACTCATCGGCGAATGCGAACGGGCGACGGGCCTAACGCTGTTCAATCGGCAGCGTGGTCGGCTTGAACCCACGCCACAAGCCAGCCTGCTGTTCAATGAAGTGCAGCGGCGCTATGCCGGCCTGGAAAACATCCGTGAATTTGCCCAGAGTCTGCGTGATGGCGAACAGATGACACTGCGGGTGGGGGCCGTAATGTCGTTCGCCCTGCGTTTCTCGGCTGATGCCATCGCTCGCTTCCGCGCCATTCAGCCAAACGTCAATCTCGAATTTTCCACCGGCTCGGTGGAGCTGATTCGCGATCGCGTCGCAGCAGGCACGCTGGCGCTGGGCATTGTCACGGATACAGCCGATATTCGCGATACGCGACATACGCCGTTCGCCTCCCTTGATACGCTGTGCGCCTTGCCAGCCGGGCACCCACTCGCAGCGCAAGACGTCGTGAACGCTGAGCAATTCCGGCGCTACCCGGTCATCAGCTATCCGCCGTCGAATATGATCCTGTGGGGCATGGATCAGATTTTCGCCGGCATCGCACCACCGCAATTGGTGGCTGTCGTCCAGTCTTCGGTGAATGTCGCCGATCTGGTCAGAGCAGGTGTTGGTATTGGCCTGATTCACCCGGTCATTGCCTATGATTTTCTGGATACCGGGCTGGTGTTTCGGCGCTTCGCGCCCTCGCACACCTTCCGCACGCTGAAAATCTTTCCCAAAGATGCCGACTATTCGCCCCACATCGACGCCTTCAGCAAGGCTCTTGACGACACGCTGGTCGACGTCATGACCGCCGTCGAAGCCGCGACGCGTCGCTGATGTGGCTCTTCGCACTTTCCGTTGTACCCCGCTTTGTGCCTTGTAATCCGGTGTGTCAATCAGCGTCACTTAAATTGTGAGCAGGTAATGGAAAAAGAGTTTCGTATGCGCAGAGCGCTGCTGACGGCCGGCCCTGCGGTGCTAGCCGGCTGTTGCATTAAACGCAACCGGCAGCCCTGCGGAAGATATCAGCAGCAAAAACCTTCGGTCGGAGAACATCGACTCGAATGTGGTGAGAGCAGCGGCTGCGCTTGGGCAAGCGAACCAACCTGACGTAACTTTTGACGCTATCTCGCATGGGCTGGCCAATACAGTCGGGCACAAGCTCTTTACAGTACTCATCGTCAATCTATCGACGAATCGCAACCAGCGGTATTACTCCAATCAGCCCAAAGCTTACCCTGTTGGTTCCAGCAAGCCCATCGTACGTACCAGCGAAGTGTTCCGGCATGTTGTCATCGGTGGCAAGCCGCGCATTCTGTACAATGCCGAAGAAGTCAAAAAGGCGAATTTCGACTATGAGGTTATTCACTCGCTGGGTTGTGACAGCGAAGTGAACTATCCGATCAGCTGGAATGGCCAGACCATCGGTACCTTGAATCTCCTGCACGAAAAAAACTGGTATAACGAAGCGGACCTTTCAACGATCGGCGTCTTCGCTGCGCTCGCAGTAGCACCCACGTTGAAAATCATCGGTCTCAGCTGAAGCTTTGCCCTTGCGGATATACGAAGTGACGTTGGTGCGCGTTTCGCGCTTTGGTGATATTCGATACCTTACCAAGTCGCTAGGCCTTATATCCGCTTTCTGTTCGTCAGGCCAACGCTTTGCCATCCGCGGTCCTTCAGACTCCCAATCGCCTGGGAAACCCTCGTCGTCGGCTATCTATTCCCCTTGCCGGGCAAGTAGAGGACTTACACCTCCAAGTTAGTGCACACTGCCGGGCGCAAACAGAAAAAGGCGAGAAGTTGCTCGCCTTTTTTGTCAGTGACTTACGCTCTGAGATATGACCTTCAATGGATTGTCGACGCTCTTAAAACGCGGCAGCACACCAAGAAATTCGCGACTTACGAAGACCCAAATTCGTCATGTGCCGCCCGAACGATTAAATCCCCCTTACTTTTTTCTTTTTCAATAATTTACGAACATAACTGCGTCTCATAAAGGGATTTTAATCGTCATCTTCACCGCCCTCGGCGTCGCTGGCGACAACATCCACTGTCACCGACTTTGACAAATTCTGCGGTTTCTCCACCTTCGTCGGCGGTCGTAATACCAGATAGCTCGGTAACCCGGAGGATCGTGGTCGATACAACACACATCACTTAGTCGATACGCGCCAAAAACAACCAAGCCGGCTCGAGGGCGGCTTGGTTGCGGAAGCATAAGTTTGAGCTCTGTTGCCGGAAGGATATCGTTGCACTTCGCGCAAAAATATCCTTCCAATCTCACGCCGCACTGCACCCTCGCCCGTCAGGCAACTTTCGCATGCGAAAACGCGCTGTCGATGCCAGATGAAGGTTCCACTGACAGCGGCGGCTGACCAGCTGGCCGTCCCGCCTCCGAGAATGGGGCGCCTTACTGGGTCGCGAAAGTCGACCGGAGATGTTCATACGGCGGCGTCGCCGACAGCAGGTGGCAGTATGCGTCCAGAAACGTCACGGCCGTGCTTACGCTCCACTCGGCCGCGCCGTGGCCCATTACGCGGTCCGGGAAATAGGGGTTGCCCGCGCCGGTCAGCGGATTATCTGCAAAGTAGGCCTGCAGCTTCTTCTCGAAGTTGCCCGGCGTCTGCTCAGCGGGCGGCTTGCCCGCCTCCAGCGTCACCAGCTTGTAGTGCATCAGGCTGTTGCGCAGGGCGAGCAGCGTGTCGACTGCCTTGTACGGCTCCCCCTTCCGATCTAGGGCGCGCAGATCCAGCAGGCGCAGCGCCAGGTCGTACTTCTCCAGCACCGATTCCCGCTCGACTTTGGGCACATCGATCCAGACACGGGCGATCAGCGTCGCCTTGTCCGAGGCGATGCCCAGCTGGTTCTTTGCCCCGTGGTCACGGCATTCGGCAAACAGTTCATTCACGAAGGCCTCGACGGCTGCCGCGCTCATCGTGATCGCGCCGGCCACGAATGCGAAATGTTCGTCGCGCTCCACGCTGGGAATGTTGTCCTTGAAGGTGCGACCTGCTTCAAGCGCGTGGGCCTTCTTCGCCAGCAGCGCCGCACTGGTCAGGTAGTTCATCGACAGGTACGTGCGCATCGTGATTTGCATTGATTCGTTAAACGCTATGGTGCTCATTTGAAGGCTCCCGGAGGTGTGGTCTTTCGTTGTTGACGGCGGGCTGACTGGACGGTCGGGCTGATCAGCGCGTGCGCGTGTGTCGCGCGCATCCGCACGTTGAGGCAAAGCGCGGCCGTTGCAAGGGTCAAAACGAACGATTTCTCCAGAACCCAAAATCGCCACATCTAATAACTGGAGTTATCAGGTTTCCTAACTTATAAAGTTATTCGCTGGTTTTAAAAACTCACGTCGCGAACGGCCAAGTTCTGAACGGTCAGTGATAGCGTTGAAAAACGGTCGTCGTCAATGCCCACATCCCACCCATTTCGCCGCGCCCCGGACGGGCACGTAGTTTTGTGAAGGTCAATAAATCGGTCATATGCCACGTTAATCTAAAGTTTCCGCGTCGCTTACCGTTAGACCGTTATCCACGATATCAAAAAGTTCTTTCACGGGGGCAAAATGGCAGAGTTGTACGTCGGCGCGCATCTGGTCACTAGCAGAGGTGTTTATAGCCATCACGGAATCTATCTTGGAGACTACCGGGTGATCCACTCTTCTGGCCTGTCTGATGGTCTGAAAGCCGGCCCAATTGAAATTGTCGATTTGGCATATTTCAAGCAAGACAGCGACCTTGTGATCAGACGCTATAAGGACCCCAAGTACCGTGGGGACGAAGTCGTCCGACGCGCAAAGTCACGCCTCGGCGAAGACAAGTACGACTTGCAGGCAAATAACTGCGAGCATTTCTGTACGTGGGCCGTTACTGGCGAACGTAACAGTTCTCAAGTTGGCTTCGTTGAGGATGTGGTGGACATCGCCGGGGGCACCATACTCGGAACCGCTATGAGAATGCGCAAGCATTACATGCAAGGTTTCGATGCGAAAGAAGTAGCGAAAGATGCAGGAAAAACGGCGGCAATGGTAGCTATTGGCGCGGTGTTTCCTATAACAATACCCGCGATGCTGGGATGGAAGGTGTTGCGCAAGGTCTTCGGCAAGTAGCTCGATCTATTCGCGATTGTCTGTTGTGATGGTAGCCATCGCAGCCGCCGCGGCACCCAGTATCCCCGGCAGTCGTGGTGCGAATGGCTGACAAGCAACCAGTAGGCGTCTCACCAACCTTGCAATTACCCACAACCTTTCTGCGCAAGTTCATAGCCAAGCTGAATGTCGGCCAGGCGTCGCATACCGCGCCACATGACGGTATTTCCGGGCGGCGGGTCACCAGTGCGTGCAAGGTAACCGCC
>Ga0255336_101074_pt1 | contig 24970 bp, 25 predicted proteins | sample MeOH1_35cm_T3_17_FD_189102 | JGI IMG/M metagenome (GOLD analysis project Ga0255336, IMG submission 189102) | Sandy soil microbial communities from University of British Columbia, Vancouver, Canada - MeOH1_35cm_T3_179 | ecosystem: Engineered > Artificial ecosystem > Sand microcosm > Unclassified ...
GATGCGAAGCAGGCACGGACAGCAGCGCCTGCGCGACTTGCTCAGGCGGGAGCGACATGTGCTCCGCCTGTGGATGATTGAAGAAGGTGTATTTGAGCGCCATCAGCAGTGCAAATTTGACGGCGAGGACGATGGCGATATCCCGCGCCAGCGTCGGACCGCGCACCCAGCCGTGGAACCTCTTGCGCAGGCTCGGGCGGCGGACGGTAGGGCGATTGAGGGCTATGGTCATGATCGGTAGAAGGCCACTTCACACCGGTGAATCCGGCTGGCGCCAAACCGCGTCAACGGTCTGGCGAGTGCATCCCGATTCTAGGAGTAGAACCTCGCGCGCAACGGTTCGGTGCTGCGGCATTGGGTCGCGAGACTTGCTCCGTTTAGCCAGTATTGCTATCTGCTTTGTGTTACGTCAAGAAATGCGTCGACCGTGCATTCTGTCGCGTGAATGCGCGCGCGTGCGCCCACGCAACCACGTAAGCGAAAAAAAACCCGCCGTCTTACGAGGGCGGGGCTTGGCGGCTGGCTGCCGCGCGCCGGGCGAACCGGCATGCTGAAATACTTCAGGCTTTACGCATATTCGGTGAGTGCGCCGCGCATCTTCTTCATTGCGCTCGCCTCGATCTGGCGAATACGTTCGGCGGATACACCGAACTCGTCGGCCAGTTCGTGCAGCGTCGAGCCACCCGAGCCGTCGTCTTCCACCTTCAGCCAGCGTGCCTCGATGATACGGCGGCTGCGGGCGTCGAGTGCGTCCAGCGCGCTCGCGATACCGTCGCTTTGCAGCTTGTCGCGCTGACGCGAGGCCAGCACGGCCGTCGGTTCGCTATGCGAGTCGGCCAGATAGGCGATCGGCGCGTACGACTCTTCGCCGTCTTCGACCTGGCCTTCCAGTGCGATATCGCCGCCCGAGAGGCGCGTTTCCATTTCGGACACTTCTTCGCGCTTCACATTCAGCTCTTTGGCGAGACCTTCGATCTCGTCCGGCGTGAATGCGCCCAGACCCTGTTTGTGGCTGCGCAGGTTGAAGAACAGCTTGCGCTGCGCCTTGGTCGTGGCGACTTTCACCATCCGCCAGTTGCGCAGAATGTATTCGTGGATCTCGGCCTTGATCCAATGCATGGCGTACGACACGAGGCGCACGTTCTGCTCCGGATCGAAGCGCTTCACGGCCTTCATCAGGCCGATATTGCCTTCCTGGATCAGGTCGGCGTGCGGCAGTCCATAGCCCAGATAGTTGCGCGCGATCGACACGACCAGCCGCAGATGCGACAGGACGAGACGGCGTGCGGACTCGAGGTTGTCCTGCTCGCGAAATTCGGTGGCGAACTGGCGTTCTTCCGCCGGCGTCAGCATCGGAATCCGATTGACGGCCTGGATGTAGGCGTCGATATTGCCCAGCTGACCGGGCAGCAGAGAGGAATGCGAGAGCGCCAGTGCACCTGCCGAAGCGGCCTTAGCCGACGACGGGCTCAAAGTACTCGGAAGGGTCATTGCATGGCTCACGTAAGAAACTCCTTTGGAATCAGACAAAAGCTTGTTCAGGTAACGACTCCAGCGTTGGATGTTAGCACTCTGATTTACCGAGTGCTAATACTTAGAGGGCGTAGGGCCATCTAGGTTCCGCAAATTCCTATTGAAATTCACAATTCAATAGCCATGGTACGCCTTCTTGAAGAGCTCTGCGCGCGGCGTATAAGTTACCTGTCAGATCGACTTGTTGATAATAAGTGACCGATTTTTTCAGTATTGGAAGTGACTAATTGCGAAAAATGGTATTCCTTCATACGATCCACCAAATTTGGATTGACTTTAGAATACGCAAAACTGTTACGAATTGTTCAGCGGGCGGCGAAAAACGGGTGTTAGATGGACAACAAAAAGAATGCTTTGCGTGGTCTGGCGCTAAAAATCACGGCTGCGGCCGTGCTGGTGGGAACCTCGGGATGGGCGTTGGCCGGCCAGTTCGGCGTGCAGGTCGCCGGTGGACTGGGGGATCGCCACGTCAAGAAACTCGATCTGGGAATCGTTTGGGATCCGGATCTGACCTGGTGGCAGATCGGTGACTGGCATTTCTCGCTGGTCGGAGAGGCGCATGTGGCATGGTGGCACACCGACGAAGGCGACGTGCACGAGAATATCGGCGAAATCGGCGTGACGCCGATCATACGTTTCATCAAGGAATCGGGTCCGATCCGCCCGTACGCCGAAGTGGGCGCGGGCATCCGCGTGCTCTCGAGTCCGCGGCTTTCTTCGACCTTCACGCTGGGCACGGCGTTCCAGTTCGCCGACATGGCCGGCGTGGGCATGCAATTCGGCAACCGCCAGCAGTACCAGGCGGGCTATCGCTTCCAGCATATTTCGAACGGCGGTATCAAAGAGCCGAATCCTGGTATAAATTTCCACCAGCTATATCTGCAATATAACTTCTGACGACCGTGGCCACGTTCGGCTCATCGGTGCGAGGGGCTGAGCGATGGCGGCAAAGACAATCGAAGCGATACGCGAGCTCGAACGAGAGCGTTTTCGTGCAATGGTCGACGGCGACGGCCAATCGCTCGACACGTTGCTCGCGGATAACGTGAGCTACGTTCACACGAACGGCAAGAGGGAAACGAAGCGGCAGTTCATCGACGGGATTATTGCGGGCCGCCGCCGCTATCGGCAGATCGAGGTGCAGTCGCAAGACGTGCTGCCGGTCGGGCGGGAGACCTGCGTGGTCACCGGCCGGGCGCTGATCGAAATGGAAGCGAATAACGGCGCTCTGCTGTTCCCGATCGCCTACACGGCGATACATACGCAGGCAGACGGACAATGGCGCCTGATTGCCTGGCAGGCTACGCGTTGCGCAATCGAGTGAGCCTTGTGAGCTCACGCTAACGGACCGGTTGCGCCGTGTGGGCGTCCGGCCGCCACAAGCATACGGGTCGCGCGCTTGTGGCTCGGCGTGTGGTTCGCTGACGGTTCGTTCGTGATGCCCTTCTGCCTCGCGCCCGACTCTTACGCCCGACTCTTACGCCCGACTTTCACGTCCGACTCTCACGCCGTCACGCTCTCCTCATTCACCCCGCTCCACTCGCGACGCTCCGCCGCCCCGGCCCCAGCCGACGTCTCCGGCATCGCCGCGCGTTGTCGCGCCACCACCTGTGCCGGCGTCACCGCATCGCCCGCATACGGGTGCCGCGGATCTACCGGCAACCGGTTGCAGCGCTCCACCACGCGTCGCACCGCCGCGATATCGGAGAAATCGAGCCCCGTATCGACACCTTGGGCATCCAGATTCATCGCGAGCGTGACGAGATCGAGATTGCCGGTACGCTCGCCGTTGCCGAACAGACAGCCTTCGACACGATCCGCGCCCGCCAGCAGTGCCAGTTCCGCGGCGGCTACCGCGGTGCCGCGATCGTTATGCGGATGAACCGACAGCACGATGCTGTCGCGATAGCCGAGGTTGCGGTCCATCCATTCGATCTGATCGGCGAACACGTTCGGGGTCGCGGCTTCCACGCTAGCGGGCAAGTTGACGATCATTTTGTGGCTGCGCGTGGGGCGCCACGTCTGCGCCACCGCGTCGCAGACCTCGCGCGAGAACGGCAGCTCGGCGGTGTTGAACGTCTCGGGTGAGTACTGGAAGGTCCAGTGTGTGCCGGGCCGCGCTTGCGCGTGCGCCTTGATGATGTGCGTGCCTTCCACGGCCAGCGCCTTGATCCCGGCCTTCGACTGGTTGAAAACGATCCGCCGAAACGTCGGGCAGATCGCGTTGTACAGGTGCACGATCGCGCGCGGCGCGCCTTCCAGCGCTTCGAATGTGCGCGCGATCAGCTCTGCTCGCGACGGCATGAACACTTCGATGGTCACGTCGTCAGGAATGCGTTTTTCCTCGATCAGCTTGCGAACGAAATCGAAATCCGTTTGCGATGCCGACGGATAGCCGACCTCGATTTCCTTGAAGCCGATTGCGACCAGCATCTCGAAGAATTCGAGTTTTTGCGCGGCGTTCATCGGTTCGATCAACGCCTGATTGCCGTCGCGCAGATCGGTGCTCATCCAGACCGGCGCGTGGTTGATCGTGCGGCTCGGCCACTTGCGGCCGGACAGTCGTACAGCGGGAAAGGGGCGGTATTTTTCAGCGGGGTTGCGCAACATGGTGAGCCTCGTTCGTTGTGTCTTCGTTGTGTCGTATGCAGGAAGGGGGTGGCGTCGGGCGGCTGGCGGACTGCCACGGGTGCACGGTCCGCCAACCGGTGGCTAGCGGCAGCAACGAACGGGCGCGAACGAACAGCGTCAGCGTGACGGCGAAAACGGACGTGGATAAGGCCCATGCGGCGTGCATTTGATCCTCGCGCTTCGTCCGCGCGGTAAACGGACGAATGCAAACGGCTACAGGTGGTGAAGAACTACGCTTTGGGGGATGAAACAGGAACGGCGGGAAGGACCGGACGAAGGCAACGCGGTTGCCAGCGCTCGGCGCTACGCCTGACTTACGCCAGGTGTAGCGATAGCGGCCGTGCTAGACGGCCGGAGGCAATTCGGAGGGAGTTCGGAACGGAACGCATGGGTCTAATGTATGACGGCGCGCGATGGCGTGTCAACCCGCGCCTGCCGCACGGTGCGACGCCAAGCGCGGCGCAGCGCGCACGCCGTGCCCGTCACAGCGGCATTCGCGCGACGTCCACGATCAGTTCGACCTGCCGCTCGATCGCGCTCGGCACGGGCGCCTCGCCACGGAGCACTGCGCTGATCCAGGCGGCCGTCGTCGGCGCGTCTTTCGCCTCGGGCAAGTCGACTTCCGGCGCATCCGGCGACGAGCGTTCATGCGGCACGCGCGTTTCGCAGATGCCGTCGTGCAGCCAGTCGACCTGCACCTGACGTCGCGTATCCGCGACCGCTTCGCCTTCAGTGCCACGTGCAAGCAGCGCGCCGCCCACCGCCGCGTCCGGGTGCGTGTTGAACAACTGCGTGAGACTGTCGCGATACGGCGGGTGCGTGTAGTTCACGAGACGCAGTCCCGCGGGCGCGAACGGTTGCAGGATTTTCACCAGCGTGTGCGTCGAATTGCGCACGCCCATGCGCCGGCGCAGTGCCAGAAGACGCGCGAGCTTGGGAGCGAGCACGTCGATCGGCGCAAACGCAAGACGGCGCTCGGCGAGACCGTCTTCGATGTCGGCGTGGGATCGCGCGTGGGGGATTTGCAGGTGCGTGAAGATTTCCGCGCTCGTCACGCGGCCCGGATCTTCCGTTACGCCATGCACCAGCACCGGCACGCCTTCACGCGCCAGCAGCAGGGCGAGCAGCGGCACCAGATTGGGCTGCTTGCGCGCGCCGTTGTAGGTGGGTATCGACACCGGCCGAAACGCGCCGTGCGGCAAATGGACCGGCTCGAACGACGCATGTGCGCCAGCCAGCATCGCGGCGAGTTCGTCGGCTGTTTCGCCCTTCACGCGATATGCGAGCAGCACCGCGCCGAGTTCGAGATCGGCCACGCGGCCGTCGAGCATGGCGGTGTAGAGCGCGCGCGTATCGTCGGGAGTCAGCGCGCGGGCGCCGTTGGGGCCGCGGCCGATCTCCTTGATGAAGCGGGCGCAGGGGAAGGGAAGGGCGGTGTCGGCGGAGTCGGTCATCGGGCGCAGGGGGACGTATTGGCCTGCCGCCTCGGAGCGGTCGGCCACGGTATTCAAGGGATGCTGTTCGATGTGAGTATCGCATCTAAAGCAGTCCGGCGAGACACCACACGCGCGGCGCCGGCCTTGCCGGCCCATACCGAACTGCCGCGCGCGGCGCTTTGCAGCGCGTTACACTCGATGTTTTATTGCCGCGCTGGCGGCAGAGATCAACGAACGGAGAACGGGATGAGTTACGTATTTGCACCGGCGCCGGTGGTCGCGGTGCCGGTTGTGGGGTCCAGCGAGCAATTCGCGGTGCGTCGCATCTACTGCGTGGGCCGCAACTACGAGGCCCACGCGCGGGAGATGGGACACGATCCTGACCGCGAGCCGCCGTTCTTCTTCACCAAGCCGGCTGACGCCGTGCTATACGTCGCGCCCGGCGCAACCGGCGAGTTTCCTTATCCGTCGCAGTCGAAAAATGTCCATTTCGAAATGGAAATGGTGGCGGCGATCGGCAAAGGCGGCAAGAACATCGCGGCCGGGAGCGCGCTCGATCATGTCTACGGTTACGCGCTCGGTCTCGACATGACGCGCCGCGACCTGCAGGCCGAAGCGAAAAAGCTCGGCCGTCCCTGGGATACCGCGAAGGGCTTCGATCACTCGGCGCCGCTCGGCCCGATTCATCCGGCGGCGACGGTCGGTCATGTCGGCAAGGGCGCAATCTGGTTGTCGGTGAACGGCGAAGAAAAGCAAAGCTCGGACGTGTCGCAACTGATCTGGTCGGTGGCTGAGACGGTCGCTTATTTGTCCACGCTGTTCGAACTGCAACCCGGCGATCTGATTTTCACCGGCACGCCGGAAGGCGTCGGCGCGGTGGTGCCGGGCGACCTGATGAAGGGTGGCGTGGACGGGCTCGGCGAACTCAGCGTGCGCGTCGTCTGACGGCCGGGTGGGGGAGACAGACAACATGAAGCTCTACAGTTATTTCCGTAGCTCGGCGTCGTATCGCGTGCGCATTGCGCTGAACTTGAAGAATCTGCCGTACGACTACGTGCCGGTGCACCTCGTGCGGGACGGCGGCGAGCAGTTGAAGCCCGAGTACCGGAAGGTGAATGCGGACGGCATCGTGCCGACTTTCGTCGACGGCAATCACTTGATGGGGCAGTCGCTGGCGATCATCGAGTATCTGGAAGAGACGCACCCTGAGCCGCCGCTGCTGCCCGTCACGCCGGCCGATCGTGCGCATGTGCGCGCGCTGGCGTTGCAGGTGGCATGCGAGATTCATCCGCTGAACAATCTGCGTGTGCTGAAGTATCTGAAGCACACCCTGCGTCTGGACGACGACGCCAAGGACGCGTGGTACCGGCACTGGGTGGAAGCCGGTTTCGCAACCTTCGAAGCACAACTGGCAGCCGATTCGCGCACCGGCAAGCTATGTTTTGGCGATACGCCGACGATCGCCGACACCTGCCTGATTCCGCAAGTGTTCAACGCGCAACGCTTCAAGGTCGACACGGCGAAGTTTCCGACCATCCAGCGCATCTATGATCACGCCATGCAACTCGACGCTTTCGCCCGCGCGGCGCCCGGCGCACAGCCCGACGCCGAGTGATCCGGCGTGATCCGGCCGGCGGCATGAAAAAAGGGCACTCCATTTCGTGGGAGTGCCCTTTTTGCTGTTTCGGACGCGGCCGCCGTAACCGTTAACCGCCGAGCAACGCGTCGGAAAACTCTTCCGCGCTGAACGGCTGCAAGTCCTCGACCTTTTCGCCGACGCCGATGAAGTACACCGGAATCGGACGCTGCCGGGCGATGGCGGCCAGAATGCCGCCCTTCGCCGTGCCGTCGAGCTTGGTGACGATCAGACCGGTGAGGCCGAGCGCGTCGTCGAAAGCCTTTACTTGTGCGAGCGCGTTCTGGCCGGTGTTGGCGTCGATCACCAGCAGCACCTCGTGCGGCGCGCCGTTTTGCGCCTTGCCGATCACGCGCTTCACCTTGCGCAGTTCTTCCATGAGATGCAACTGGGTCGGCAGACGGCCGGCCGTGTCCGCCATCATCACGTCGATCTTGCGCGCACGCGCGGCGCCGACCGCGTCGAAGATCACGGCTGCCGGGTCGCCGCTTTCCTGCGACACCACGGTCACGTTGTTGCGCTGGCCCCAGATGGCCAACTGCTCGCGCGCGGCGGCGCGGAAGGTGTCGCCCGCGGCCAGCAGCACCGACTGATCGAAACTTTGCAAATGCTTGGCGAGCTTGCCGATGCTGGTGGTTTTGCCCGCGCCGTTGACGCCCGCGATCATCATCACGAGCGGCTGCGCGCGTCCGAGCATTAGCGATTTCTCCAGCGGCTTGAGCAGGTCGATGAGCAGTGTGCGCAGCGCTGCCTTGACCTGCTGCGGCTCGGTGAGGCGCTCGGCGCGCACTTTTTCGCGCAGCGCTTCGAGCAGGAATTCCGTGGCGTCGACCCCCGCGTCGGACATCAGCAGCGCGGTTTCGAGTTCCTCGTACAGATCTTCGTCGATCTTCGTGCCGACAAAGATGCCCGTCAGGCTCGAACTCGTCTTCGACAAGCCGGTCTTCAGGCGCGTCAGCCACGAGCGCTTTGCACCGGCGTCCGGCAGCGGCGGCGGAACGATTTCGACGGTTTCGGGCGCGGATTCTTCCGGCTCGGGCAAGATTGCCGACGGAGCGGCCGCAGCCGGTGTCTCGACGCGAGCCGGCGCAGCCGCCGGGCGCAAGGTAGCCGGCGCGACTGGCGCGGGCGCCTGCACGGCGGCTTCGGGTGTCGAGCCTTCGGGCGCTGTTTGCGACTCTTCAGGCGCGTTATCGGACTCTTTCGAACCCTTGAATCGTTTGAAAAAGCTGAACATGATCTGGCGTGGTGAGAGCGCGCGCCGATGCGCGCGGCCGGCACGAAACCGGCGGGAGCGGCAGGCAGCGTTGCGATGCGGGATGCAAGGCGCTGGAAGCCGCACATTTTATCAGGCGCGCCGCTGCCCGTCGTATCGGCCGAACGGCCAGGCTGGACGCGCGGCGTCGCTGTGGTAACGTTGGCGCTCCGGCCCTCACGTATCGACGTCGCGGGCGCCTTCAAACGTCATCGAAACCGCATGCCCCGTTCCGCACCTTCGCGCGCCCATGGCGCTTCGTCCAAAGGCGGCAAGCCGCACGCCATCCGTATCATCGGCGGCGACTGGAAGCGCACGCCTTTGCCCGTGCTCGATCTCGACGGTTTGCGCCCCACGCCCGATCGCGTGCGCGAGACGCTGTTCAACTGGCTCGGCCAGGATCTGCAGGGCCAGCGCTGCCTCGATCTGTTCGCCGGCAGCGGCGCGCTGGGTTTCGAGGCGGCATCGCGCGGCGCCGCCCGGGTATTGATGGTGGAGCGAAATGCGCGGGCCGCGGGCCAATTGCGCGCCAACCAGGAACGCCTGTCGGCGCGCACAATCGAAATCGCTGAGGCCGACGGTTTGCGCCTTGCCGCGAGTCTCGCGCCCGGATCGTTCGACGTGGTGTTTCTCGACCCGCCGTTCGGCGCTGATCTGCTCGGCAAAGCGCTCGCGCTGGCGGTGCCGCTGGTGAGCGCCGACGGCTTTCTGTACGTGGAAGCGGGGGAGGCGCTCGAACTCGAGGGCAACGAGACGCTCGCCGGCTGGGAAATCGTGCGGCAAGGCAAAGCAGGCGCTGTCCGCTTTCATTTGCTGCAGCGCGAAAATAAGGAATAATGCGCGTTCCAAAACAAGCGCCGGGCGGTTTGCCGTCACGTGCGCGGTCGGTGCCAAATGCGTCGCGTGGACGCTTTGACGTGCCCTTTGTCTGAAGAGAGGAGAAGTCTCATGGTAGTCGCCGTGTACCCGGGCACGTTCGATCCGCTGACGCGCGGTCACGAAGACCTCGTTCGGCGCGCGTCGAGCATTTTCGACACGCTGGTGGTCGGCGTTGCCGACAGCCGCAACAAGAAACCATTTTTCACGCTCGAAGAGCGCCTCGACATCGCTCACGAAGTGCTCGGGCACTACCCGAACGTTCAGGTCATGAGCTTCAAGGGGCTGCTGAAAGATTTCGTGCGCAGCAATAACGCGCGGGTGATCGTGCGTGGCCTGCGGGCTGTGTCGGACTTCGAATATGAGTTCCAGATGGCCGGCATGAATCGCTATTTGCTGCCCGATGTCGAAACCATGTTCATGACGCCGTCCGACCAATACCAGTTCATTTCGGGCACGATCGTGCGTGAAATTGCTCAACTGGGCGGCGATGTCAGCAAGTTCGTGTTCCCATCGGTCGAGCAATGGCTGAAAGAGAAGGTCGCCGCCCTGGACCCGGCCAACGGCGCTTCGGCGGCGCAGCCGTAACCGGCGTAAACTGTCGGTTTGACGGATCAAAGCCGGCTGCGGCCGGCGTGAAGTGAGAGAAGTATGGCCTTGATGATTACCGACGAGTGCATCAACTGCGACGTATGCGAGCCCGAGTGCCCGAACGACGCAATTTCGATGGGCCCGGAAATCTATGTGATCGACCCGAAGAAATGTACCGAGTGCGTTGGGCATTTCGACGAACCGCAGTGTATCCAGGTCTGCCCGGTGGAGTGTATTCCGCGCGATCCGGAGCACATGGAGACGCCCGGCGAATTGATGGCGAAGTATCACGCGCTGCAGGCCGCGAAGGGCGAGTGAGAAACAAAGTTAAAAAAACGGCGAGACCTTTTGGTCTCGCCGTTTTTTTTGCCGCGTCGCTTTTGCGCTGTGCGCCGCTTTATCCGACGTACGCGTCGAAAATGTCGCGCAACGCGCCCAGCAGAATGTCACATTCGGCGTCGGTGCCGACCGAAATCCGCAGATGTTGATCGATTCGCGGAGCCTTGAAATGGCGCACGAAAATCTCCTTTTCCCTTAGCCGTAAAGCGAGCGTTGCGGCGTCGTAGCCTTCGTGGCGTGCGAACAGCAGATTCGCAGCCGACGGCACCACCTCGAAACCCAATGCCCTCAACCCCGCGGCCAGTCGCTCACGGCTTGCGACGACCTTGGCGCAGGTGCCGCGAAACCACGCGTCGTCCTCGTACGCTGCGGCGGCCGCGGCCTGCGCGAGGCGGTCTAACGGGTAGGAGTTGAAACTGTCCTTCACGCGGTTCAGCGCGGCGATCAACTCCGGATCGCCGAACGCAAAGCCGACGCGCATCCCGGCCAGCGAACGCGACTTCGATACGGTCTGTACGACCAGCAGATTCGGATAACGGTCGATCAGACCGATCGCCGATTGAGCGCCGAAATCCACGTAAGCCTCGTCGATCACCACCACGGAATCCGGATTGCTCGCCACGAGGCGCTCGATATCGGCGAGCGGCAGCGGCCGGCCGGTTGGCGCGTTCGGGTTTGGAAACAGAATGCCGCCATTCGGCGTCATATAGTCGTCGACGTTGATTGCGAAGCTCTCGTCGAGCGGAATGGTGCGGTAGTCGACTTCGAAAAGCCGCGCATACGTCGGATAGAAGCTGTAGGTGACGTCCGGAAACAGCAAAGGTTTGTCGTGCTTGAGCAGCGCCTGGAACGTGAGTGCGAGCACTTCGTCCGAGCCGTTGCCCGCAAAGACCTGGTCGGCGCGGATGCCGTGGTACGTGGCAACCGTTTCGCGGAGCTTGTGCGCCGTTGGATCGGGATAGCGGCGCAGCGATTCCGCCGCCTCGCCGAGTTCCTGCCGGATTGCCGCGAGCACGCGGGGCGACGGCGGATAGGGATTCTCGTTGGTGTTCAGCTTCACCGGATGCGCAACCACGGGCTGCTCGCCCGGCACATACGGCGTTAAACGGTGAACGATGTCACTCCAATAGCGGCTCAAGCGATTCTCCATGCAAAGCACCCACTCTAATCCCACGCAAGGCAGTTGCGCTCAAGGGTTGTGCGGCGACCTGTGCCACCGGGCCAGTCTAGGGATTGCGATGCAACTGCATCATCGCGCGTTCAAGTTCGCCCTTGATGATTTGCGGCATCACGGCGAGCGCACGCTCGATCGATGCATCGATCACATCCTGCTCTTCGCGCCGTGGCGGTTTCAGCACGTAGTTGGCGACATCCGGCTTGGCGCCGGCGCGCGCGCTTTCCGGAATCAGGTCCCGCGGATGGCCAATGCCGATCCGCAGCCGCCAGTACTGTTGCGACGACAGATGCGCGGTGATGTCCTTGAGCCCGTTGTGGCCGCCGCTGCCACCGCCGAGCTTCAGCTTGACGCTGCCGGGCGGCATGTCGAGTTCGTCGTGCGCGACCAGAATTTCGTCGGGGAGAATCTTGAAGAACTGTGCGACCGCCACGACAGATTGGCCCGAGCGGTTCATATACGTTTGCGGTTCCAGCAGGTGCACTTCCTCGCCGTGAAGCCGTGCCTTGGCGTAGAAGCCGTGGAAACGCCGCTCGTCGCGCAACGTCGTGCCTGCTTCGCGCGCCAGTTGATCGACCAGCCAGAAGCCGGCGTTGTGACGCGTCGCGGTGTATTCGGCGCCCGGATTGCCGAGGCCGACGATCAGCTTGATCATGATTGCGTAGGTCCATCTGGCTCAGCAGCCGAATGCCGCCGAGCCGAAAAAAACCGAAAAAAAACCCGCCGGGGCGAACCTCGGCGGGTCACATCGACCGTTTCATTGAAACGGATCGAGAGGATTACTTGCTCGGTGCCTGAATGGCGCTCAAGCAGCCGGCGTTTCGCCTTCAGCAGCAGCGGCTTCGCCTTCAGCGATTGCGCCAGCCGGGATCGTTGCAGCTGCGACCACCGGGTTTTCTGCTTCGACGTGAGCAACCAGCGACACACCTGCCGGCAGCTTGATGTCCTTGGCGTGAACCGATTGACCCGCTTCGATGGTCGCCAGATCAACTTCGAGGAATTCCGGCAGTGCCGACGGCAGGCACTCGATTTCGATTTCGTTGATGACGTGCGAGATCACCGCGCTCGACAGCTTCACTGCCGGGTTGGATTCCTGGTTCATGAAGTGCAGCGGCACCTTGGTGTGCAGCTTCTTCTTCGCGTCGACACGTTGGAAGTCCACGTGCAGCACGAGCTGACGGAACGGGTGGTATTGCACGTCGCGCAGCAGAACCTGTTGCGACTTGCCGCCCACTTCCAGATCGAGGATCGACGAGTGGAAAACTTCTTTCTTCAGCGCGTGCCACAGCGCGTTGTGGTCCAGTTCGACCAATTGCGTTTCAGCACCAGCGCCATATACGATGCCCGGGGTCTTGCCCGAGTTACGCAGGCGGCGGCTCGCACCCGTACCTTGCAAAGAACGCTCGAAAGCGACTACTTTCATTTTGAATCTCCATTGCACTGCCCGCGACCAGGCAGTAAAAACGGGGCCTCCAAGCCAAATGGCTGAGGCCCCAGAGCTGCGGCACGAACCTTCGTTCGTTCATGCCGATTGTGCAAAAGCGCTGCCTGCCGCACGGAGCGGCGCGCAGCGCCTTCGCAAATACTTAACTTTCGGCGAACAGCGACATCACCGAATCGCCGCGGCGAATCCGCGAGAACGTTTCGGCAAGCAGGCCGGCGCTGGTCAACGAGCGGATCTTGGCGCACGAGCGGGCTTCTTCTCCGAGCGGGATCGTGTCCGTGACAACGAGTTCGTCGAGCGCGGAAGCCGCGATACGCTCGCCTGCGCCGCCCGATAGGACCGGGTGCGTAGCGTAAGCGAACACCTGCTTCGCGCCACGTTCCTTCAAAACTTGTGCTGCCTTGCAGAGCGTGCCGGCGGTGTCGACCATGTCGTCCATGATCACGCAGGTACGGCCTTCGACTTCACCGATAATGTTCATTACTTCGGCAACGTTCGCCTTCGGGCGGCGTTTGTCGATGATCGCAAGATCGCAATTCAACTGCTTGGCCAATGCGCGGGCACGCACCACGCCGCCGACGTCCGGCGAAACGACCAGCAGGTTCTCGTAGTTCTGCTTGCGCAGATCGCCGAGCAGCACGGGCGTCGCGTAGATATTGTCGACTGGAATGTCGAAGAAGCCTTGAATCTGGTCGGCGTGCAGATCCATGGTAATGATCCGCTCGACGCCGGCGATTTCCAGCATGTTCGCCACGATCTTCGCCGAGATGGCCACACGCGCGGAACGCGGGCGGCGATCTTGACGGGCATAACCGAAGTAGGGGATGGCTGCGGTGATCCGGCCAGCGGATGCGCGCTTGAGCGCATCGACCATGATCATCAATTCCATCAGATTGTCGTTTGCCGGCGCGCACGTGGACTGCAGGACGAAGACATCCTTGCCACGCACGTTTTCCTGAATCTCGACCTGGATTTCACCGTCCGAGAAACGGCTAACCATTGCTTTGCCGAGGGGAATACCGAGGATTTTGACGACTTCCTGTGCAAGCGCGGGATTTGCGTTGCCAGTAAAAACCATCAGGCCGTCATGGCTGCTCATCGTGCACCTACTTCAGGCTGGGGGGCGAGGGGAAATGCGAGAATTTTTGGCAGGGGAGAAAGGATTCGAACCTTTGCATGCCGGAATCAAAATCCGGTGCCTTAACCAGCTTGGCGACTCCCCTACACTAACTCTGAGCTCCGCCGAACGTGGAGTTTCGTTCGACGATGCAAAACTTATGACGCGAAAGTAAAGAGTGGATGCTGATCGAGGCTGGCGGCCACTGCACTGTTCCATTCGCCAGGCAGTTTGGCTTGCACCGCTTCTGCCTCAGCTTTACTACGGAACGCTGCAAAGACACTTGCACCTGATCCAGACATCCGCGCTGGCGCGACGTTTTCAAACCATCGCAGCACTTGCGCTACTTCCGCGTACTTCCCTACGACTACCTGCTGCATGTCATTCCGGCCGAAACTTTCTGGCCATTCAGTGTTGCAGCTAAGTTCTGCAGGAAAGTCCATAATTGTGAGGGGTTTTGAATCTCTTGTCAACGCTTTTTCAGAAAAAATCGCTGCAGTCGGAACATGAACCCTCGGCGTCACTACTAGGAAATGGCGCGGCGGCAATTGTACAACGTCTAAAGCTTCTCCGACACCCTGGGCGAACGCATTTTTTCCAAAAACAAAAAATGGCACGTCCGCGCCGAGTTTCAACGCCAGTGCCTGCAATTCAAGACGAGGCAGGTTGAGCTTCCACAGACGGTTCAGCGCGAGCAACGTCGTCGCCGCGTCGGAGCTGCCGCCGCCGAGGCCTGCGCCCATCGGCAGGCGCTTGTCGATTTCGATATCGACGCCTTCAGGCGAACCCGTATGCGCCTTGAGCAGCGTCGCGGCGCGTACGGTCAGGTCGTGTTCCGGCGGCACATCGGCGATCTCCGTGCGGCGCGTGATGAGGCCGTCGTCGCGTCGCGTGAAGTGCAGCGTGTCGCCCCAGTCGAGCAACTGGAAGACCGTTTGCAGCGTGTGATAGCCATCCGGCCGGCGGCCGGTGATGTGCAGGAAGAGGTTGAGTTTCGCTGGCGCGAGGCAGTCGCGCAGCGAATCGGTCGTTTCAATCATGAGTCGAAGCTACATGCGCCAGATGGCGCCGAAAAAGCGGCAAGGGCGCGCGTGAAAAGATGTGCAAAAGCCGGCGTGCGTTACTGATCCAGCACGAGCTTGATGTCGAGCGGCGGATCCGAACGGCTCAGGTTGACGCGCTTCACGCCGGTGGCCGGTGCGTCGGCATACGCCAGGTAGTCGATCGTCCAGCCGTCCTGCGTGATCTCCTTCAGCCGCGACGGTTGCTCAGGATCCTTCTCGGTTTTGGCGCGCGAAGTGGGCGCCGGCGACGGCTGCAGCCAATAGCGCAGCCCTTCGACCGGCAGCACGAAGCCAAGCGCATTCTGCATCAGCGTGGAGACGTTATCCGCGGTAAGCGGCTGGCGATTGGGCAACTCCAGCGTGGCCGACGCCGACGAGGATGTCACCACCGCGAGCGTCTGGCCGAGCGGATTGCGCAACTCCAGTGTCACGGTGTCGCCGGTTTCCTGCCAGCTGAAGTTGCCGTACGCGTTGCGTTGCTGGCCGTTCTGATCGTTGTACTGGACCGCGAAACGGCCCTGATACGCGCGGCTCGTCTGCGCGGTGACGGAGGTCGCGGCATTCGACGTGGACGGACCCTGCGGTTTCACCGATGCACAACCGGCCAATGCGACAGCCGCTGCCGCTGCGAATCCGAGCGCCGCGCCACGCGACGCTCGGGAAAAGGAAGTCAGACGGGAAAGACGCATCAAAGATCGTTCACCTGAAGACGTTGGAGCGTTTTGACCAGCGTGTCGTTGTCCGGTTCGAGCTTGCGGGCGTCGCGGAAAGCAGCGCGTGCCTGATCCTGATTGCCGGTCTTCCACAACACTTCGCCGAGGTGCGCGCCGATTTCGGCGTTCGGCTGCATGTCGTAGGCTTTGCGCAGCAGCTTGATCGCGTCCGACGTGTCGCCCATGCGGTACTTCACCCAGCCCACGCTATCCATGATGAACGCGTCGTTTGGCGCCAACGAGGATGCCTTCTCGACCAGCTTGTCCGCTTCGGCGAGACGCTGATTGCGATCGGCCAGCGAGTAGCCGAGCGCGTTATACGCTTGCGGATTGTCGGGCTGCGTCTGGATCAGCTTGCGCAACTGCGCTTCCATGATGTCGTAATGGCCGGTCTTTTCGGCGGACATCGCGTAGTCGTAGGTCAGATCGGGGTCGTCGGGGAACTGCGCCGTGGCTTGCTGCAGGCGGGCTTCAGCCTCCGGGTAGCGTTTCGCGTCGAACAGGATCGCCGCGTCCGTGCGCGAGATCAGCGCCTGGTCACGCGGGTCGGGCGCCTGCAGATTAGCCAGCAGCTTGCGCGCGTCGTCAGCCCTGCCTTGCTTGGCGAGCAATTGCGCGCGCGTGATCTGCGCCGGCACGAATTGCTGGCTCGACGGCGAGACCTTGTTCAGCCAGTCGCTCGCTGCCGCATCGTTTTTCTGTTCGAGCGACAGTTGAGCAAGGTAGATATACGCTTGGCCAGGATCGGCGCCCGGCGTTTTTTCGGCTTGCTGTGCGTACTTGGTCAGATACGTCTGCGCGTCGTTGAAATTCTTCTGCTGGATCTTGATCAGCGCGAGCGCCATGAGCGGCGTGAGGTCGTTCGCGTTGTTCTTATGCATGATCTCGAACTGCTTCTGCGCGTCGTCCAGACGGTCGCTCGCGAGATACATCTGGGCGAGCGCGAGACGCGCGTCATGCGATTTCGGATTTTGCTGCACGTACTTTTCGAGCGAGGCAATCCCTTCCTTGCGCTCTTCCGGGCCCATTTGCGACAGCATCAGCGCCGCCGGCAAATAGTCGGGCTTGAGCGTGAGCGCCTGTTCGAGCGACTTGCGCGCGCCCGGCGCGTCGTCCGACACGATCTGCTGGCGGGCGATGGCCAACTGCGCTTCCGGCCGGTTCATGTCGTTCTTGAGCAGGTCCTGCAGCACGTGCAGGCCGCCGATCCGGTTCGGGCCGCGCGAGAGCAGCAGCTGCAGCGCCAGAATCGCGCTGCCGCGGTTGGCGGCGGGCACCCTCGCGAGTTCGCGTGCGAGGATCTGCGCCGCGTCGTCGGGCCGGCCGGACAGCACGAGCAGCGACGCGTCGAGTTGCGCGGCGCGTTCCGAGTTCGGCGCATACTGCTGCCACAATTGCGCGGCGGCCAACGCGTCCGACGGGCTCTGCGCGGCCAGCGCGATCTCGGTGGCGCGTTGCGCCATGCGCGGATCGTGCGTGTCGCGCGCAAGGGCGAGGTAGGTCTGATAGGCGGGCGCCGGCTGGTCGCGCTGCAGCGCAACTTCGGCCGCGAGCACCTGGAATACGATCTGGCTCGTCAGCGGCACACCGGGCAGGGACTTCTGGTCCTCCGCGGAGGCCGGGCCGAGCGGGTCCGGCAGGGTGACCGAGGTGTCATCCGGGTCCGGTGAGGGGACCTGCGCGTGCGCGGGCACGGCGGCCAGCGCCCAGACGGCGAGCACCGCCGCGCCGAGCATCCGGCGAGCGGACACGGCGTGCGGTACGCGCAATGCGCTAGCCGGGCGCTTCAAAAACAGCTTCACGAAGGACAAGTTCATGGAAATCCGTTCAATGTTTCGGACGATTGTAACGCGCTCGCTACAATACGCGCACAACCACTCACGCAAGCTCCACACCAGTTAGACATGCCAGAGTTGCCAGAAGTTGAGGTTACCCGACGGGGAATCGAACCGTATGTGTCCGGGCGCAAGGTTGAACGCGTCGATGTACGTACGCCCGCGCTGCGCTGGCCGATTCCAGCGGATCTCGCGAAGACCTTGCGCGGCAGCGTGGTGCGCAAGGTCGAGCGGCGCGGCAAATACCTGTTGTTCGAGATCGACGCGGGCTGGTTCATTGTGCATCTTGGCATGACCGGGACGCTGCGGGTGTTGCGCCATGTACCGCATCCGCCGGCCGCGGCGAAACACGACCACGTCGACTGGATTTTCGACGAGTTCATTTTGCGCTACCGCGATCCGCGGCGCTTCGGCGCGGTGCTGTGGCACCCGCGCGAAGCCGGCGACGTGCTCGAGCATCCGTTGCTCGCGGGGCTCGGCGTCGAGCCGTTTTCGCCCGCGTTCTCCGGCGCGCTGATGCACCGGCTCACGCGCGGGCGCAAGGTGTCGGTGAAGCAGGCGTTGCTGGCGGGGGACATCGTCGTGGGCGTGGGCAATATCTATGCGTCGGAGAGCCTGTTTCGCGCCGGCATCCGGCCGACCACCGCAGCGGGGCGCGTCTCGCTCGTGCGTTACGATCTGCTCGCGGACGCCGTGCGGGTGACGCTCGCCGCGGCGATCGAGAAGGGCGGCAGCACGCTGCGCGATTTTGTCGGCAGCAATGGCGAAAGCGGTTACTTCCAGCTCGACTATTTCGTCTATGATCGCGCGGGGCTGCCATGCCGCGTGTGTGGAACGCCGATCAAACAGATCGTGCAGGGGCAGCGTTCAACGTATTTCTGTCCCACCTGCCAGCGCTAGATCTTCCATGCCTTCTCGCTTAACTCCGCGTTCAACCTCGTCCGAAGCGCCTGCTGCGCCCGTTTTTCCGGTTATGTCCGATTTTTCCACGCGTTTGATCGCGTGGCAGCGTCAGCATGGCCGGCATGACTTGCCGTGGCAGAACACACGGGATCCGTATCGCATCTGGCTGTCGGAAATCATGTTGCAGCAAACGCAGGTGTCGACGGTGATTCCGTACTACGCGAAGTTCCTCGCCCGGTTCCCGAGCGTCGCCGCGCTCGCCGCCGCGCCGTCGGACGACGTCATGGCGCTGTGGGCCGGTCTCGGCTACTACACGCGTGCCCGCAATCTGCATCGCTGCGCGCAGGTCGTGGTCGAGCAGCATGGCGGCGCGTTTCCGGCATCGGTCGAGGAGCTCGCGGAGTTGCCGGGTATTGGCCGTTCGACGGCGGCGGCGATCGCGTCGTTCGCGTTCGGCGCGCGCGCGACGATTCTCGACGGCAACGTGAAGCGCGTGCTCGCACGCGTGTTCGGCGTAGAAGGCTTCCCTGGCGAAAAGAAGGTCGAAAACGCAATGTGGACGTTGGCGGAGTCGCTGTTGCCGTCGAACGCGTCGGACGCCGAAGTCAGCGCGTACACGCAAGGCTTGATGGACCTCGGCGCGACCTTGTGCGTGCGCGGCAAGCCCGACTGCCTGCGCTGCCCGTTCGCCGCCGACTGCGTAGCGAACGTGACGGGACGTCAGCGCCTGTTGCCCACCGCGCGACCGAAAAAGACCGTGCCGACGCGCAGCACATGGATGCTGGTGCTGCGTGACGGCAATGCGGTGATGCTGGAGAAGCGGCCGCCGTCGGGTATCTGGGGCGGCTTGTGGAGCCTGCCCGAAGCCGCCGACGAAAGCGCGCTCGCCGAGCGCGCACGCGCCTTCGGCGGCGACGGCGCGGTCGCGCCGCTTGCGCCGCTCACGCACGTGTTCACGCATTTCAAACTGGATATCGAACCGCGGCTCGCGCAACTGGATCGTGGCGTGGGCGCGCTGGCCGCGCTCGCCGACGGCGATACCGCGTGGGTCGCGCTGAGCGACCTCGATTCGTTCGGCGTGCCGGCGCCGGTGCGCAAACTGCTGGACAGTCTGCAGGGTTCGCTGATCTGATCAAGCCGGCCGGAGCGCGGCCGCCGTCAAAGCAATTGATGCTGCTGCATGTAGTGGTGAACCACATCGATGCGCGCGCCGGCGTCCTGCAATTCCATGAGTTTCTGGCGCGCACGCAGCGCGATCGGCAGCACTTCGGCGAGCCGGTTCGACACCCATGACGGATCGTCGAGCCTGAACGGCTGCGCAAACGGCAGACTTTCCGGATCCCGTTCGCGGATCGTCGCGATGATCCGTTCGAGCACCTCCGCGCATGCGCCGAACTTGGCCAACTGCTCGTTGCCTTCGAGCGGCCTGTCTTCGCCGAGCGGTTCCGCCATGCCGACCAGCAGGCCACTCGTCTCCACGCGATGCGACAGCAGGCGAAAGCGCCGCGTGCCGCGTGCGCGAATCAGCAACATGCCGAAGGCTTCGACATCGCACTCTTCGATTTCGGCGAGACAGCCGATTGCTTCGGGTACCGAAGGCTCTTCTTCGCGTGCGACTTCGGCGCCGCTTTTCAGCAGACACACGCCGAACGGCGTTTTTTCGCGCAGACAGTCGCGCGCCATGTCGAGGTAGCGCGCTTCAAAAATCTTCAGCGGCAGCAGTCCGTCGGGAAACAGCACCGTATGCAGCGGAAACAGCGGCACATCGGCAAGCACAGTAGAAGTAGAGGACATGGCGCAACGCTTCGAGTTGAGGCCGCGCGATGCGGCCGGTTAAGCCACTAACTTCGACGATTCGCCGGCTTCGACCGGCGCATCGCGGTGCCGCACAATGACATTCGCTGACGACGCGAGACGCGCGGCAAGCGTCTCCGCAATGAACACCGAGCGGTGCTGGCCGCCCGTGCAACCAATGGCGACCGTGAGATAACTGCGGTTGTCGTCGCGGAAATGCGGCAGCCACTTGGCGAGAAATTTCTCGATATCGTCGATCATTTCATGCACGACCGGCAGCGCATCGAGAAAATCGATCACCGGTTGGTCGAGGCCCGTGAGCGGCCGCAATTCGTGATCGTAGTACGGGTTCGGCAAGGTGCGCACGTCGAAGACGAAATCGGCGTCGAGCGGCACACCGCGCTTGAAGCCGAACGACTCGAACATCAGCACGAGGCCCGAATCCTTCTGCTCGATAAAGCGTTTGACCCACGCGCGCAACACGTTCGCGCGCAGATTGCTGGTGTCGATCTGATGGCCGAACTCTGCCAGCCCCGCCACGAGTTCGCGCTCGCGTTCGATCGCCTCGGCGAGCGAGGTGAGCAGGCCGACGTCCGCGTCGCGCGCGGTGGAACCGGACAGCGGATGGCGGCGGCGCGTTTCGGAGAAGCGTTGAATCAGCGACTGGGTGCTCGCGTTCAGGAATAGCACCCGCACGTCGTGGGCACGCGAGAGGTCGCGAATCATGGCGGGCATTTCGTCGAGCGAGGCGCTCGAGCGCGCGTCGATCGCGACGGCAAGGTGGTCTTGCCCGTCTTCGGCGAGATAGGAAGCCAGTTGCGGCAGGAAACGCGGCGGCAGGTTGTCGACGCAGTAGTAGCCTGCGTCTTCAAGCGCGTTCAGGGCAACTGACTTGCCGGAGCCGGATATACCGGTGATCAGGATTATGCGCATGGAGTCGTCGGAACCGTACGTTTCATCATAGCATCTGGTCCCCATGCGCGTACCCGTACCCGGGACTGGCCGCGGTCACCGCATGGCCTTGCGGACTCAGATCAGTTTGCCGGGAAACTGGCTGTCGGGGTCCTGCATCGCGAGGCGCTGGCGATCCATGAAGTCGCGCAGCGTGTCGATGCCGCGCAGCTGCAGGATCGTGTTGCGCACCGCGGCTTCGACCAGCACGGCAAGGTTTCGGCCGGCAGCCACCTGGATCGTGACTTTGCTGATCGGCAGGCCGAGCACGTCCACGGTCTGACTCTCCAGCGGCAGCCGCTGGAATTCGCCATCGGGACGGCGGACCAGTTGCACGATCAGCTTGAGCTTCATTTTCCGGCGCACCGCGGTTTCACCGAAAATCGTCTTGATGTCGAGCAGCCCGAGGCCGCGCACTTCCAGCAGGTTTTGCAGCAGCGGCGGGCAACGCCCTTCGACGAAGTCAGGACCGAGACGCACGAAGTCGACCGCGTCGTCGGCAACGAGGCCGTGGCCGCGACTGATCAGTTCCAGGCCGAGTTCGCTCTTGCCGAGGCCCGAGTCGCCGGTGAGCAGCACGCCCATGCCGAGGATGTCGAGAAACACGCCGTGCAACGTGGCGCGTGGCGCGAGAATGCGCGACATGTAAAGGCGCAGGCTGTCGATCACCGCGGCGGCGGACATCGGCGTGGTGAATAGCGGCGTGGATGAGCGCGTGCAGCGCAGGACCAGTTCCGGCGGCGCGGCGACGCCGCCCGCTACCACCAGAAAAGGTGGTTCCAACGCAATCAGCTCGGCCATGTGGCGCGAGCGGTCTTCGTCGGTTTGGCGCTTGTAGTAGTCGATTTCGGCGTCGCCGAGCACCTGGATCCGGTTCGGGTGGATCAGGTTCAAGTGGCCGACGAGATCGGCGCTCGACGTGGCATTGGCGACCGATTCCGAAGAAAAGCCGCGCTCCCAGCCTTCATGCCCCGTCAACCAGCTGAGCTTCAGCGTGGCGGCGTTATCGTCGAAAATGCTCTGGGCGTTGATGCTGGACGTATCCATGAGTCAGTGACTCCAGTGTGGGCCGCTTGCCGGGCAAAGCGACGGCCACGCTAGCGCGCGCCGCTTGCCTTGCCGGACTGTATCCGCATACGGGCAGATAACCGGGCGGATAACCGGCGTGCGGAAAACCGCCGATGCATCAAGGTTGCCACTGAGTGAGCAGGCGATGCAATGTTTCGCGGTCTTCTTCCGTGTGCAGGCGCTCGCGGGTTTCGCGATCGGACAGCAACTGGGCGATTTCCGAAAGGATTTCGAGGTGTTGCTGGGTGGCCTGTTCGGGCACGAGCAGGAAGATGAGCAGCGAGACTGGCTGACCGTCGGGCGATTCGAAGGGGATGGGTTCGGCAAGGCGAACGAAGGCGGCGAGCGGCTGCTTCAAGCCTTTGATCCGGCCATGCGGAATCGCCACGCCTTCACCGAGGCCCGTCGATCCGAGGCGCTCACGCGCGAACAGATTGTCAGTGACCGTGCTACGGGCGATGCCGTTCTGGTTCTCGAAGATCAGGCCCGCTTGCTCGAACACACGCTTCTTGCTGGTGACCGATAGACCGACGACGACGTTCTCGAGGGGAAGAAATTTGGCTAAACGATTCATGTTGACAGGCGAAAACGTGGCCTGGGTTCTCCTCGCTGGGGCGTTTGAGTGGCGTTCCATTCGTTTGATGCTCGCGGCGACGTGCGCGGGAGTCCGAAAGCGCAGGACTCCGGTCGACCGTTTCCGCTTGAGCTAACTTTGACCCCGATGGTAACCGGAACATTATAGAACAGGGTAGCCACGGATGGTGCGACGCGCCATCAATGCGCAATGAGTTCGTTCGAGCGTCGCCGCGCGCCCCGCAGCCGGCCAGGAAATGACGTCCGGAAACAAAAAACCGCCCGGATTCGGGCGGTTTGCTAGCTAAGGAAAACGAAGGGCTCATGAACAGAACCCTCTAATTTCCCTCATTGCGGCGGCACATCTAGTTGCGGCGCCGGTTGATACTTGATCGCCTCATGCGCATGGCCTTGCAGGCGATCTTTATGGCGAATGACTTGCCGGTCGAGCTTGTCGATCATCAGATCGATTGCAGCGTACAGGTCGCTGTCACAACTCTCGACAAAGAGATCCTTGCCCTTCAGATGCAGGTTGATTTCAACCTTTTGACGCTTTTCCTTTTCCTTGTGGTTGTTGTCGACCGAGAGGACCACACTGCCGTCGATGACCTGATCGAAATGTCTTAGCACCCTATCCAGTTTGGTGATCACGTATTCGCGCAACGCAGGCGTTACTTCGAGGTGGTGTCCACTGATCTGCAGATTCATAGTGCTTCTCCAAGCTAGTGGCCGCTTGATCCGCACGATGACGAAGGTCCGGTCGATCTGTCGCCCTGCCTGAGTCGCCCCCCGGTGACTGACTTCTGGCAGGTCGCATCGGCCGGCCTGTCCGCCAACTGCGGAGCGGCCGGTAAATGCCCGCCACGGAAGGCGACGGGCTACAGAGACTTGCGCAGGTTGACTGCCGGAATCTTGAGCGCTTCACGGTACTTCGCAACGGTACGCCGTGCGACCACGAAGCCTTGTTCCGCCAGCAGTTCGGCTATGCGACTGTCTGAAAGAGGAGATTTCGGGTTTTCCGCTCCTATCAGTTGCTTGATGAGCGCGCGGATCGCCGTTGAAGACGCCGCGCCGCCCGTGTCAGTCGAAACGTGTGATCCGAAGAAGTACTTAAATTCAAGCGTCCCGAATGGGGTCAGCATGTATTTACCGGTTGTCACACGCGAGACAGTTGACTCGTGTAGGCCCAGCGTATCAGCAATTTCCCGCAAAACCAAGGGGCGCATGGCAATTTCGCCGTGCACAAAAAAGCTCTTTTGACGCTCCACAATGGCCTGCGCCACCCTGAGGATGGTCTCGAAACGCTGCTGGATATTTTTGATCAGCCAACGCGCTTCCTGCAGTTGCTGGCGCAACGAACCGCTGCCCGGATCGCCCCGGTTATTGCGCAGAATATTCGCGTAAAGGTGGTTGATTCGCAGCTTCGGCACGACTTCCGGGTTCAACTCGGCCTGCCAGCCCTGTGCTGTTTTGCGCACCATGATGTCCGGCACGACATAGTCCGCTTCGGCCTTGCCGTAGGCGGCGCCGGGAAACGGTTCGAGCGAGCGGATCAGCACGTGCGCATCGCGCAGATCGTCGTCGCTGGCTTTCAGATGCTTTCGCAGACGCGTGAAATCGCGCGCCGCGAGCAGTTCCAGATGGTGCGCGACGATGTCGAGCGCGAGCGTGCGGGTAGGCGAGGCATCGAGTCGCAGTAATTGCAGCTTGAGACATTCCGACGCAGACCGCGCGCCGACCCCGGCCGGGTCGAAGCTATGCAGCAGCGCAAGCGCGGCGTTCAGTTCGTCGAGGTCGACTTCGAGCTCTTCGGGCAGATCGGCCTGCACTTCCTCGAGCGTGGCGGCCAGATAGCCGTCGTCGTCGAGCGATTCGATCAGGAACGTGACCAGCGCCCGGTCGCGCGGACCCGCCTGGGTGACGCGCAATTGCGCCATCAGGTGATCGCGCAGCGAGGTGCTCGATTCGTGGATTTGCAGCGGCGGCAGGTCGTCGTCGTCCGAGGCGTTGCCCGAGCGGCCGTAGTCGTCGAGATTC
>Ga0255336_101075_pt1 | contig 24936 bp, 31 predicted proteins | sample MeOH1_35cm_T3_17_FD_189102 | JGI IMG/M metagenome (GOLD analysis project Ga0255336, IMG submission 189102) | Sandy soil microbial communities from University of British Columbia, Vancouver, Canada - MeOH1_35cm_T3_179 | ecosystem: Engineered > Artificial ecosystem > Sand microcosm > Unclassified ...
ACCAGCTCGATCGGGATGGTCTTGAGGTGTGACATCCACTGCCATGCCTGTAACCTCAATAGCACGGTTGAGATCGTCCATTGAGCCTGTCCGCTCGAATCGCCTGCCGAGCCTGTTTCCAAGGTTGCTCAGCCGACCAGCTCGATTGGAGTGGTCTTGAGGTGTAACATCCACTGCCATGCCTGTTACCTCAATAGCACGGTTGAGATCGTCCATTGAGCCTGACCGCTCGAATCGACTGCCGAGCCTGATTCCAAGGTTGCTCAGATGACCAGCTCGATTGGAGTGGTCTTGAGGTGTGGCATCCACTGCCATGCCTGTTACCTCGACGGCACGGTTGAGATCGTCCATTGAGCCTGTCCGCTCGAATCGACTGCCGAGCCAGTTTCCAAGATTGTTCAGCAGACCAGCTCGATCGGGATGGTCTTGAGGTGTGACATCCACTGCCATGCCTGTAACCTCAATAGCACGGTTGAGATCGTCCATTGAGCCTGTCCGCTCGAATCGCCTGCCGAGCCTGTTTCCAAGGTTGTTCAGCGAACCAGCTCGATCGGGATGGTCTTGAGGTGTGACATCCATTGCCATGCCTGTGACATCGACGGCACGGTTGAGATCGTCCATTGAGCCTGTCCGCTCGGATCGACTGCCGAGCCAGCTTCCAAGGTTGTTCAGCAGACCAGCTCGATCGGGGTGGTCTTGAGGTGTGACATCCACTGCCATGCCTGTTACCTCGACGGCACGGTTGAGATCGTCCATTGAGCCTGTCCGCTCGAATCGCCTGCCGAGCCTGTTTCCAAGGTTGCTCAGCCGACCAGCTCGATCGGGATGGTCTTGAGGTGTGGCATCCACTGCCATGCCTGTAACCTCAATAGCACGGTTGAGATCGTCCATTGAGCCTGTCCGCCCGAATCGCCTGCTGAGCCAGTTTCCAAGGTTGTTCAGCAGACCAGGTCGATCGGGGTGGTCTTGAGGTGTGACATCCACTGCCATGCCTGTTACCTCGACGGCACGGTTGAGATCGTCCATTGAGCCTGTCCGCTCGAATCGACTGCCGAGCCAGTTTCCAAGGTTGTTCAGCGAAACAGCTCGATCGGGATGGTCTTGAGGTGTGACATCCACTGCCATGCCTGTAACCTCAATAGCACGGTTGAGGTCGTCTATTGAGCCTGTCAGCTCGAATCGACTGCCGAGCCTGTTTCCAAGGTTGCTCAGCAGACCAGCTCGATCGGGATGGTCTTGAGGTGTGGCATCCACTGCCATGCCTGCAAGCTCGACGGCACGGTTGAGATCATCTATTGAGTCTGTCAGTTCGAATCGACTGCCGAGCCAGTTTCCAAGGTTGTTCAGCAGACCAGCTCGATCGGGGTGGTCTTGCGGTGTGACATCCACTGCCATGCCTGTTACCTCGACGGCACGGTTGAGATCATCCATTGAGCCTGTCCGCTCGAATCGACTGCCGAGCCAGTTTCCAAGGTTGTTCAGCGAACCAGCTCGATCGGGATGGTCTTGAGGTGTGGCATCCACTGCCATGCCTGTTACCTCGACGGCACGGTTGAGATCGTCCATTGAGCCTGTCAGCTCGAATCGACTGCCGAGCCAGCTTCCAAGGTTGTTCAACGAAACAGCTCGATCGGGGTGGTCTTGAGGTGTGACATCCACTGCCATGCCTGTTACCTCGACGGCACGGTTGAGATCATCCATTGAGCCTGTCCGCTCGAATCGACTGCCGAGGCAGGTTCCAAGGTTTGTCAGCAAAACAGCTCGATTGGAGTGGTCTTGAGCTGTGGCATCAACTGCCACGCTCGCAACATCGATGGCACGATTGAGATCGTCAAACGTCGACGCTTGGCTAATACTTGGACTGATAGATAGCAGCGTGTTAGCAGTCTGCATATCCAGCTGGAGCCATCACTCTCCGAGAATTTTGAGCACCAGCCCTCGCCCTTCTCGCGAGGAAAGATATGCCGAGAACACCACGATGATTCCACAAAACAGGTCCTCGAATAAACTTGAGCTTACCTATTCCCTGAAAGCATAGGTACAACGTCTTCTAAGATGAGCCTGTGCTGGCTCATCCTGGCCGACATCATATCGAGTATTTGAAACCGCCGAGCGCGATCTGGATGGTCAGCGGCTATCACTGCGATCCATCCTTCCGTTCGCTGTATAGCCTGTTCAAGGTGTTCCGTTGAGCAAGTTTTTGTGAAGATAAGGAAGCAGGCATAAATAGATAATTCGATTTGTTCATCGTTCGCAGGATCTTCTTGCAATGCTGCAAAAGAACGTAGGTCTTCTTCACCCAAGGCATCGAGGGCAGAGGCCATTTCCGCCTCAACCGTAAACAGCTCCATCTCAGACATATGATTGGTAGCCATCACCGAAGTTGCTGAACTATTCGAAAGGATGACTCGAGAGAAAGGAGCGAATGTTGAGCGTTCAAGACATATGGAGAACCGAAGTTAAGTGTCCACGGTGGTGCCGATAAATGAGATTGGTCTCACAAGCGTCAGTAAGGCTGGAAATGGGGGCTCGTGACTCACCGAAAATTACTAAGGAGATCTGCCCATCCGGTCTGCAGGAATGCCTTGTGTCCAGCCTCATCATCTCGGTGAAAACTAGGAACGGCTGGAATATCGTCCCCGGCATGGTATCAACTGCAGGGTCCGCACTGACCAAGAGAATTCCAGAAGAGTGAAGCTGGAATCATTCCTCTGTTGCCCGACATCAACGGGCGATTAATTTGTTGTACTCGATGATGTTCGCACACGCACGTGTTGTTGCGAGTTCCGTGCAGTCCTGCGATACCCTGCTAGTTGTCGTGATATGAATGGCTGGGGGTTATCTTAAATCAGCCTCCACTGGTATACCAGTTAGAGGCGGTGTAGCAGCATGTGCACCCCAAGGCAGCCAGGGATATTGTTCGCTATTCTTTTTGCCCAACATAAACTGGTGCCCAATGCGATTCCCCATGCAAGGTTCTCATCCGTCAGTTGCTGCCTGACGAGGCTGAGCCGCGAACAAGAGGAACGGTGCAGCATGCGTCGCGGCCAAGCAGGAGAGCAAAGCAGGCCCGACGTAGCTTATTTGGAGTTGCATTCGGAAATTGTTACGACCAGCGCAGCTAAGCATGAGTGGTCCAGTATGGTTGATGATGAACCAAGTAAGATGAGTTGGTTGATTAATTCTATCTAAGAGCAGAGGTGGTGTTGTAGAAGTGAGGTAAGGCGCTCTCACATGGATGTCACTGCTGTGTTCCCACATTGACTGTGTTCCAACAGTTGGGTAGGAAGCAACCCCGATATTTCTACAGAGCCAGAGGTTGCGATAGTGTCAGCCTGAGATGAGCTGTGCTGTATACAGCTAGACCCCCTGCTGTTGCCTACGTGTACTCTCTTCCTCCATAGACTGAATCCACAGACGAGTTCCTTCCATGCACCCTCCTCCCAGAGGTCGACAGAAGATTCTTTCATGGTCGAACCTATCTCGCGGCCTGTACCACTCTCCTAGCTCGTGACGTATATACTTATCATCATGGCGACCAAGCCAGTCCTGCGACCATTCACTAGGCTGTTCTAATAGGGATCAATTACTACGTGAAAGACAAATGCCTCAAGGGCAGTATGCGAGATGTGGAGACCCTCAAGCAGCATCTGCAGGCCGGACCAACACCTGTGGACATTGTCATTCTTACTGCGACCACGCCTTCGGACCCCAACTCGACGCGCCCAACCGAGAAGCCATAATTGTGGCCAACACGCAAGAATGTGATTGAGAGCCTCAAGAGAGTCCTTGCAAACGCCTTTAACTCACAATCGACCGCAATATGGGTAATAGAAGTCCGGAATCTCCGATCAACTTGCAGATGAGCTTGTGTTGAAAATGAATACAATTAGAACGGTTGTATACCTATTGTTATTGGCGTGTTAGTGAAGCCTAAGCCAAGTTTCCAGGTTTCTCATGGGCATGTCCCGCCGAATCGTTCCTTCGCGTGCCATGTCCAGAGAAGTGGATGTAAACGAAATCCCCCTACTTCACCATGGCAAAGAATATGCCTTGCCGTGCAAGGTGTCACTGATCGTGTCTAGGCAACAATGGGCCCAAGGGCAGATCTCAGCGGGATGAGCGGATTAGTATGTATAGCATAGAATCCGGTCGCTGCTGCCCTCCTCACAACCGCCCGAGGTGTCCATGACCTGCGCGACCTGAACGTCCGGGGCGAGGAGCCCGCCCATGTGGATGGTGTCTGTCAGCTTTGCGCGGTCGATTGAATGCCGTCCATTGTGGCCATCGTAGGCGTACAGTCTGTTTTCCGGGTCGCGCTGCTGCCAGGTCCACCAGATGCGGTCGAGCTGGACGTGGTGGAGATAGAATAGAGGATCTGTCCAGTGGATATTAGGAGATGAAAGATATGTTGGTGAGTGCTTCTGGTTACACGCTCGACATGGGGCTGCTGATGACAGTCCTCAGATGGACAGGAAGTACGGAATGAATACTTACCAAATGGAGCTGAAAACGTCTCAAAGTCGCCTCCGATTCCAAAGGGAATCGCATCGTGCACCTTGACCTCCATCATGCGTACAAAGTCCTCGTAGCGGTCCAGCTCCATAGCCAGCTCGATTGACTCTGGACTCACGTCCGTGCCGTCGATGAACCCCAGGTTCCCCCAGTCATCTCGAAACCCCCGCGACAAACAATGGCGCTGGTACTTGACGTCGTACCACAGCGCCTGGATACCAGCAAAGGGCCCGTCGACGACGCAGCGCCCTGTTTTGCCGACGGTGATGGGGCCGTCTGGATCGCCATCACCGCCGAAGCCTGTGACCGGGTCGAAGACGGGCGATGCTGACAGGGACGAGGAGTCAAGAGTCCAGTCCCAGTAGACAAGGGTGCCAGAATAGTTACATTGAGTCCGCAGCGTAGTCTCGTAGATGTGCAAGAGGTAGCGGTGCCAGGGGAGGAAAGGAGCCGAGTTATGCGTTCGGTATCCGATATGAGCGTGGATGTAAGGGAAGTCAGAGTAGGCCGAAGTGTTTGCGGTAGGGAGATTCAGAGTGCTGGGAATCGTCAGGAGGCATTGGACCGCGCTAATGTATGACCTCTGTTCAGAGGCAGAAAGTGTGCGCCACTCGCGTCTTTTGGGGCATGTGGACAGCTGTGATGATGATGCTGTTGGCTTTGCTGACACCGCTGAAGAGGTGTCATTGGGTGGAGAAGGCGCCAGCCGTGGTAAACCGTCTCTGGCACGAATAGATTCGTATATACAGAATCCCACGACAACAAGGACGACAGCCACGGATGCAGCGCCTCTGAAGACTTTTTTGATCCACGACCTCTGGGGCTTTTCGACACTGGGATCCAAGTTAGTTGACTTTTAATACTTGTCCAGTGTGAGCGTCCATCACCTCTGAATATCTGGATCAGAGCTCAAGTCCGAAAGCCCGTGCTCTTCCGGGTCCTGGTCATTCTTCAACAATCGATAAGACGGTGATGAAGAGCCTTTCTGCCATCCCAACATAGCTGCGAGCATGGATATCGGCAGTCCAGAAGTAGATGCTATGGCCGCATCTTTTTTCACAGCCCCTTCATGGCATTATTTGCATATTGGCGTTTGACGCTATCACAATGGACTCACCGGACTAAGCTGATGGGAGATAAAGGTTGCATGGATGTCCTCCGGTCCCTTGCGTCATCAGACATGAAGCTGGGGAATCTGAACTGTCATGTCGAGCCAATCCGTGTGTCAGATCACATCACGAGGCCGTGCTGACAGCCAGGCTTAAATTATGGGACCTGATTCGCGCGAAGCGTGTCTCCTCTTGATGGGTTATAAAACGGATCCGCCTCGTCCGAAGAACGTTGTATTGAGGTGGGGAACTAACACAATCACACGGTTGCCTCCGATTGTGGGCCTTGGGCCGTTGGAGCAGACCGCGAACATGGCCGCCAACCACTTGATACGGTACTGTTGAAAGATTGCGTCCGCTTATTTCATGTACAATTGCTGAATTAGTCACTATTAACAACGAGCGCGGCCAGTCGTATATACCTGCCTTCATGGCATAGGTCACCGTAGCTAAGGATCTGTTCAAGACCAAGATCTCAACAGGAATGCTTGACATACTCTACGATCCAGTCTATCGGCTACCAAGTGGACCTTGGCCATATCCGAAAGTCTCCAGGTCAGTCACAAGGTATTTGCCGGTCAATGTGTTGTTGGTGATGTTAGTCACCCGAGTCAGACCATTTTTCAAGGCGCCGCTCTCGACGACACCGCCACCGACGGGCCTCTGCAGCGCGTTGGCACCATGGAGGACGGTGAAGTTGGCGATTGAGGTCTCGTACGGCAGTCTCTGGACGAGGGACGGGATCCCATAGAACTGTGCGTGAACGGCGTCGTAGCTGATGGTGAGCTCGTAGTAGCCCCGGAAGTAGACATCTTGCCACTGCAGTTCGGCGTTGGCATTGACCAACCAGGTGGAGAGGTTGTTGGCCAGCGCGTGGGTGATGTTTTGACCGTAAGGGCAGGGGCTGGACACTGCAGAACCAGCAAACTCTACCCCGATGGATCCTGCGCCTGTTCTGGGGTCGTAAGATTCCTCGTCGAGCCAGATGAGGTCTGACACCCAAGACATGTGACTGTCTCCGGACATGACAATGTTGTTGGTAATATTGTTTTGATACAAATGCTGGAAGGTTCGGTTACGGTTGGCTTGATAGCCATCCCAAGCGTCGTAGTCCAGGGGGTCTGATGGGCGTCAGCTTCTGGGAAACAAGTTTGCGTGCTCTGAAGGGGAATCGCACCGGTATTGCCATATGCAATCGACTCATTCTGGCGGGAAAACACCGTCTGACTGCCGATCAGACGCCAAGCAGCACCTGCCCAACGTCATGTCAGTAATGAATTCCCTACACGGGAGGATGCCACGACCGACCTCTCTTCTGGGACTGGCTCAGCTGGTTGTAGAACCAATTCTCTTGTCTGCTGCCCATCATTGAGCGACCAGCGTCATTCGAGATCTGGTGAACGTAATCGGTGTTCCAGTACAGGTCCGTGATACTCCGGTCATACTGACGGGTGTCGAGCATGATCAGATCGAACAAGGTGCCAATGGAGAATGTGCGCCAGATGCGGAGATTGTCATCCATGTCGACTTGACGGATGGGCATCCACTCAAAGTACTGTGACAGAGCACTCGATCAGAGTCTTGCTCGGCCATGCTCGAGAGAAACTTACTGCTCGCACAGCATTCATCTTCCGCTGGTCAAAAGAAACACGTTCCCCGCCAAATTCGATGTCGTACTGAATGAAGGATGCTTCGGTGTTGTTCTGATCCGCCATGCCGTCCCGGTACGTGTTGTCGGCGACTTCGTGGTCATCCCACACGGGGATCCATGCAAACGAAGCAAAAGATTCCCGGGAATCGAGATCTGCTCGGTACGTGGCATGCCGTTTGCGGTAGTCATAGAGCGTCCGGGTCTCGACGTTGGGCTGGGTGATGCGATCAATGGACCAGCCCCAGCCGTAGGCGCCTTCAGCATACTCGTAGATGAAGTCGCCGAGGTGCAGAACATAATCCACCGAGTTCTTTCTGGCAGGATTTCCAAACGCGTTGAAGAATCCGAAATTGTAATTCGAGCAAGAATAGACAGCCACAGACACGGCGGCCGTTTTGTCGTTGGCATTGGGTGTCGTCTTCGTGCGCCCGACGGGGGATTTGTTGTTGGAGTTGCAGACTGTGAATTGATAGTAGTATTGCGTAAAAGGTTGGAGCCCCGTCGCTTCGACCTGGGAAACACTTAGCGCCACACCGGCCCTTGGCATTTGTATCACATACTTTCACGGTGTAGTCAATGTCCGAGGACGTGTATGCTTGGCCGGACGTGACGACGTGAGTCAAGTTGGCGTCCGTCGCGACGTGGTAGTTGACGCACACCGGCGCCACTGAGATGGACACGTACTCTTCTGTCTCGTGATTGTACACCGGCACGGTGCCGCTGACCGTCACTGGCGTGGGTCAGTCACGGCGGGCGAAAATGAATAGCCTTCCGTACCATTGCTCTTGTCGTCGTCGTAGACAGGAGAAATACGCGTCCACTGTCGAAGGTGGTCAGCGGCATCGTCTTCCCCGGCTTCCAGGCGAGATCTCACCAGGATGACTGAGTTGGGATAAGGATCCCCCGAAGCCACACCATGAGTGAAGTTCAGTTGGCTGGCGTTGAATGGGCTGGCATAATTCGTTCGACGAACGACCTTGTGAATGGCAATGCCCATGAAAGGGTGATGCTCAGAAGGACTGCGGTAATTCAAGTTCTTTGTCCAGCTCGCCGAAGCGGCCGCGGCAGAGGCCAGGAGGATGGCAATCTGGAGCTTCATCTTCAGTGGTGACAAAGCGGGCAAAGCCAGTGTGGAGAGAGGTCACACAAAACGAAGGCAGACCAAAACCCTTTTGTACAGCTTTCAGCTTTTGGAACCGAGGACCCGAGAGCTGCGAAGCTTCACAGCTTCAGAGCTTCAGAGCTTACTTGCATCTTGCATCATCCCAACTCGACAACGCTTTCAGCCGAGCGGGAGGAACAGGGCATTGGGCGAAAGAGTGAGCTCCAATTGAGCATACTGGACCCATCGCGCCGTACCTGAAACTCAATGGCCAACGGATAGAAAACGTGGGTTGAGCGGAGGGTCGACGTTTGGTCGATCGCGGGATGAAGGACTGGTCAGCGTAGTGGTGATTCGCCGGAGCATAAAGCCCGAGTGTGCTCCTCATCTTGGCTGGGGTGTGGAGTAATTGGAAGCCAGTGGCGGCAGAGCTTTCTGTCAGCATTCCAGAAGCTTGGCCAGCCTCATCGTTCAATCCCCAGCCCAGATTCTGACCACGCCCTCCCATGGCCAGATGCTAGGCTCGAGCCCGCAGAAGACCGGCCTCTGAATACTACCACGGAAACCACGGCTATGGACACTAGCTTGGGTAAAGGGCCCACCGCTGCGACGCTGACCCATGGATCCCAAAGACAGCGAGTTGCAGAGTCCCAGGTACGGTCGAAGGAGAGGTCGTCCTTGGACTGTCTGCTCGTCGTATGTGGTGATACACCAAGCCATGTAAATTGGTTGATCATCCAAAAGGAGCCGCCAGCAGGCCAAACTCCTCATTAGCAATCCGCGCCGCGACTGGTTGTCTGTAAGATTCTTGCCTTTGTTCGAGATTTGATCGTATATTTGACAACCCGCCAAGGAAAGAAAACCTGAGCAGGGTAAGCATCACTCTAGCCGTGCTACAGACTACAGCCTCGTCACGGCAGCGACTTCAGCGTCGATGCTGGCAGCCGAGACCGAGTTGATCCAAGCGGGGAACCGAGCCCAGACCGTGAGTGCGATGGTTTCCCTCGCGGCCGCTCTCTGCATGATCTTTCTGACCTGCTTGTCCTCGTCGTCGTACCTCCAGCGCACAGAATGCGTCTTGAGATTCCGGTCTGCGTGGATGTTGGTGATGATGTGCTTTCTGGGCTCATTGACGACCCCGGCGTCCTGGTCGCTGCTCCCGCCACTGTGTGTGGCCAAAACCGCGACCTCGAACCAGGTCCAACTGTGTTCGTAGGTCCCGTGCCACGCTCTGTCCCAGCTGAATCCCTGGTCGTGGGACGTGGTCGTGAACGTGAGCGCACGGAGTGCATTGGGGGCTAGTGACCAGGGCACTTGAGCAGACAGATAGACGGTGCCAGCGTTGGCCTCGCTGATGTGCAGCGGGTGCGTGGCGGTCGCAAGTCTGATGTGGTGCCAGTACTGCGCATGGTCGAGGATGCTAGGGACCAGGTCGGCAGGAAGGAAGTGAGAGAGGATGAAGGCTGTGTGGTAGATATCGGAGCGAGTGGGTTGGAAGGTAGAGGGGACCCCGCCAACCGATCCCGCGGGAGAGTCAGAAGGCAATTTTTGCGCATCCCCGGTGCGAGCCCGTTTGATATATGTCACAATTAGCAGGATGAATGCGATGCATGTAGAGAGCAAGATCACGACCATCCTTTTGACACAGCAGTCAAAGTATGTTGGGCTTTGAGGCTCACAGCAAAGCTCAGCAGGTAAGATGGTCGCGATCACGATTCAAATCACGTGTTGCGGCTTCTATCTTCCGAGCCTCAATGACGAGACTGTCCCTTGGGTGTCAACTTTCACAGGTCAATGTCGCTCCCGTGTCGGACCGCCTCATGGCTGCCGATGCCGCGTACAGTGCTCAAACCTCGTGTCTGAACGGGCTGTCAGGAACCTCGAGCGAGAGGTGATGGACCACAGATTTATGACTACCACCGACAGTTGGTTCACTTTCTCACCTGACAGATATGGGATTCAACGAAGATGGCATACTACTCATCAACATACTCTTCCATCTGGCTTGCGATTGAGGAAGTTCAAATCACTTAAATCTTCCCGCCATGGTTCATTCACGCTGGCCAGTTCTAGAACCTTAGCCAACGATAAAGGTCCGAACAACCAGCCCGGCCTATTTTCTGCCCTTGGTAACCGTCATAGCCAGAAACTATTCTCGCATAACAGATCCGCAGTCGTAAGACACATTCCCTCACCATGATCAAATGCAATGGTATGGCCGGGTCTGCCGTGACATAGGTCCTGTAGCCAATGTGTCGGTATGATCTCGAGTGAATAACGGTGAGACGTTCTCAATGTGAGGAGAATGCCGAGCGCCGGGCGTAGTGATGTGAACCTTGGTGGGGATATCGCGTTTGAGTAGAGTATGGTGGTTCCTTCTTCGACAGCGAGCAGTGCCCGTCTCGACTCCAGACGAGCAATCACCTCCCCTCTCGACTCCAGACGAAGAATCATTTCCCCTTTCGACTCCAACATTGTTCGTTGGTGGTTGGCATCCTCACCTTGGCCGACTTACCCATACAAGGAAGAGTGGCCTTACTCAAATATACCAGCGCAGCCAACCTGTGTATGGGACCGCTCTTTACCCGCCTTTGCCAGCTCGCGGATTCAGATTCAATCACCGAAAAAGGCATCCCACAGGCGAGACAAGATGCCTCCGCCTTCGCCATCACCGCCGCCGCCGCTACCTCCCCCTCCGCCACCCGTCCACGGATCTTGGTCTCCGCCCCAAAGGTCTCCGTGGTGTTCTTCGCCGAGGCCACTGTGAGGAGACTGAGAGTCGGAGGGAGGCTGCTGCTCACCCAAGCTGCTTTGCGGAGACTGGCGGTCATATGGTTGCTCAACGGGCTGCTCTTGAGTTGTCGGCTCCCGAGGTGGTGGCTCTTGCGGCCGCGGTTCTCGGCCCATACCTCTTTGCATCGCTTCGTAGCCGGCCATGGTCCCTGCTCCAGCAATCGCGCCCTCACCCACTCCGGTCGTTCCAGCAGCACTCCCAACAGCACGGCCCGCTCCCCCAATGACAGCACCGCCAACTTCACTCCCCCCTGCGGCGCCTCCGACGACAGCGCCCCCGGCTTCGCCTGCACCGACGACGCCTCCCGCGGCCCCCCCGGCTTCCCCACCGCCCATCCACAGTGGCATGAAACCCCATCCGCCACCACTGCTATGGCGAGAAAAGTAATCAAAGTCGACCGTGACGGCGGTGGCAAGCATGACGGCTCGCTGGTCCAAGGTCATGCCCGGCTTGTCGCCGCTTCCGCCCACAGCCTCAGCATAGGCCCGTCCCCCCTGGCTCGTCCGGGAGATGACATGATGTTTCTGTGCTTCTTCCTCGAGTCCGGCGGCGTCCATGCGCAACACGTAGCTGCCAGTGTCGGTGAAGATCTCCCTCGCGAACCCTCGGAAACTGCGATTGACAGATCCGATCAGTCGCTGATCGGCCCCCAGCAGGGAAAAGTCCCAGCTCAAGAACGGTTCATTGATGTAGGCAAATTGGTAAAACGTCGGAGCTGAGCTTGGGGGGTTCTGATGGGTGACTTGAAGTCTTTGAGCCTCGGACAGATCTGACACGGCATGGCTCGACAGCGGTGTCGGCTCATCCGAGCCCGTGGAAGGATCATGAGCGAGAAACAGATTGTATTTTCTTCTGAGAGGAGCCCATTCTGAATGTGCCTCGCCAATGATCCGCATAGCATCCAGCGGCAGCTGAGATATTTGCTGTGGCGCCTCGGGTTCTCCGGTCATTCGAGTCAGAGAGGTAGAAGAAGACCGTCGAACGGTGCTGGCGGGCTCCAGCGGGTCGTAGACGCGAATGCGAGAGTTGATCCATGAAAACGGTCTGTGGAACTGCAAGAAATCTTGTCAGCTTCGCGCATCGGACGGCCGCGCTCTGGACGCACCCTCAAGACTTCCTTTCCATGTCTATCAAAGACGTGTGTGGTGAAGGCCCGGTGCGTCCGGAACCATTGCCTGCCCATGGCTTTCCCCAGTCCGCCGTCATGCTCTGCCATATAGCCGATATGATCTCCATATGGGTCTAATATCACATAGCGATTGGCCTGTTCATAGCCCACGAAGAGATTCAGCATTTCTATCTGTCTTTGCACCATGATTCCTGACTGGGCGAGTATGTTGGTGGATGGGTGATCGGCCTTTAGAATGGCGTTCGCATCTTCAGGGATATGGACCGGTGCAAGGAGGCTATTGTCTTGTGGGTTCGTCTCAGCCAGGAGATTTTCCATAGACGGCGGCTTCGGAGGAGAGTCTCCAGAAGAAGACGGGGACTCATTTGGACTGGATCCCACGGCCGATTCGGATTTCGAATTCGACGATCTCGCCGGTTGGCCTCGCGTCCGGAGGCCTCTGGAAGCCACCAACGCCAGAGGCTGGACCTCAAGGCACCGCAGCCTCGTGCTTGACGGGCGATAAATGCGGCCAAACATGGTGTGTTGCCGGAGGAAGGAAGGAAAGATGCGAACTGAGTTCAACCGCATGCCATGACGCAAATGATGAGCTTGCACGCTGCCTATGACGAGGTCAGACGATGGAGCAAATCACATGAGGTCTTGACTACCGAACGCGGTCGCAGACTCTCACAGATCCCTATGCATTTCCAGCTATGGACATCGACATCTGACTGCGGAGCGATGCATCCAAGCGGTCGATGCTGTCCTGGCATGGTGGTGCGGCAAAGGCAGGTTTAACCGAAGACCGACCTTCACTCCCCTCTCCACCCCGTTACACTCCAAACCTGTGTTGCAGGCGGACGAGTAAATGATTGGATTATAATTAAGCCCAGGTCCAATTGCGCTAGCATCATCGAGAAACGCATTCGACTTGCGTGGTCTTTGGATGTGGCTATCTCGTTGATGCCGCTTGAACCACAATTCCAGACGCCGTGAATTTTTCTACAACACAGCAGAGACCGATTCCTCTCCATGTGACTAATACATTGGAGGCCAAAAGCAGTCCTAATTGGCTCCTGCAAAACTCTCGGAATTGTGGTCCATTGACGAAGCTTCGGTTACCGGCCACCTTCCCATCATTTTGGTTCAGGAGACAGTTTCAACAGTGCGGGAAAGGAGCCATTGATGATTCGGAACCCGTGCAAATCGTATCGCTGGCCGTCTGCTCTCTCCACTCGGGGGATCCTTGTAGGCTTGTTCGCTTCTGGCAAGACAGAGTGTGTCTCGACTAGGACAATGAACTCAATCTAGGAAACTCGGCAATGTAATTATCACTGCCTGCAGAGTCAAGGACGAGTTTCACAAATCCAGCTCCCAGCTGTCAAGACGAAGCCTTGAAGCCATTGCCATATTCTGCAGGACCAATCTGGTCTCCAGCTCGATCGCTTCTGTTGGTAGGAGCGAGAAAACTCTAATGCTGCTTCGCTCAGCAACATCCGTTCAGCACGATCGAGACGACTTCGAGTCGTACAGGTCATCAATGGCCTGCATTGATTCACCCAGATGTTGCTGAAGTTGAACCGTCGTATCGTATAGAACAGGCAGACCAAAGAATGAATCGACCTTTGTGGGAAGCGTTCAACCATAGGGCGTGAGCAGAAATTGAAAATGTCCCCCAGGTCCACGCTTTAAGTACGGATAGCTGCGGCCCCCCTTCCATTCACATGGATGGCGGGCATTTCACAAGCTAGCAGGCTGATGAATACCTTGCGAGTGCTCAAAATTTTATCAAGCTTGTCAATATGCACATGAGGACGCGGAATGGACCGCGTTGCTCTGATGGGCTTCGAGCCAAGGGTGCGCTGGGGCGACATGCTCTTGTGGTAGGGCGCGCCGGAGTCGCCGATGGCTGACATTATGCAGCAAGGCGTGATAACACGTTGACGCCCTTATCGCAATATATCTTGACAGATGCAACATATGTGGTGAGCAACAGTCCAGGTCGTTGATGCATGGTCTTTTTTGGAGCAATGCTCGTACAATCAAGCATGATGCCTCCCCCTCCGGTGGACACGGCCGTGATGGGCAGCGTCCGACCAGGAGAACCGTACTTGGCTGCCACTCCGGTTCCCACGTCGAGGGCAAATGAGAGAGCACTGAGGTCAAATCACGCCATTCGAGACGCGATACCACAAGACGCCGCCTCGGTAGCGAAGCTAGGCGCATCAACATTTGCCGCATCATTTGGCTTCTCCATCCCGCCGGCAGACCTTCATACATACCTTACCGAGGCATACAGCACAGCCGCGATCGAAGAGGATATCCGGGACCCCTCCAAGCATGTCCTGGTCGCGTGCTTCGAAGATCAGATCATAGGATTTGCTCAATTGACCGAGGGCACGACCGAGCCATGTATCAAGGACCCTGATCAGACGGTTGAACTGCAGCGACTGTACGTCCGGCGCGAATTCCACGGGACTGGAGTGGGCAAGAGCTTGACGAGGAACGTCGAGACCGTGGCGAAAGAGCTCGGATATCGAGCCATGTGGTTAGGAGTTTGGGAAGGCAATTTCAAGGCGCAAAGAGTCTACGAGGCGATGGGCTTTACAAGAATTGGCGACCACGAATTCAAGATGGGACAATGCATCCAAACTGATTGGATCATGGTCAAAGACCTATAGAAGGGGCACACGAACAATAACAGCATGGCAACATGCTCCTTGTTTTTGCAGATCAATCGGAAAATGTAACCTTGAATATGAAACCCTTGTGATCCATCGAAAAGGAGAACATGGGCGATTAACGACAGGTAAGTAGTCCTTCTCGGACCTCGTTTCACGGCAGTCGAAAGGCAAATGCTTTTCTCCCCGCCACCACTTCTCGAGCAATAGATGATGCTGCGAATGTGAGCTGCCAAGCTGAAGTCCTTGTGAAGCAAAAATGCGAATAATGACTGGAACCTTTTGTGAGCTCTCATGACTCGGCGGGCACCTCCCTTGGCATGTCCCTGACTCGAGCAAGCCAACTTTCAAAGCTCACAGCTTGTCCCTCTCCCGGAGAGGCATCCCTTTCTGTGACTCGCTGGCGGCTGTTTGGATTTCACCACCTCTCTTGCGCCAACCCTGATCCCGAATTTGGCCGCCGTTCTTGACGGTATTGCTGCCACCAAGATGCACAACGCCTTGACCCGTCTCCAGACGACGTTTGGCTTCTTCACCTCTTGTGCCTTTACGATCGCATCTGTTATCACCGTGCTGTCCCTCATTCCTTTCCCTCCACCGTCTTCTTCTCCGAGCGCCTCAATCTCTGTTCGCAATGTCCAAGTGGTCCGGGGCCGGCCACACTACTATTCAGCAAAGCGCGAAGAATATGCCCAGATCCGGTTCGATCTCGAGGCCGACCTTTCTGGCCTGTTTACCTGGAACACGAAACAGGTCTTTGTCTATGTGACGGCACACTATCCCAGCGCGAAGGACGCGACAAGCGATCAAGTTGGAATGTCAGAAGCGGTCATATGGGACACCATCATACCCCCGACCCCGACACCGTTCTCCTGGCAGAACCTCAAGGCGCGGTACTTTCCTGGGAAGCCAAAGTCAACAGCAAAGAGCAAGAGAGACTCCAAAGGGCAGTCTTCGAGGACCACATCGACCACGCCCGGGGTGATCTCGCTGAAGAACCAGAAGCCCAAATACCAAATCACAGACCCCAGCGGTGTCGTGAGCGAAAGGGCCAACGCAACGCTACAGGTGAGCTGGAATGTCCAGCCTTGGGTGGGAGCCCTCGTTTGGGACAAGGGTTACCTCGGCCACAGAGTTGGAAAATGGGAAGCAGGCAATGCCGGGAGGAGCGAGGTTTTCAGTTTTCCGCCATTGAAAGGTGCACGGACAAACGTGGCTCAGGAGGCCGCCTCCAAGACTCCAGAACCTGGCTCTGCGTCCCCGGTTGTTGAGATCTGAGACACGGACAGTCATGGTCCCCAGAAAGCAATTCCCTGCATCGGCGTCTGGGAACATGACTTCAGACGCGATTTCATCGGCAACAACCCGGTCGACGCGTGCATCACGCGACAAGTCCTTCAATCTCATGTGAAGGTTACTTGCGTCATGCTGCATAGACTACACTGAAACACTCTCCATCTTCCACACGTTGACCTGGACAGGGCCGAGAATTTTCAGCGGCCACGCCCAATCGATCACTGCACCAGCCCGGCGGTGTGATCTTGGTCCGAGAAGCTGAATCCAGCCTTGGAGTTCTTCGTCGTGCAGACGGGGTGCGTTAGCTTGGCTGACTAGAGCACCGAGGTGGGACGAGTCAGCGACCAACATATATCCATAATTAAATGGTGCTATGGCGCGAGTTTCTGGCCCTCGGTGTGGAAATCGATGATAAAGCATGCTCGGATTTGCATTGAGGGTGGACTGCCTCTGCAACACTCTGTTCGCTACGGAATTCGGAATTCGGGGTTAAAGGAGATAACAGCTTGGGACCGATATTATAAATGGATGTGGCACTACATGGATATTCTGAACTCACCCCGAACTTATTGACGGGACAGCACGACCAAAGGTTGCTTCACTCAACCAGAAGCCCATCACACCGTCATGCCGAATAAATATCTCAACAAGCTGCACGGCAAGCGAGTCCTGGTCATCGGTGGTACGTCAGGAATCGGATTTGCGGTGGCAGAGGCCAGTGTCGAATATGGAGCCATTGTGGTCGTTGCCAGTTCGACGCAAGAGAAGATCAAGAAGACGATTGCCCGGATTCAAGCATCATATCCAGAGGCGGGAGATCGCATTCGCGGACACCGCGTCGATCTGGCGAGCGACGACGTGGAATCTCAGGTCAAGACTCTCCTCGAGTTTGCCACTGATGGCGGCCAGCACAAGCTCGACCACGTGGTCGACACCGCCGGCGATGCCATTCATCTTGTCACGGTAAAAGAGGCCGACGCGGGCACATTTGCTCAGGCCGGCAGAGTTCGAATCGTGGGCGCCGTGATCCTCGCCAAATACGCAACAGAATACATTAATGTCAGCTCTACCTCGTCGCTGACGATTACCGGTGGCGTCAACACCTCCAAGCCAAACGACAATTGGAGCATCGCCGCCGGCGTTGGTGCGGCAAAAGAAGGATTGACGCGCGGATTGGCCAGGGACCTGAGGCCAATCCGAGTCAACCTCGTGTCGCCGGGTGCGGTCAACACTGAGCTATTTGAGGGATTCGCAAAAAAAATGAACCTCTCTGTAGACCAGGTACTTGCATCCTATAGGGAGAAAACACTGACGGGCACTGTGGGAACGCCAGAAGACCTGGCCGAGAGCTATCTCTATTTGATGAAAAACTCCTTTGTAACAGGAACTATAACGCATGCCGAGGGTGGCTATTTACTCGTTTGAGTCATGACTAGTCGTTACGAACGCAAAGTACAATTTGATCCCTCTCAGGTTTTCCTCTTGCCATACGCACAAGGGCTGAGGTGCACAGGGAGGCGTAGCACGGGGGCTGAGGCATAGCACCAGGGAAATCGTCAAATGAGACAAACATGCCAAGATTTCGCGTGTCCTGTGAAACCTGGCCCCTTTCACCTAGATCGTGGATGTGCGGCCAACAACTTTCCATGCGCCAACTCCTTTCAGCATGAGGCCTTTCTTCATTCTGCTCAGCCTGCTGGCTGTCGCGGTTTCGGGCGTTGTCAGCACGGCGTTGACTTATAAACTTGCCGCCAATGAAAAAGCCTGCTTCTTCACTTTCGTGGAGAGAGCCGGGGCCAAGGTCGCCTTCTATTTCGCGGTACGCTGGACGTGCAATCCCCGAGAGGTCTGCAGGAGTTCTGATGTGTCCAGGTTCAATCGGGAGGGTCCTTCGATGTCGACTACTCCGTGGTCGGCCCCAATGATAAACAGATCATGGATGGCGAGAAAGAACGGCAGGGAGACTTTGTCTTCACGGCGCAGACCTCCGGAGAGTACCGATTTTGTTTTAACAATGAGATGTCAACATTCGCCGACAAGATGGTGGATTTTGAGATTGCGGTACATCACAGCAGCCTGAGGCCTCCCAGAGCCATTGCTGATGAAAGGTGACAATAGGTCGAGGATGAGTCCAAGTCAGCGTTACTGCCCCAGAAGGCGGGCACATCACCTGAGCAGACCTCGGCCCTGGAGGACACCATTTTCAAAGTGAGCAGCCAGTTGAGCACGATCAGCCGGATGCAGAAATATTTCAGAACCAGAGAGAACAGAAACTTTAGCACAGTCAGGAGCACGGAGCAGAGAATATTCCACTTCAGCTTGGTGGAAGTGGGTATGATGGTCGGTATGGCGGCATTGCAGGTTTTGGTTGTCAGGTTCTTTTTCCAGGGTGCCAGAAAAGGTGAGTGGTGTCCGCGCGAGCAGGATGTTTCTAGCTGACAGCCTTGCAGGATATGTATAGACTATCTCCTGTATATCATGCCCTCCCATTGGAATGTCCAGGCTTGGCAGAATATGTGTGCACGCACTGGTTCATGCCATTGTGACGGTCTAGATCGGTTCAACTGTCTCCTGCGAAAGATTGAACGAGTGGTTGGTTGATTGAATGAATCAAGCTGGAATGAGGGCTACAGCATATCATAGGCGCGGTTGCTGGACGAATCAAGTGCCAAGCTGGCCAGTTTGGCCTGCCTTTGGAGACGGCCGAAGGGGAATATGGGTTCAACTGGATAGTCCTCAATGGCTGGAGTTCAGCTGTTGTCTACGTTCAACTTCTCGCCGCAATCGTGATTGAACCCCTGTAACTACTCAGTCCTATGGCAATGGCCTTGGCCACAACGGCCTGGCTCTGTCTTGGCAGGGTTCATCCTCACTGCAGATATTAGCTGGATATTAGTATTGGTGAGTGCCCGAAAGAGTCAGCTTAGCATGTATGCATTGTAGCTGGGCTAGCAGGGACCAAGGGGCTCTGCCTACCAAAGGCGCCGTATAGGTAGTTAAAGGCTATATCACGTGACACGCCCTGCTCACGTGAGCAAGATCCATTTCAGCTACGCCCCTCAGCGGGTTTTGGATGAAATAGAGACAAAAAAATATGTTATATATTCATGCTGGTCAGTGTGGGAGGGGGCTCTGGCCTTGCACCGTCTTTGTCATCTCCACCAAGTGCGTACCTAGCTCTTCAGCCTCCTTCCATCGCCCCTGATCCCAGTATGTCAAGATGAGATTATTCATACTGGTCAGTGTGTCAGGGTGCTCTGGGCCCAGCACTCTCTTTGCCATCTCCACCACCTGCACTTGGAGCTCTTCAGCCTCGTTCCATCGCCCCAGATTCCTGTATGTCGAGGCGAGATTGGCCATGATGGTGAGTGTGTGAGGGTGCTCTGGGCCCAGCACTCTCTTTGTCATCTCCACCACCTGCGTACCTAGCTCTTCAGCCTCCTTCCATCGCCCCTGATTCTGATATGTCGAGGCGAGATAGGCCATGCTGGTCAGTGTGTCAGGGTGCTCTGGGCCCAGCACCCTCTTTGTCGTCTCCACCACTCGCGCAAATAGCTCTTCAGCCTCGTTCCATCGCCCCAGATTCTGATATGCCGAGGCGAGATAGGCCATGCTGGTCAGTGTGTCAGGGTGCTCTGGGCCCAGCACTCTCTTTCTCGTCTCGACCACTTGTACTTCTAGCTCTTCAGCATCCTTCCATCGCCCCTGATTCTGGTATGTCAATGCGAGATTATTCATGCCGGCCAGTGTGTCAGGGTGCTCCAGGTCCAGGACTCTCCTTGTCATCTCCACCACCTGCGTACCTAGCTCTTCAGCCTCCTTCCATCGCCCCTGATGGCAGTATGTCGAGACGAGATTATTCATGCCGGTCAGTGTGCTAGGGTGCTCGGGGCCCAGCACTCTCTTTCTCGTCTCCACCACCTGCACTTGGAGCTCTTCAGCCTCGTTCCATCGCCCCTGATTCCTGAATGTCAAGGCGAGATTATTCATGATGGTCAGTGTGTCGGGGTGCTCTAGGCCCAGCACTCTCTTTCTCGTCTCCACCCCCTGCGCAAAGAGCTCTTTAGCCTCCTTCCACCGCCCCTGATTCGTGTATGTCGAGGCGAGATTATTCATGCTGGTCAGTGTGTCAGGGTGCTCTGGGCCCAGCACTCTCTTTCTCGTCTCGACCACTTGCACTTCTAGCTCTTCAGCCTCCTTCCATTGCCCCTGATCATAATATGTCAAGGCGAGACCAATCATGCTGGTCAATGTCTCAGGGTGCTCTGGGCCCAGCACTCTCCTTCTCATCTCCACCACCTGCACAAATCGCTCTTCAGCCTCCTTCCATCGCCCCTGTTTCCAGTATGTCAAGGCGAGATTGGCCATGCTGGTCAGTGTGTCAAGGTGCTCTGGGCCCAGCACTCTCTTCGTCGTCTCCACTACTTGCGTACCTAGCTCTTCAGCCTCCTTCCATCGCCCCTGATACCTGTATGTCGAGGTGAGATCGGCCATGATGGTGAGTGTGTCGGGGTGCTCTGAGCTCAGCACTCTCTTTCTCGTCTCCAGCACCTGGACTTGGAGCTCCTCGGCCTCCTTCCATCGCCCTTGATCCTGGTATGTGGAAGTGAGATTGGCCATGATGGTCAGTGTGTGAGGATGCTCTGGGCCCAGCACTCTCTTTCCCATCTCCACCACTTGCACTTGGAGCTCTTCAGCCTCCTTCCATCGCCCCTGGTTCCAGTATGTCAAGGCGAGATTGGCGATACTGCTCAGCGTGTCAGGGTGCTCCAGGCCCAGCACTCTCTTTGTCGTCTCCACCACTCGAGTCAGTGGCTCTTCAGCTTCAATATATCTTCCATCACTCATTAGACATAGCCCAAATCTTTCAAGTAATCGGAGTCTCTCATCAATGCCATCATATTCGAGGCTGGATGACAGAAGATGGCGTGCATGAGGGAAATACGTTCTCCACAGAGCCCTGTTCTGATGCTCGTTATCTGGAAAGACGTCGGCCACTCGCGCCGTGGCCTTTTTCATCCATGTAGCGAATAGCTTCTTCTTTCTCAGCCAACTCCGCGTCGCAAGGTGCACTAACCGATGGAGATCGAAGGTCCGATCCTGTTGCTTGGTAATGAATGAGTAGGCAGTAAGGGTCCCGATTGCATCCAGAGATTTCTTTTTCGTTTGTCCTGGTGGTAAAAGAGACTCTGGAATCATTTTGGGGTCGAGGCATGACATAAAAGACAAATACTCGGCGGCGAGGGCATCTCGCTGCTGGACTTGCTCAAATGAAATAAGCCATGTCGTCGCGACGGGATTCTTCTGATTCTGATATCTCCTCTCATCTTCAAAGTCTTCGCTGAGAACTTCGATAATGTTCTCCTCGGCATCATCCCACAAGGACAAGTATTCCTGAACCGAGACATCATTCTCGTTGATATAAGCGGCTGCCTGGACGATGGCAAGAGGGAGATAAGTCAGCTTGTTCAGAAACTCTAGTACGGCCGGATGGTCATTTAGAATCTCCTGGTTGAGGGAATTGTTCAGGATCTGCGTGGCGACATTCTCGTCTTTCTCAGGCACCTGAATGACGGTCGGGGCAAATTTGATGGCAGCCTTCCGAGACCGTGTGGTGAAGACAATCGATCCGTTGTTGCTCCTGGGAAGGCAGTCGATTAGACGAGTGGTCCTGGTGCCAATGTCCATGTCGTTCAACCACATATCGATGTCATCAGCATTATCCAGTATCAGCAGCCATTGCCCAGCACTGTCCTGACTCAAAGCGTCTTGCACCAGCTTGATCACATCTTCCTTTTTCTCTACCGGGATCTGCAGTTGCCGGCCTATTTCAAAACAGGCTTGTTGTATTGTTTCAACACTCGTGGCCGGCACCCAAAAGATCGAGCAGTCTGGACGATGGTCTCTGGTTCTGTAGGCCAATTCCAGCACGATCTGGGTCTTGCCGACGCCTCCAAGGCCCGTGACGGCAACTCTCGAGTGGTATCCGTCCGAGAAAAGCTTCGTCTCGAGTTGGCTGAGTAGGCTGCGGCCCACGAACCGCTGATTCCTGGTGAGAGGGACCGACCAGCAGGCTTTGCGGGGGGTGGCGTGCAGTTCCCCGCGCAGCATCGGGATCGCCTCGACAGGAGTCACCACACTGAGCAGTTCTTTGGCATATGCGGCCGCGGTGGCTGCCGCATACCCTTGCCATAGGTCGTTCTTGTGTGTGTCAGAGTAGTCGCAGATGCCGCGAATGACCAGGCAGCGAACACTGTCCATTAAGCCGGCGGCCTCCATTTCAAAGCACAGCACCCCTTCGGTCTGTGCCAAACGATCTCGAACATGGGCATCTTTCATCAATTGGTCCGCCGAGGCAATGAGTCCATAGTGTACCACCGGATCCGAGTCACGCACCGACCTTTGGACGATTCGATCAGTCTTGCAGACTTCCACGCACAGCCGGTCGGAGTCAGCATGGAGGAAGGACGATTGGTAGAGGACATCGGAGGCCGGGTCAGGGTGCTGGTAGTTCTTCAGGCCAGCATTGTTGCAGATCATGTGATTCACAGTGTCGGCGATTCGGTGGCCCTCTAGGGCATGTCGAGCTCTCAGCTTTTGCAAAGCGTTTAGCAAGACAAGTGGCGGTGCGCTGAGTGACCCGGTTCTTTCAACGGTCTGGTCTTGGATCCTCTTTCCGAACTCGTAATGGATGACTCCCCCGGTCCCGCCTGTGGGTGAGCTTACCACCACATCACCAAGCCGGATATCATATTTGGCGCTCGGTGCTCCTCCCCCAATGCCCACCATCAGACTGAAGTGAATGGCTGGGAAGCTGCGCCGCAAGTTTGTGGCCACCGTCGCCGCCGAGGCCAGTCCATACTTGCCCTGAGGGAGGCAGGCAATCACAACTTGGTGGTCTCCCATCCGCCCGCACGTGTAGGCATTGTCATCCTGAGGGAGCGGCGGTGCCTGGAATTGTTCATCGAGGAGTCCGAGGGCGGCGACGTACTCGGTGTGGACCGCGCAGATCCACCCGACCTGGTAGGACTCTGGGTGTGGGACCGGCGTGGCCATTAAAACGCCTCAGGCGTCTTTCGCAGCCGGAGAGAGGCATACTCATCGTGCGGACCTGGAGGATGAGGCAGTGGAATCGAGCACGTGTCTGAAGGCGCCGCTATACAGCAGGAATTGCCAAGTCCCGCCAAGCTTCATGCCCAACGTGCAGAACACGCTTGGAGCCTGTCTGCTTCAGCTCTTAGGCGCCGCTTGTTGGAGATCTTGAAGATGGTTGATTGATTCTATCTCAAGAGAGACATAAATGGGTCGCAGTTGCCAAGATTGTGCACCTGCGAACCAGTCTCTGTAAGGCTCTCTGCGTTAATTATGGCTTGAACACTTGAAGGCTTCTATGCCTGTGGAGGAAAGTTTGCCGATGGCGACCCAATCGGTGTTGGTTCCTTGGCACGGAGACAAGCTGGCAGAGCAATTCCTGTAACTCAGCTCATGCAACCATAACAGGTGTGCTGCGAACCCCAGTGCGTATATGTTCTCAAACCAATCTCTAGAGAATCAGAAGAGGATGTCCAGGCGGGCGCCATGTATACGCCGCGCTGGCGCTGCTGTCCGCTTTGAATTATTGGCATGGACACCGCTCACCAAAGTATAAAATCATCGGGAGGCCATAGTGGCACACCATTTTCCATGGTCAACGCCTTTGGCCCTCACAGCACGATCTGCAACACTAACGGCAGCGCATGACGCCTTCCACGGCGACCGTGTCTCCAGTTTGCTAGTCAGCATCGCTGCTTTGCTCAAGCGCGGCTTGCCCTCAACCGAACTGGAATGTGGTTCATGGCACGTGTCCACAGAAGTCGATATGGCCCTAGAACCTGCCAGGGTAAATTCACATTACATAAATAGATGAGCCGCCCTGGACCCTTGCTCAGAAAGTTATTTAAAAAATTATATGTAAATGCTTAACATCCTAGTTAAGTTTAAATTCAAAAAAGGAGACTCGGCCATATTCGTGTCCTAAAACAAGAACATTACCGTGAAGGGCCGAGCTGACTGCTCGGTAGTCAGGAGGGAGCCAGAGGAGGTTCTCGTTACCTCGGCTCACCCACCGCTCTTCCACACATACTCGTTCCAACTGTGTAGGAAAGATGTGAGTACTTTGGATCCTTAGTAATCCTCTGTCCGTCTCTAGGTATTGTCCAGAGAAAGATAGTTTGTTAATCACTGTACCAACCTCCAGCGTCTGCAGCACGGCTCCTATGGCCGCGTCCCAGAGCTTGACCGTCCCGTCGTGGGAGCTGGACGCCACCAGCCTGCCGTCCGGTGAGAAGGCGACCGCCCTGAACCCGCGTGAGTGGCCCTCGAACGATTGCTGCAGGGCTCCCGTCGCCGCGTCCCAGAGCTTGACCGTCCCGTCGTCGGAGCTGGACGCCACCAGCCTGCCGTCCGGTGAGAAGGCGACCGCGTTGACCCAGTGTGAGTGGCCCTCGAGCGATTGCTGCAGGGCTCCCGTCGCCGCGTCCCAGAGCTTGACCGTCCCGTCGTAGGAGCTGGACGCCACCAGCCTGCCGTCCGGTGAGAAGGCGACCGCCCTGACCCCGCGTGAGTGGCCCTCGAGCGATTGCTGCAGGGCTCCCGTGGCCGCGTCCCAGAGCTTGACCGTCCTGTCGCGGGAGCCGGA
>Ga0255336_101076_pt1 | contig 24921 bp, 19 predicted proteins | sample MeOH1_35cm_T3_17_FD_189102 | JGI IMG/M metagenome (GOLD analysis project Ga0255336, IMG submission 189102) | Sandy soil microbial communities from University of British Columbia, Vancouver, Canada - MeOH1_35cm_T3_179 | ecosystem: Engineered > Artificial ecosystem > Sand microcosm > Unclassified ...
CATTACAAGACCGCATCTTTGCCGACGCGCTCGCGTTTTCCGCAAAGGATGCCCAGGTAGCTCAGTTGGTAGAGCAGAGGATTGAAAATCCTCGTGTCGGCGGTTCAATTCCGTCCCTGGGCACCATCGTATCCAGAACCCATTGAATTCAGCCAACTTGTTGATGATAAACAGAGTTCAGACGCCCTCACTGGTACACAAGGGCGGCACACATGGTTCCCCAACCTTCCCGAGGAGCTTGGTCATGACTATGACATCATTGTGCGGCAGCTCGTGACCATTCTTGCGCCAGAAGACTTGTCTGGATTTCTTCTTCCCCCGACCGCGTACACGGACAATCCCTACCTCGGCGGCAGATGGCGTGTGCCAAAGGTTTGCGCCGAGCTTTACCCGTGCGCGCAGATAGCGCGGATCCTGAGCAGGTCGCTCAGCTATTCGCCGCGATCGACCGGAACTTCGGCCGGATCGATGTGCTGGTGAACAACGCTGCGGTACTTGCGCCGCAGTCCCGGCTAGAGGATCTCGAATTCGAGCGGATGCGGCGTATCTTCGCGGTCAACTCGATCGGCCCTATCCTCTGTGCACAGCAGGCAGCGAAGCGCATGTCGTATCGTCACAACGGGCGGGGCGGCGCCGTGATCAACATCTCATCGGCATCAGCCCGGCTCGGCAGTCCAAATGAATATGTCGACTACGCTGCGTCGAAGGGTGCCGTTGAGACATTCACTACCGGCTTCGCCAAGGAAGTCGCGCGGGATGGGATACGCGTCAACTGCATCCGCCCTGGGCACATCTACACTGACATGCATGCTAGCGGCGGAGAGCCGGGACGGGTGGATCGCGTCAAAGACTCGATCCCCATGGGAAGAGGCGGTCAACCTGAAGAGGTTGCGCGGGCGATCCTATGGCTAGCAAGCGCCGAGGCTTCCTTCATCACCGGCACGTTCCTCGATGTCACTGGCGGCAAGTGAGCAACAGGGTGCGGCGCCAGGCCCTTCCCTCGGCGCACCGTGCTAAGCATCTGCGCTCAGGCGCCCTCGATACACCACTATCTGATCGTAAGCCCGTTGGTCGGCTACGGATCAATGGGCACGCTCGCGGCTTGAACCTTCTGGTACGCGCGGCGCTCACAACCGCGCGCATAGGAGTTGGACGCCATGTCGCGGTCGACATCCGCCTGAGCTAGCACTACTTTGGCAGTTTAGGTTCGCTGGGGTCGGCGAGGAGTTTCTCACAGTGGGGGCATCGCCTGAGTGGAGGCCGTGCGAAGAGGTCGAGGATAGCTTGCCTGATGGCCGGCATGCTCGGTTGTGGCGGCGGTCCCCCGACTCTTTTTTTCCGTCCCGCGGCTTTGAGGCGGCGGGATTGGAGGAAGGCGTAGGTGATCATGGTCATCAAGGCGTGTCGATGTAACCCGGTCCAGGATCTACCTTCGAAGTGGTCGAGGCCGAGTTCCGTGCAACGCTGCCGAAAGCGCCCGTCAGCACGCGGCATAGACAATGCCGGTTCTACGCTACAGCCGCTGATGCTACTCCACGTTGCGCTGGCGCCGAAAGCTGCCTTGCTCCGCCGCCAGCATCGCGTATCTGATCTCGCAACTGGGCGAGGTGGGATCGCAAGGTTAAAGCGGCGGATGCGCTGCTTGAGCGCGCGAGGAGTTCGTCGATATCGCGTCAGCGACACCGACTGAGCGTAGCGTTGCCGAGGCTTCCGTGGCGGTGGCCGAGGCAAAGATTCTAAGCACAGAGGCGGCCCCGTTGGCAGCAACAAGCTGTTCGAGTTGGCCGGTACGCGCTCGACCTTGAACGACTATAATCTCGGCCGGCATTGGCGCAATGCGCGTACCCATACTTTGCACGATCCGGTGCGCTGGAAGTTTCGTCACGTCGGCAATTATTGGCTTAATGACATTTCCCACCGCAACGGCGCAATCTGAATAGGATCGCCGCCTATACGATCCGTTGTTGCAGAGCGCGAGCTTTCCTCGTCAGCGACAGCAGAAACACTCATTTTACTCTACTAGCTTCATCAAGATAATTCGCGACACCAGATTGATCACTCGCCATAGACAGCGAGCGCGAGGGAGCACGCATGACACGGAAAATTAGATTCAACGCCTTCGATATGAATTGCGTGACGCATCAATCTCCCGGACTTTGGACCCATCCGCGCGATCGCTCGTATCAATATACCGATCTGGAATACTGGACAGAATTGGCGCAGATCCTCGAACGCGGTAAGTTCGAGGGCCTGTTCATTGCCGATGTGTTGGGTGTTTATGACGTCTATCACGGCAATGTCGAACACGCCCTGCGCGAGGGAACCCAGGTACCGGTCAATGATCCGCTGCAATTGGTGCCAGCGATGGCGCTGGTCACCAAGCATCTTGGTTTCGGGCTGACGGCGTCGCTGTCCTTTGAGCATCCTTATCCTTTTGCCCGCCGCATGTCGACGCTCGACCACCTCACCAAGGGGCGCGTCGGCTGGAATATCGTCACCTCGTATCTCGATAGCGGTGCGCGAAATGTCGGGCTCGTCCATCAGGCCGGTCACGATGATCGCTATGACGTGGCCGATGAGTATCTTGAAGTCTGCTACAAGCTGTGGGAGGGAAGCTGGGAGGACGATGCCGTTATCCGTGATCGGCAGCGTCGCATCTTCACCGACCCGACCAAGGTTCATGAGATCCGGCACAAGGGAAAGTATTTTTCTGTCCCGGGTATCCACCTCAGTGAGCCTTCACCACAGCGAACACCTGTTCTTTATCAGGCCGGCGCCTCGAGCCGCGGCAAGAAATTTGCCGCCCAGCATGCGGAATGCGTTTTTGTCGCCGCCCCGTCGAAGAAGATTCTGAAGAAATACGTTGCCGATATCCGTGCCGGTGCCGCCGCAGAAGGCCGCAATCCACGCGATGTGCTGATCTTCAATCTGAGCACGGTGATTGTCGATGAAACGGATAAGAGGGCGCAGGCCAAGCTGGCGGAATATCGGGAATATTGCAGCTATGACGGCGCCTTGACCCTGATTTCCGGCTGGATGGGACATGACCTCAGCCAGTTCGGACCGGAACAGGAGCTGAAATATATCCATAGCAACGCCGTGCAATCCGCCGTCGAGGCGTTCAGCTCTGCTGATCCGGATCGCAAATGGACCATTCGCGAATTGGCGGAATTTGGCGGCATCGGCGGTATCGGCCCGGTCTTCACGGGATCGCCCAGCACGGTTGCAGATATTCTGCAGGACTGGGTTGAGGAGACCGATGTCGATGGGTTCAACCTGGCTTATGCCGTGACACACGAAACCTTCCGCGACATTGCCGATTTGCTGGTGCCGGAATTACAGAAGCGCGGCGTCTATAAGCAGGAATACGAACCCGGCACATTGCGTGAAAAGTTGTTCGGACATGGTCCGCGCTTGCAGGCGGATCATCCCGGCGATCGCTATCGCCGGCTCGGCGATAAACCGGCAGCGGTGTCGGCGCTGAACAAGGAAAGCGCTGCCTGATCGACTGGCGATGCAGGTCAGTCCTTTGCGGATACCATCATCCGCTGACACCAGACGGATAGCACCGACGTGACGATATGACCGTCGGGCGATATTGAGAGGAATGTGGTTATGGAAGACAGTAAATCCCTGACGCATCTTTTGGGCGACCGCCCATTTGGTCGTCGCGAACTGCTGCGCGGTGCAGCGCTCGGCGGCGCTGGTCTGATTGGCGCATCATTGCTGCCAGGGGCGGTGAAACTGGCCCAGGCGGCCACGACGCCGAAACGGGGCGGCGATCTGCGGGTCGCCATCACCGGTGGCGGTTCGACCGATACGCTTGACGCCCATACCATGAATACGTCGCCGGATCTCGCCCGCGTCATGACCCTGTATGAAGGACTGACGACGCTGGATACCGACGGTAAGCTGATCAATGTGCTGGCGGAATCTCTTGAGCCAAACGCTACCGCCACCGAATGGATCATCAAGTTGCGCAAGGGTGTTACCTTTCATAACGGTAAGGCCTTTAAGGCAGAGGATGTGGCCTTCACCTTCCGCCGTATCGGCGATCCGAAGAATCCGCTGCAAGGTGCGACCGGGTTGAAGCCGGTCGATCTCGACAATATTCAGATCATCGATGACCATACGCTGCGCGTACCAACCAAGACGCCGTTCGCGACGTTGCCGGAAACCCTGTCCGCCGTGTATTACTTTGGCATCGTGCCGGTCGGTTACGATCCAAAGAATCCAGTTGGCACCGGCCCCTTCAAGTATGAGAGCTTCACACCTGGTCAGCAGAGCGTTTTCACGCGCTATGACGGTTATTGGCAAAGTGGATTGCCTTATCTGGATTCCGTCACGATCATCGACTCCTTCCAGAACGATACGGCGGCCTTCAATGCTTTACAGGGCGGCGAGGTTGATATCTATGCCTATGCCACGCTTTCGCTGGTCAATCAGATCAGTCAGGGCGGTGGCCTTAAGGCCCTGGTGTCCAAGCCTGGGCTCTATGTGCCCTTCTATATGCGGACCGATGTCGCCCCTTTCGATGACGTCAATGTGCGCAAGGCCTTCCGTCTGCTGGTTGACCGTCAGCAATTGATCGACCAATCGCTGAATGGCTACGGCATCGTTGGTAACGATGTCTTTGGCCGCTGGGATCCTGCTTATGATGAGTCCCTGGTGCGTTCCCATGATGTCGATCAAGCCAAGTTTCTGCTGAAGAAATCCGGTCATGAGAATCTGACGGTGGAGCTGTCGTCAATCGACCTGCTGCCCGGTATGGTCCAGGCGGCGCAGGTCTATGCGCAGCAGGCCAAGGCGGCCGGCGTCACGGTCAATATTCGGCAGCTCACAACTGACACCTATTACTCGCAATATGGCAAATGGGCGTTTACGCAGGATTATTGGGTTTATCAGCCTTACCTGACCGTGGTGGCGTTGGCGACGCTGCCAACCTCGCCCTATAACGGAACGCATTGGAATAACTCACGATACAACGATCTCTATAACCATGCACAATCGATCGTCGATTCATCCAAGCGGGCCGAGGTCATCCGTGAGATGCAGAAGATCGATTTTGAAGAAGGTGGTCTCATCATTCCGTCCTTCAATCAGACCATCGATCTGATGGCAGAAAACGTTCAGGGCTTTGAATCGGCCAATACCGGCAATGCCCTCGGCAATTTCGGCTTTGCGAAAAGCTGGCTTGCCTAGGATGCAATCGTCGATCGGGAGCAGGAGATGAGGCGGGTCGATCAAAATCCCCTAGCACGATTGCTGGTGCAGCGGATTTTGCTCGGCCTTCTGTCATTGCTGCTGGTCTCGATCGTCGTCTTCGCGGCCACGCAATTGTTGCCAGGTGATGCGGCCCGCGCCGTCGTCGGCCGTGGCGCCGCGCAGGACCGGTTGGATGCGTTGCGGCATCAACTGCATCTGGACCTGCCGGTCGTCACGCAATATTGGCTCTGGCTGCGCGATTTCCTCACGGGTGATGCCGGAACCTCCTTGGTCAATGGCAAGCCCGTCATCGAATCGGTCGGCGCGCGGATCAGCAATTCCTTCACCCTGCTGATCCTCGTCGTCGCCACCGGCATTCCGCTCGCCATCACGCTCGGTATCGTAGCGGCAGTGCGCCGCGACCGCAGAGTCGATACCTCGCTTTCAGTCATTGCACTGGCTTTGGCGGCGATCCCGGAATTCGTCATCGGCATTGGCCTGATCGTGCTGTTTGCCACCGTGGTCTTGCACTGGCTGCCGCCAGTCTCGATGGTCCGGCCGGGCGCCTCGGTCTTCGCCAGGCCGCTGATGCTGATTCTACCGGTGCTGACACTGATCATCGCGGTCTTCCCCTATACCTTTCGCATGATCCGCGCCTCGATGATCGATGTGCTGGACAGTGAATATGTCGAGATGGCGACGTTGAAAGGCCTGACGCGACGGCGCATTGTGCTGCTGCATGCCCTGCCCAATGCCATCGCACCAACCATCCAGGCGATTGCATTGACCTGTGGCTATCTTGCTGGTGGCTGCGTGGTGGTCGAGTATGTTTTTGGTTTTCCCGGGATCGGCCAGGGTCTGGTCAGCGCCGTCATCGCTCGTGATATTCCCTATATCCAATGCGTGGTTGTTCTGCTCGCGGCCTTCTATGTTGTGGTCAACTTGCTGGCCGATTTGGTCGCCATTCTGGTGACGCCGAAATTGCGACGGGCCACATGACGCTCTGGCCGCGGTATCTCCGCAGTGGATCGGCCATCTTCAGCACCGTGCTGCTGACGATCGTGTTTCTGACGACGATCATCGGCCCCTTTTTTGCGCCGGCATCGTCGCTGGATTTTATCGGCGCACCCTTCCAGGGGCCGAATGCCCATGCCTGGCTGGGGACCGATGTGCTGGGACGGGACGTGCTGTCGCGCATTCTTCAGGGCGGCTATCGCATCCTCGGTCTTGCCGCCGCAGCCACCGCGCTGGGTGTGCTGGCCGGTATCCTGCTCGGTATGGCGGCCGGCTATATCAAGGGAGCAGTTGATGAAATCATCATGCGATTGCTCGATGTCGTGCTGGCTTTTCCGCAGATCATCCTGGCGTTGCTCTTCGTCAGCATCATCGGGCCGGTACCATGGCTCATCGTGCTGATTGTCGCCGGTTTCCATGCGCCGCAGGTCGCCCGTGTTGCCCGTGCTGCGACCTTGCGGGTGGTTGAGGAGGATTATGTCCGTTTTGCCGAGACCATCGGCATGCCGCGGCTGAGAATTCTGGTGCAGGAGATCTTCCCCAATATTATGACACCGTTGATCGTCGAGGCGGGGTTGCGTTTTACCTATTCAATCGCCCTGATCGCCGGCCTCAATTTCCTGGGTCTAGGCACACAACCGCCCATCCCGGATTGGGGCTTGATGATCAACGAAAATCGCATCGGCATGGCCACCAATCCTTGGCCTGTTGTGGTGCCCGTTCTGTTGATCGCGCTGCTGACCATCGGTACCAATCTGCTGGCCGATGCGATTGGTCGTGCAGCCTTCGGGCTCGATCGCGGCAGCAGGGAGACACAACCGGCATCGTCCGACGAGACAGCGACGGTACAGGCATGACGGCTGTGGACATCATTCAAAGCGAGGGCGCGACAAATCGATTGGCGATCAATGTCAGGAACCTCAGTGTTGCCCTGGCTGGCTCGTCCGATGTCGTGGTCGATGATGTTTCATTCACCCTCCGCCCCGGCGAGATTCTCGGCCTGGTCGGTGAATCCGGTTCCGGCAAGACGACGGTGGGCCTTGCCATGCTGGGATATAGTCGCCGCGGCTTGGACATCATCGCAGGATCGGTAGTGATCGGTGGGGAGGATATTCTCACGCTATCGGATGAGCAGCGGCGCCTGGCGCGGCGCAGCCTGATTTCCTATGTTCCACAGGATCCGGCAACGGCGCTCAATCCGACCTTGCGCTTGCGCACGCAGCTCAGCGAGTCCTTTGCCGATCCGGCCGAAGCCACGGAAGATCGGTTGCTGCAGATGCTGGCGGAGGTCAAGTTACCGGCGACCTCGGCCTTTTTGCATCGTTTCACGCATCAGCTGTCCGGCGGTCAGCAGCAACGCATTGCCATCGCCATGGCTTTTGCGCACCGTCCACATGTCATCGTGATGGATGAACCGACCACTGGTCTCGATGTCACCACGCAGTCGCATATCCTGGAGACCATCCGTCATCTATGCAGGCAACATCATGTCGCCGCTGTTTATGTCAGCCATGACCTAGCCGTCGTCGGGGGCTTGGCCGACCGGGTGGCCGTAATGTATGCCGGACGTATTCTGGAGCTCGGCGCGGCAGAGCGTGTCCTGCGCCGGCCGGATCATCCCTATACTCAGGCGCTCATCCGCGCCGTTCCAGATCTCAAGGGCCGTACCACGATCCAGGGGATTCCTGGCCAGGCGCCGGATCCGCACCATCGCCCGACAGGATGCGCTTTTGCCGCACGCTGCAACATGGCGGCCGACTCCTGTCGCCAGCAGGCCGTGCCATCGCTGCACACTGCCGATAATCATGTCGTGCAATGCCTGTTTCCCGGTGAGCATCGGGACCGCCTTGCTCCGGTGTCGAACGATTGGCAGGCCGTCCCGATGGCGTCCGCCGTGACGGCCTTGTCCGTCGCTGACCTCACCGCTTTCCACGGCTCCAGACAGATCCTGCAGGGCATTACCTTGGAGGTGCCACGGCAGACCTGTCTAGCCTTGGTGGGGGAATCCGGTTCCGGCAAGACCACCTTGGCGCGGAGCATCGCGGGCCTACATCATGATCTCACCGGTCAGTTGTCCTTCAACGGTCAGGATTTGCCAATCGGCAGCCGCAACCGCTCGCGCGATCTGCGCCGACGTATCCAGTATGTCTTCCAGAACCCTTACGCATCGCTCAATCCGCGCCGTTCGATCGGCAGGTCGCTGGAAGTGGCATTGCTGGAATTCGAAAAGCTACCAGGGGTAGCCTTGCGGGAGAGGGTGATTGCGGCACTCGAAAGTGTCGCCCTGCCGGCGCGCTTTGCCAGCCTGTATCCGCACCAGCTCTCCGGCGGACAACGGCAGCGCGCAGCGATTGCTCGCGCCTTGGTGCTGGAACCTGAATTCCTGATCTGCGATGAGGTGACCTCGGCGCTTGATGTATCAGTCCAGGCAGTGGTGGTGGATCTATTGAGACGACTGCAGCATGAGCGTGGATTGGCGATGCTGTTCGTCACCCACAACCTCGCTTTGGTTCGCAATATTGCGCAGCAGGTCGCAGTGCTGCAGAGCGGTCGAATTGTCGAACAAGGTGATGCCTTGGACGTTTTGGAACGACCTCAGGCCGAGGAAACCCTGCGTCTGTTGCGTGACGCCCCACATTTCGAGTTGGGTGAGACGACAGAGAGGGACCTGCCGGTGAACCGGGGGATCGTGGCAGTGGCCAAAGGCTTACAGTCGACGGCACTTGCCGGCTGATCGGAGGGGGGGGGACGGATATCGCACGCTCTCACGAGCTTTTCGTGGCGAGGATTTTTTGGCCCTAGCAAAGAAATACTCAGTTTACGCTGCCAGATTGAATGGCGAATAACTGTGGGAGCTCCCTTGGAACTATCCGATTTTACGCCGAACGGGATCACCGGATCATGACCGTCAGCAACATCGCCCCCTTCCCAGCCGCAACGTCGCTGACCCGGCGGTTACGTCATCCGGTCGCCGTTCGGCCTATGTCTCATTTTACAAACAACGTCATTCCTTGCTGAAGGACCCAATAACCATGTGCAAACTGCAGATCGTCGGCTTCAGCGGTAATTTTGCGCGTCCCTCGCGCACGCGTGGGTTGGTTGGGGCGGTATTGGGTGAGATCACTGCACGTCATCTTGGGGAAACGCGGCTATTGGATCTGGTCGATGTCGGCGCTGAGTTTGCGACAGCCTATCGCCGTGCCGATTTGTCGCCGGCGGCCCTCCGGGTGCTCGCCGAGATCGAACAAGCGGATGCGCTGGTGGTTGGTACACCGATCTATAAAGGTGCCTATGGAGGACTCTTCAAGCATTTCTTTGATCTTTTCGAGCCGGCTGCGTTGACGGACAAGCCCGTCATCCTGACGGCGACCGGCGGGTCTACGCGCCATGCCTTGGTGATCGAGACGCATCTGCGGCCGCTGTTTTCCTTCTTCAACGTCGTCTCTGCTCCAGCCGGGGTTTTCGCGACGGAAGCCGATTTCAACGGTTATGACGAGATCAAGGGCAGTTTACAGGGCCGTATTGCCGAGGCAGTGGGGCAGTTCGGTCGTCTCATGCCGGAGGTACCGGCAGCGGCTCGTCTCAGCCAGATTGCTTGAATGAGTGCTCCAAAAGATCACGTTGCCGGCAAGCGTCCTCTCAAAGGCATGCAACCATCACGGCATGCCTGGATCAGACAACCTGTTCAACCATCATCGCGGCGAGGAGATATATCATGACTGCCGTAACAGCGTTACAGAAGCCGGTTGATCCCTTTGTTTCAGTTGCCGCTCCGGACCGGCCATCGCAGCCGGCCAATATCATCGCCAGCGATGCGGAAGCGATCGAGGTCGCGCATCGAATTGCCGCCAATCTGGTCGACGGTGCCGCCGATCGCGACCGGGGACGGCGAATTTCACTGGCTGAGCTTGATACCTTTTCCCAGAGCGGCCTCTGGGGCATCACGGTGCCGAAGAGCTATGGTGGCGCGGACGTTTCCTTTGTGACTGTCGCGGCGGTCTTCAAGATCATTGCAGCCGCCGATTCATCGGTCAGTCAGATTCCGCAGAACCATTTCGAGATCGTCGACCTCATTCGTTTGACTGGCTCGCCAGAGCAGCAACGTCTGCTGTTTGGTGAAGTGCTGCAAGGTACGCGTCTCGGCAACGCCTTCTCGGAATTCAAAGGAAAAAACGTCGAGGCCTTTGAAACACGGATTATCCGCCACCCTAATACCAAGGACGATTCTTACATTATCAATGGGGAGAAGTTCTACTCGACCGGCGCGCTTTTTGCTCATCTGGTGCCAATCGTGGCAATCGGCGAAGACGGCCATGTCCATGTCGCCATCGCCGACCGGTCGGCACCAGGCCTCAGCGTGATCGATGATTGGTCTGCCTTCGGCCAACGTGGTACGGCAAGTGGAACGGTGCGACTGGAAAATGTCATTGTCCCCGCCAGCCATGTCCTGCCGGCTCACCTTGCCTATGAACAGATCAGTGCCATTGGGCCCGTCAGCCAGCTCATTCATGCGGCGATCGATGCCGGAATCGCGGTTGCCGCAATAGAGAAAACGATCGATTTTGTCCGCCATCATGCGCGACCCTGGGTCGATAGCCAGCAGGCGCGGGCGGGCGACGATCCCTATACCATCGCCCAAATTGGCGATTTGAAGATCAAACAGCATGCAGCTGAAGCGCTTCTGGAGCGTGGCGGCCGCGCTGTCGATCGGGCAATCGCCTTACCCAGTTTGGCCGAAATCGGCAGGGCCAAGATCGCCGTTGCCGAAGCCAAGGTATTGACCACAGAGCTGGTGATCCTCGCCACCAATAAGCTTTTTGAACTCTCCGGCACGCGCTCGACCTTGGCACAGCACAATCTTGATCGCTACTGGCGCGACGCCCGGACGCATACGCTGCATGACCCGGTGCGCTGGAAATACAATGCTGTCGGGCGGTATTATCTGAATGGCATTGAGCCGCCAATTCATTCCTGGATCTAAACGAAGACCGCTACGAGAGTGTGAGTTTTCCTTTGGAAGAGCCTTCATCGCGCAGGTCACCATCGACTCGCGAACAAGACGTACCCGAATTGACTATCTCCCGCGATACTGTCTGGCCGGGTGCTCCGGCGAAAGGTGGGCGTGACCGGCGCCAAACAGTTTCTCGCGTAGCGTACCTGGCGCGTAGGCCTGCTTGTAGCGGCCGCGACGCTGAAGCTCGGGAACCAGTAAATCAGTGACATCAGCGAATGTTTCGGGCCGTACGGCGAAAGCCAGGTTGAAACCGTCGAGATCGGTCTCCTCGATCCAGGCTTCGAGTTCGTCGGCGACCGTTTGAGGTGAGCCGACAAGGACGGGCCCAATCCCGCCGATCGACACATGCTCCCCGACCTGACGCACGGTCCAGGTCCGATCGGGATCGGCCCGGGTGATATTCTCCAGCGCGCTGCGGCCGGCCTCGCTCTCGACGTGTTCGACGACCTGATTCGCATCAAGTCTGGAAAAATCCACGCCGGTCCAGCCTGACATCAACGTCAGGGCACCTTCCGGATCGGCGTAACGGCGATACTCGTCATACTTCGCTTGCGCCGCCTCATCGGTCGGCGCAACGATGACTGTCATCAACGCAAACATCAGGATATCCGCCGGATTTCGCCCTGCTGCCGCAGCAAGCTGGCGGATGGCGGCAACCCGGGGAGCGATCACCTTCTTGGATGGACCCGACATGAACACACATTCTGCATGCCGCGCCGCAAAGGCTCGACCTGCCGGAGATGTTCCCGCCTGATACAAGACCGGTGTGCGCTGCAGCGAGGGCTCGCTCAAATGCAGCGCATTCACATGGTAGTTTGGACCGTCATGAACCACCCGGCGGACTCGGTCCGGATGCGTGAAGACACCAGTCGCTGGATCGGCCGCTACCGCATCATCGTCCCAACTCGCTTCCCAGAGCTTGTAGACGACACTCATATACTCCTCTGCAACGGCATAGCGGTCGTCATGTGCTTTCTGGTTATTTTGACCCAAAGCGCGAGCGGCGCTGTCCAGATATCCCGTCACCACATTCCAGCCGATCCGACCATTGGTCAAATGGTCGAGGGTCGACATCCGCCGTGCGAAGGTGAACGGTGGCTCATAGGACAAGGTAACCGTGACGCCAAAGCCGAGATTAGCCGTCACCTGTGCCATTGCCGGAATCAGCAGCAATGGATCATTAACCGGGACCTGGATACCATGAAGGAGCGCGGCATCGGGATTGCCACCGAACACGTCATAGACACCCAGCACATCGGCGAGGAACAGGCCATCGAACAGCCCGCGCTCAAGTATCACCGCCAGATCTGTCCAATAATCCAGGCTTTTATATTCTCGAGAGCGATCACGGGGATGCCGCCACAAGCCAGGCGATTGGTGGGCGACACAATTCATTTCGAAGGCATTTAGGCGAATCTCTTTTGCCATTCCGGCTTCCATTCCGCTTGAGCCGACTGGCCGGCTATTTTCTGGTAGCGCCGATCGTCAGTTTTCAGATCGCACCGTGCCGTGGTGGTTTGACGCCGTTTAGCCAATAATTTCCGACCACCCGATATTTCCAGCGCACCGGATCATGAACTGTATGGGTTCTGGCGTTTCGCCAATAGCGGTCGAGATTGTATTCGGCAAGCGTAGAGCGAGAGCCGGCAAGCTCGATCAACTTGCTGGAAACACTTAGGGAGGCATCCGTCGCTGCAATTTTGGCTTCGGCGACGGCGATCGAGGCTGCTGCAACGGTATCGGCGGTCGGGTTCTCCGTTGCAGCATCGACCAATCGTCCGGCCCGAACGATCAACGCCTTTGCCGCATCGACCGCGATCTTCATCTCGCCGATCTGCGCAATGATATGTGGATCTTCATAACCGTGCTCCAATCCGCTTTCACGCCATGGTCTGGTGTAGGTGCGGATGAAAGCGACCGCTTCGGCAAGTGCACCTCGGGCAATACCTTGGTCGATGGCGGCGTGCATGATTTGGGCAAACGGCCCCATGGTGGTCGGTGTCTCGAACAGAGGTGCGAATGGCAGCACCGAGAATGGATGGGCCACGACGTCTTCAAATATCGTCGATCCGGAACCGGTCGTGCGCTGCCCAAAGCCGGACCAGTCGTCGACAATTGTAATGCCTGGCGTGTCACAAGGGATAAAGGCCAGAAGACCCTTGCCCTCATCACCATTGCCGACAACCGCGATCCAGTGGGCAAACAAGACCCCGGTCGAATAGAATTTCCTGCCATTGATCCGATAGTTGGTGCCGACTTTCGTAACTCGCGTCGCATGCTCTTGGGCGGTCCGGGTACCGGTTTCCGATAAAGCGTTACCGAATCGCTCGCCAGCCAATGCGCGCGCATAGAAAAACTGCTTCTGCTCTTCCGTCCCCTGCAGCCGCAACCCTTCCAGCATGAAGAAATGGTTCTGCGGAATCTGTCCGATCGACCCATCGGCTGCGGACAGGATCGCCAATACTTCTGCGACTGTCCCCGAAGTGACACCTGCGCCGCCATAGGCCTTCGGCACCGAAATGGCGAGCAGACCGCTATCCGACAGCAAATCCATTTCCTGGTAGGGGAGCTGCCGTTCTCTGTCGCGCTGTGCCGCCCCCTTGGCCAGGTTCATCGCGATTTCATTGGCGACCGCGATTGCCTCCCGGTCATCGGCAATGCGGTGTACCGTACCTTCTCTTAGAGGCGATGCCACAAAATCGAGGGCAGCCTCACCGTGAATCGAGGGAATGGCCGAGTTGGCATGAGACGTGGACATGATCAATCTTTCAATTAGAGCGGGCTGGAATCTGGCCGGCCGTCCTTCGGCCGCAATGCCGGCGCAGGCAACCAGATCAACTCCATGCATGGCGCGGCGGTCTGACGCCGTTCAGAAGATGATTTCCGATATGAAAGTACTTCCACCGCACCGGGTCGTGCAGCGTATGCGTGCGGGCATTGCGCCAATACCGGTCGAGATCGTATTCGGCCAGCGTGGATCTGGTGCCACCCAGCTCATGCAATTTGTTAGCCGCCAGAATGGCAATTTCTGTGGTCAACACCTTTGCCTCCGCGACGGCGACGCTGACATCGGCAACATTCTCATCAGTCGGTGTTTCCAAGATTGAATCGATTGCAAGCCCTGCGCTTTCAAGCAGAGCTTCCGCGGCGTGAAGCCGGGTGAAAAGATCGCCGATCTGCGTAATCGTGAAGACATCTTCGGCGGCCGTTTCTTGTCCGCTGTCGATCCAAGGACGTGTCTTGGTTCGTACGAAGCGGACAGTCTCTTCGATCGCCCCGCGTGCGATGCCCATATCGACGGCCGCCTGGATGATCTGGGATACGGCGCCATTGGTGGAGGGATGCTGACCGCCAAGATAGGCCGGGATGACGCCCGCCGGCTCGACGCGGACATTATCGATCAGAACCTTCCCGCTGGCAGTCGTGCGCTGGCCGAAGCTCGACCAGTCGTCGATGATTGTCAGTCCTTCGGCGTCTCGAGGGACGATGGCGAGATGCACTCTTCCCTCGATGTCGACAGCACCGATATGGACATAGTGTGCGAACAGAGCCCCAGTCGCGTAGAATTTCTCACCATTGACGCTGAAGCTGCCGTCACCCCTGGCTGTCAAGGTGGTTTCAAAAGCACCCACATGCCGGCTTTTTGCCTCCGAGAAGGCGTTCCCGAAGCGATAGCCATCTAGCGCCTTGCCGAACCAGAGCTGTTTCTGCTCCTCCGAGGCGGTGTTACGAATTGAATCCATGGCAGCCAGATGGTTCTGTGGAATCTGCCCGATGGATGGATCGGCGGCTGAAATGATGGCGATTACCTCAGCCAGAGTCGCAAAGGATACGCCCGGTCCTCCATAGCGTTTCGGGATCGTTAGACCCCAAAGCCCACTATTCGAGAATATATCCAGCTCCGGCTCGGGCAATCTGCGGATCCGGTCGCGCAGTGCCGCCTCGGTGGCAAACGTCGCAGCGAGCTCGTGGGCGATCTTTATTGCTTCCGCATCGGAAGAAATGCGATGCGCTTTTGGTACGACGGGTTGTGTGAGATGTGTCGTCGTCATGCGCATTTTCTCCTATACGCCATGTTAAGCCTCTGGCTTCGAAAAATAGGGAGAAGCTCGATCAGAAAGCACTGAAGTGCCAAGCCGCCAGTCGTCATATATCCGCGCCCCGATTGAAGTCGTCACGACAGGAAAGGATTGAGTGCGGGTGAATCGTGGTACGTGTCCGAATAGACAGATGGCGAGATCAAGTCACCTCGCCAGGTCCATATGGCCAGCAGCGGTTCAGATTTCGTTGTCATCGCGTGAGGGACACTGCTCGGGTGCAGAACAATCGACCCGGGTAGGCGTGGTGCGACTATATCTGCGCCGGCTTGCCAAAGCGCTGTGCCGGCGATGACGAGATAGACTTCGGTGGCCGGATGGGCGTGCGGGGGATAGGCTGTATCGGGCGCCAGCAGCGTCAGACCGATATGAACCCTATCACTCGCCAGCAAGCCTCTATTGCCAACGATCTGACAAAAGGCAATTCGGGCGGAGAGATCATGTCGATGCGGATTGGGTGGATAGGAATATGTCCAGTGTAACGCAGGGCTAAGATCGGCGATAGCCGATGCGAGACCAGATTCCGGCCCAGACTTTCCTGAGGTAAGCGCGTCATCGAGGTAATCGCAAGCCGGGAGCCGCAATGGCGTGGCGGCCTTAATTTGCCGACCGAAATCTGGCCAATCGGACTTTAGTCGTGCGATTTCCGCCCGCACCAGCGGTGGTTCAGTTGAAGCGTCACCAAGACGCTGCATGAGCTCCCGCAGAAAATCGTCGACGTGTTGGCTAAGGGTGCTCATCGTTCCGCATTGCTGTTTGTCCGGGTCTCAGATCTCAAGACAACAGAGACGTCTGATCCTTGCCGTCCTCGCATCATCGACAGCCCATTCCTCTGGTAAAGCGAGTTAAAGTCGTCACCGATCCAAGAAAAGCTCGTCGACGATTCTGAGCATAGAAGATTGCCAGTCAGTCACCGCCCATTTGAACGGTTTCGCTGATTCTATAGCCATACACATGAACGTCGTCCCAAATCGTTCACCTGTACTTTGCCAGAAATCAACAAATTGCAACGATCGAGAACACATCCAAGATTCCAGATATCGGGTGTCGCAAGTTTTGTTCGTTGGATTGCGTAGAATTTCTCGGTTCTTCGTCTCCACGCTTCAGAGGCATAGTGCCCTCACATTATGCATAGCACTTTTTGCAGGAGAGGCTGCTGCGTAGGGGGACCGCGCTCGCCAGATACCGAGCGTACTTTGCCGCGTATGACAGTCGAGCGGAACTGAACCTTCATTTATTTCCGGAGTTCACGATGAGTGATATCAAGAAACTGGGCCTGTCCCGCCGAACGCTCCTTGCGAGTGCGGCAGTATTGGGGGGAAGTGCTTTTCTACCTCTTGGTGAGGTTAACGCCTCAACCGCCACCAAAACGCTGCGTATTGCTTCCGGTGAGGCGGATGGCGTAAAGGGCACGCTCGACCCAGCCTATGGTACGAATGATCCGGATGCGGCGCGCGCCAACCTGGTATTTGAGGGATTGGTCAAGCTGGATGAGAATTTCGGCGTTCAACCAAGCCTCGCGACCGACTGGAAAACCAATGAAGATGGTAGTGTGTGGACATTCCATCTGCGCCCGAACGTCAAATTCCATGACGGCAGCCCATTCACTGCTGCCGACGTCATCTTCAGTTTCCGGCGCCTGTTTGATCCCAAGGCGCCTTCTCCGTCAGCCGCATGGCTCGCGCCTATTAATCCGGACGCGATCAAGGCCTCCGATGACCTGACGGTCGAGTTCAATCTGCGCCAGCCCGTCGTCGAATTTCCTGAACTCATTGCCTACAGCAAAATTGTCAAGGCAGGCCAGACGAATGAGCAACTCCGAACCGCCGGTATAGGCACTGGTGCGTTTAAGGTCGAGCACTTCGTTCCAGGTGAGGAGCCCAGTACATATTTGCGCCACGACCAATATTGGCAGCCGGGCAAGCCTGGTGTCGATCGCGTCGAATTGCGGACCGTTCCGGAGGAATCGGCGCGCATCGCGGCCCTGGTGTCCGGACAAATCGACATATTCTGGGATCTTCCGCTACGCGGTCTCACCAGGCTCGAGCAAGACAAGAACATCGTGCTGCAATCGGCACATACCGGGTTCTGGCTCGGCATTACAGCATGGACGGATACGCCTCCCTTCGACAATCTGAAGGTCCGGCAGGCACTGAAGCTCGCCGTCAATCGAGAGCAATTGCTTAAAGCCGTTCTGGGTGGCCGAGGATCCTTGGGTAACGATTCACCGGTCGCGCCCTGGGTCAAATTCGGCCTTCAGGCACCCCAGCGCGAACAGGATATCGAGCAGGCTAAGAAGTTGCTGGCCGAGGCTGGTCACCCGAATGGCATTGATCTCGAGCTTTATACTTCTGCATCCGGATCTGGCCTGGTTGAGCTTGCAACTGCATACAAGGCACAGGCCGAACCCGCCGGTATTCGTATCAAGATCAATCAGGCCCCTGCCGAGGACTATTGGAGCAATATCTGGCTCAAGAAGCCGTTTATCGTGACCGCGTGGAGCGGGAAGAGTGCCGACGCGGCTCTAGCTCGGCCTTTCTTGTCGGACGCCGAGTGGAATGAAACCCATTGGCACAATAAGGAGTTCGATAATTATATCTTCGAAGCTCGCCGTACGCTTGATGAGACAAAGCGCGGAGAACTTTACAGAAAGGCGCAGGAATTGGTGCGTGATGATGGGGGTGCGATCGTCGCGTTGTTCAGCGACGCCGTCGGTGCGACCCGGGCGAATGTCAAGGGATGGAAGCTGCATCCGCAGAAGCTTTCGCAAAGCTTTGTCGATGTGACGATCGAAGGGTGAGGGAAGGCTGGTGCGTGTCGATCCGATTCTCAGGCTGATCGTCACGCGCCTGTCTCTGGCGTTCGTTTCGCTCTTTGCCGTATCGCTTATCATATTTTCGTCTATAGCGATTCTTCCGGGTGATACGGCGGAGCGGATCCTGGGTCGCGATGCGACGAAGCAATCGCTCGAAGCATTGAGAGCCGAACTTCATTTGTCCGATCCGGCACCCTTGCGTTACGGACGTTGGCTTGCGGGAGTCGTGCATGGAGATTTCGGCCGCTCGTTAGTTGCTGACCGTCCGGTTCTACCATATATCGGGGCCTATCTCGGACGGACGCTGGTGCTCGGCGGCCTGGCCTTGCTGGTACATATTCCGCTGAGCATCGGACTGGGCCTGCTGGCCGCCGCCAAGCGCGATGGACCATTCGATATCGGTATGTCGATAGCTGTTCTCATCGGGATGTCGGTGCCGGAATTCGTCACCGGGATCTTCTTGGTTTTATGGCTTGCCAATGATTTGCACCTGTTTCCACCGCTTGCCCTCATTGACCAGGCCCAATCGATGGGCAGCGCGCTACTCATGCTCGCCTTACCCGTGATGACGCTTAATTTTGCCATGACCGCTTACGTTGTGCGGCAGATTCGCAGTTCGATGATTGATATATTGCGTTCCGATTATGTCCGCATGGCTGCTCTGCGCGGCCTTCCACCGAGTCGAATCCTCTTGGCGCATGCCCTACCCAATGCGCTTGGGCCAGCAATTAACGCGATAGCCCTCAATGCCTCATGGCTGGTTGGCGGCATTGTTGTGGTGGAGGTTGTTTTTAACTATCCGGGGCTCGGTAGGCTGCTTGTCGAATCCATCAGGTTCCGCGATGTTCCCATGGTGCAGGGGGCGGCCCTGGTGTTGTCGGCAACCTATATCAGCGTCAATCTTGTCGCCGACCTTCTCACGCTTCTGATCAATCCCAAGCTGCGCACCAGGACAGCATGACCGACGCGCCGATTTCAGCAAGGGGTGTCGCGCGCCCAGAACAAAGGCACAGCGGGGCCGTGCGGCTATTCCGCCGGTTTCCCATCAGCGCCATGGTAGCCGGCATTGTTCTTTTGGCCTATGTGACGATCGCCGTCTTTGCGCCGATCATCTCACCTTATTCACCGACGGATATCTTCGTCGGCTCGCCGTTCGAACCACCGAGCAGCCTGTACCTGCTTGGAACAGACAATCTGGGACGTGATGTTCTGAGCCGCGTCATATATGGCAGCCGGACGATCCTGCTGATGGCGGGTTCAGCTGCCGGTTTGTCTGCCTTGATCGGCGGCCTCCTTGGCATGCAGCTTGGCTATCGCGGCGGACTTGTCGATGAAATCGCCATGCGCATTCTTGAAATCATTATGAGTATTCCATCCATCATCTTCGCGCTGCTCATTGTCGGAATTCTTGGTGCCAGCGCGCCGCTCGTGACTTTTACAGTTGGTCTGCTCTCGGTGCCGAATGTCACACGCGTGGTCCGGGCGGCAACCCAGTCGGTCGTCGCGGAGGAATTTGTCACCGCAGCAAGGGCGCGCGGCGAGACCAGCCTGTCCATCGTGCTGCGTGAAATACTGCCCAATGTCGCCGGCACGCTGATTGTCGAATTCTCCATCCGAACCGGCTACGCGATCCTCTTTATCGGCGGCCTGGGTTTTCTGGGTTTCGGCGCGCAACCACCGACGCCGGACTGGGGACTGATGGTCAATGAGGGACGCGGGATGATCGATGCCTCCATTTGGCCGGTGGTTTCCCCGGCTGTCTGCATGGCGGCCTTAGTGACCGCAGTCAACCTTTTCACGGACGGAATCATGCGTATCTTCGGTCCGGCCGAGCGGGGACGCATTTCATGATCAGCACAGATCCACCCGATCTCGTGGTCGTGGATCGACTGAATGTCGATTATCGACGGGACGGCGAATGGTCCAACGTCATCCGGGATCTGAGTATAACAATCGCGCCTGGCGAGGCGCTGGGCCTCGCGGGCGAATCCGGATGCGGAAAGTCCACACTGGCCTCGCTGCTGCTTGGCGAACGGCGGAGCGAACGCCGTATCCGCGGCGGATCTGTGCAATTCGAGGGCAATGATCTGTTTGCAATCGGCTCTCGCGGGCTTCGCCTTCTTCGGAGCAGAAGGCTGGCATTCGTTCCACAGAACGGCGGCGCGTCCCTGACGCCGACCATGCGGATCGGCGGGCTGTTTGCCGAAACGCTGCGCTATGGGCGGCCTGAGCTAAGCGCTTCCAAGGTCGCCGATGAATCCTGCGGCTATCTCGCCATGGTCGGAATCCCGGATCCGGCCGGCGCGCTTATCCGCTTTCCGCATCAGTTCAGTGGGGGGCAACAACAACGCATCGCGCTTGCGCTGGCGATGTGCCATGGGCCCGATTTAATGATACTTGACGAGCCGACCACTGGCCAGGACGCGCTGACACGACGGGGTATTGTCGAATTGCTGGCACGGCTGCGTGCTGCGACGCAGACAGCCATGCTTTATGTCTCGCATGATCTGGCAACGCTCAGCGAGGTCTGCGATCGCATCGCCATCATGTATGCAGGTGAGATCGTCGAAGTTGGTCCGGCGTCGGACGTGCTAGATGATCCTCGCCATCCTTATGCTCGTGCGCTGGTCGCTTCCATTCCCCGGCTCGAGACCCGACCAGACCCCTCCAAAGTGCTGCAGGGCACACTCGATCGGCATATCCTGCCAGCCGGCTGCCGTTTCGCCCTTCGTTGCGCCTATGCGGAAGGTGCGTGCTTTGACACGCGGCAAGAGCTCGATGATACGGGCGCCGGCCATGCCGTAGCTTGCCGACGCAAGACCGATCGTGCTGTTCTGGGCGGCGAGGTCACCCAAATCCGCGTACCGGAGAAAGTCAGGGCATGACCTTCATTTCTGATACGCCGGAAGTAGAAACAGTGCGAGATGCAACCATAGGCTCAATGCTGACGGTTGAGCGTGTGAGCTGCCGATATGGGCGCCGCGGGATTTTTGCCAGGCGATCGGGCGGCGCATCTTTGGCTGTCGATGATGTCTCCCTCGCCGTTCAGCCGGGTGAGACCTTGGCATTGGTTGGCGAGAGCGGCAGCGGAAAATCAACGCTGGCACGGGCGATTGCCGGTCTTCTGCCCGTCGCATCTGGTCGGATTGCCTTTTGCGGCATCGACCTGACGGTACCGGTTGAACGAAGAGCAGCAGAATTGCGTCGTCGTATTCAAATCATCTTCCAGAATCCGGATGCGTCTCTCAACCATCGGCATCGTATTGGCAGAATCCTCGAACGTCCTCTGCAACTGTTCTTTGGCATGTCGCGCGATCAACGGCGGAGCGAGGTGCAATCGCTTTTGGCGGCGGTGCAACTTCCCGGCGACTACGTATCGCGCTTCCCCAGTGAAATCAGTGGCGGCGAGCGCCAGCGCGTGGCTATTGCAAGAGCCTTGGCGGCGCGGCCGTCGCTGCTGATTTGCGATGAGATCATTTCGGCACTTGATGTCTCGGTTCAGGCGGCCGTCCTCGATCTGCTCGGGTCGATCCAGCAGAAAACGCATCTTTCACTGCTCTTTATCACCCATGATCTGGCGGTCGTACGCTGGTTTGCCGGTCGCGTGGCCGTTCTTTATCGCGGACATGTATGTGAAGTCGCCTCAGTCGAGCAGCTCTTCATGCCGCCATTTCACCCATATACCGCGGTGTTGCTGGATGCGATGCCGAAGTTCGGACGCAAGATAACCGGTGCGGAAGCCATGCCTGCGCGCGCGGTCGCTGAACAAGTCAGCTCGCGTGGCTGTGCTTTTGCCGGTCAATGCCGCTATGCGATAGACAATCTATGCAATGAGAGGGTTCCGCCCTGGCGTGATGTCGGCAAAAATCATGCAATCCGTTGTCATCTCCCATCCGCCGATCTTGCCCGCATCAAGGTCGAGGCCCGACATATCCCCGCACCGCAGGATGCGGCCAGAGCAGGCCAGATCGATCGACGCGCAGCAAGTGAATCCCGATGACCAATGTCTCTAAGCAGAAATTTATGAAACTTGGGGCATCGATCTATCCCGTTGGCTATCACGTCGCTGGCTGGCGTTATCCGGGTGCGCAGGTGGATGGTGGCATCAGCCTCCAGCATCACATTAATCTTGCCCAGGCCGCTGAACGGGGGGGCTTCGATTTCATCTTCTTGGCGGATGCGGCCGTGATATGGGACGAAAATATTGAAGCGGTGGCTCGAACGGCGTGGAGCACGCGTTTTGAGCCCATCACATTGTTGTCGGCATTGGCCATGGTCACCCAGAGGGTCGGTCTGGTGGCAACGGTCAGCACGACCTACAATGAACCTTATACGGTTGCCCGCAAGTTCGCCTCGCTTGATCATCTCAGCAACGGACGCGCTGGCTGGAATCTTGTCACATCCGCCAACGAGGCCGAAGCCAAGAACTTCAATCTCGACCAGCACTTGGCTCATGCGGATCGCTATAAACGTGCCCGCGAATTTGTCGAGGTCGTCACGGGTTTGTGGGATGGCTGGGCGGAGGATGCTTTCGTATTCGACCAGGAAAGTGGCATATATTTCGATCCGCAGAAGGTCAGCATACTGAATCATCGAGGTGACTATTTTTCGGTCAAGGGACCTCTCAACATACCCCGTCCACCTCAAGGCCATCCCATCATGGTTCAGGCCGGTTTATCAGATGACGCTCGCGAACTTGCAGCAGAGACGGCTGAAGTTCTGTTCACGGCGCAACCGACTTTGGCAGATGCGCGCAGCTACTACGCAGATGTCAAGGGCCGCATGGCAAAGTATGGCCGCGCACCGGAGGACCTCAACATCATGCCGGGTGTCGTGACAGTCATTGGCAGGACGCGAGCCGAGGCCGAGGAGCAGGTGGAACGACTGAAGTTGTTGACGCATCCCATTCCTGGCCTTGCCTTTCTGTCCGGCTTGATCGGTGCTCCTGACTTGTCAAGCTACCCGCTAGATGGACCTTTGCCAGATCTGGCGGCAACCAACGGACCGAAGGGGCGCCAACGGCTGCTGGTGGAGGTGGCCCAGCGGGAAAAGCTGTCCCTGCGCGATCTTTACCTCGGTATCGCTCTCACCAGCGGCCACCGGCTGGTTCTTGGCACGCCCAGCGAAGTGGCTGATCAGCTTGAGGATTGGTTCGTTAACCAGGGGTGTGACGGATACAATATTGCACCGCCTCATCTCCCGGGCGGCTTTGACGATTTCGTTGAACTTATCATTCCGGAACTCAGGCGTCGTGGCCTGATCCGTACGGAGTATGAAGGCGTGACCTTGCGGGATAATCTCGGACTGCGGCGACCCACGGCCCGCGTTGCCGGCAAGGTGAGGGCAGTCGGATGATCTTTGGTTTAGGTACTGCCATGCCTATTTCGACCGACGCTTAACCACAGGGAAATAGCATAAGCGCGGTACCTGTTCAGGCGGCATCCTGGATATAAGACACAGTAATTTTAAACCAGAATGGAAGAGACTTACCATGAGCCAAATATCGAATCAGCCGCTCGCCTTGGAGGTATCCATCGGCGTACCAAGTCTTGATGAGGCGGTAACGATCGGTCGGGTCCTAGTCGAAGAGCGCATCGCCGGGGCAGCGAACATCATTCCTGGGGTCACAGCGTTTTTCTGGTGGGATGGCGAGGTCAGAGAAAAGTCCGAAACGACCCTGCTCCTGAAAACGCTCCCGGAAAACTTTGAAACGTTACGGAAACGCGTTCGCGAGCTGCACAGCTACATTACGCCGGGGATCAAGGCATGGCCGGTCGTCGCGGGCGACCCAGACTGGCTCGCATGGCTACGGACAGAGGCAACCGCAGGTCGCTGACGTTGTAGATGGTTTCGCGCTGAGTAGGGCCGAAAGAAGCAGCTTTATGCCGGCTGGTCGACGGCCGGTGAGCGGGCTCTCGATCCCAGCCACCAGATCGAGAGTAGCGCAGGTACTGATACACCACGTCGCGCATCGCTCCCATGCTGGCGCTGTCATTCGGTGATCGCGATCTCCCAGGAACAAGATTTATGTCTATTCTCTCTCGTGCCGCTATTCAGCTGTGAGTTGAAAGCCAGGAGTCGAGTGGGAGAGCGCCAGTTCCTCCTCGTTGCGAGATCGTGTCGTCGGCGTCGTCCTTGGCAATATCCTGATATCGCTTGTATTCAGCGTTCTTTGGCCTGTTGGCGGATCGCTCGGACTTGCTGCTTTCATCGGGGGGACCTGCTCGTTTCAGCTGATTTTGAGGCCGAGCGTATTATCTTGCCGAAGCCTCAAAGTACTTTGCGATGGCAATTCCAAGCCGGCTTTCGGCTTGGCTCTCTTTTCGACTGCAATAGACAATTCTGCAAGGCTCGAGGTCGGGAAGATTATAAGCTTCCGGTACAACGGCCATTGTACTCGATAATTGTGATCGTCCCACGATGGCGATAACCATGCCGCCTTCGATAGCAGCTGTGATGGCGGCACTGTTGCCGCTGCTGAGGACGGTCCGCCACGCATGACCGGATCGTTTCAAAGCGGTGATCGCGATTCCACGATAGGGGCACCCTTTCGCATGAAGGGCGACGGGAAGAGGGCTCAGGGACAGTACCCGCATGTCTTGGCTGACTGCCCAAACCGGCGTAACTTCCGAAAGCGTGACATGCCGGCTTGCTTCATCTGCGGGACAGACGGTCACTGCCACGTCAAGCCGGGCCTTCTCATATAAGCCTGCCAATGTTTCGCTCGATGCGGCCTCTACCTCAAGCTCCACGCCGGGATTCTCCATCGCGAACAG